>LWDU01040209.1_pt1 | contig 17986 bp, 17 predicted proteins | sample 727161 | NCBI WGS metagenome assembly LWDU01 (sample SAMN04566230, study PRJNA314399) | hydrothermal vent metagenome | isolation source: deep sea hydrothermal plume seawater | place: Mexico: Gulf of California, Guaymas Basin | collected 2004-07-11
TCTTTTACAATAACTGTTTTAAAAACGGCATTCTGCCTCTGACATTGCCGCAAGCTGATGTCGACACAATCATGAAGGCCGCAGAAAACAAAGAAGAGATTACCGTTGATCTGCAAGATCAGAGCGTTAAATTGCAGGACGGCACAGACTTTTCTTTCGAAATCGATGAATTCCGTCGTCATTGTCTACTCAATGGTCTGGATGATATTGGCCTGACGCTTGAAAAAGAAGATGCCATTACAAAATACGAAGCGGCCAACCGCGCTGAAAAACCTTGGCTACAACAAGCCTGATAACTAAATAAAGATTATAGCTATGTTTGATAATTCACTGCGTCTTGCAAAAGACCATGGTGGCCTTCTTGCTGCCGGTTTCTTTCTGTTCTTCTTCTCTGTGTTCGGGCAATCCGCGTTCTTCGGTGTCTATTTGCCGTTCATTCAGGAAGAACTAGATCTGACGAAAACAGGCGTTGGCTCTATATATGCCATGGCCACGATTGCCAGTGCCATTGTGATCACGTTTAGTGGCAAGGCGCTGGACTACATGCCCCTGCGCATCTTTCTTGCCATTGTACTGCTCGGCGTTGCCGTAGGCTGTTTCACCCTCGCCTTTGCAGTGAATGTTGTCATTCTGTTTATCGCTTTCTTCTTACTACGCCAATTCGGGCAAGGCTTGATGGTTTTGTCCGCTACAACGTCGGTAAACCGCTACCTTGATAAGAACCGCGGTAAGGCACAGGCACTGATTTCACTTGGCGGGCCTGCACACCTTATGACATTCCCGCTGCTCGCTTTGGCGCTGGAAGATTACATTGAATGGCGTCACGCATGGATTATGTACGGCCTGTTCGTGCTATTCGTCCTGCTGCCTGTGATGTGGTTCTACATGCGCAATCACCAGCGCAACACGCATGACCTATGGGAAAAGCGTGTTAAGGCGGAAGAGGAAAACGCCGTTGATGCGGTGACCGATCACTGGACACGCAAAAACGTTCTGATGAACTGGAAGTTCTACGCGCTATCACTCATTACTATGGTATCTCCGTTTATCGGAACGGTCGTTGTGTTCTATCAGCGTGATATTGCAGATGCGATCGGTATTTCTCCGCTGGCCTTCGCGGCGACCTTCCCGCTGTTTTCGTTTTCGACCATTTTCGCATCCTTGATCGCAGGTCATGTGATTGATAAATATGGTGAAGTGGCCATTCTGACGGCCTTCCCGTTTGTTTACACGGCAGGCCTGCTGGTGCTGTCCTCGGGCATATCACTGCCTGTTGTTTATATCGGCATGGCACTGATTGGTGCGGGTAACGGCATGATCTCGACCGCTGGCGGGCCTCTACTGGCCTTCCTATATGGAACAAAACATCTGGGCGCAATCAAGTCCCTGCTGTTCTCCATGGCTATTCTCAGCTCCGCGCTCTCGCCGTTTATGTTCGGGTATTTTATGGATCATGGTGTCGGTATTCTGACGATTTTCTCATGGGCGGCTTATTTTACGGCACCGCTGTTTATCCTCGGGCCTTTTATCTGTAGAAAAAAAGTCGTCTAGGCTTTCCCGTCTTTAGCTTCCTTCTTGCCCGTGCTATGACTCTGTTAAGCACAAAATAATTATGAAGAAGGAGATTCAGATGGGTTCTCATAACATTGTCATGTTGGCTGGTGACGGTATCGGCCCCGAGGTCATGAGCGAAGTTAAAAAGGTTATCAGCTGGCTGGAATCGAACGGCGATATTTCCTTTACCATTCACGAAGATCATCTGGGCGGCAGTGCCATTGATGCCTATGGCGTTCCTTTGACTGATGAAACGCTGGAACAATGCCGTGCGTCGGATGCGATTATCATGGGGTCTGTCGGCGGGCCGAAATGGGACAACGTTGATTACAATATCCGTCCCGAGGCAGGCCTTCTGAAACTGCGTAAAGAGCTAGACCTATTCGCCAATCTGCGCCCTGCCCTTGTGTTTGATGCGCTGGTTGATGCGTCCTCGCTGAAACCTGAAATCGTCAAGGGTCTTGATATCCTGATCGTGCGCGAATTAACAGGCGGCGTCTATTTCGGTGAGCCTCGCGGTATTGAAGACCTTGGCAATGGTGAGCGCCGCGGCTTTAACACGCAGACTTATACAACATCCGAAATCCGCCGCATCGGTGTTGCGGCCTTTGAACTGGCACGCAAGCGCGGTGGCCGTGTGACTTCTTGCGAAAAAGCGAACGTCATGGAGTCAGGTAAGTTATGGCGCGAGGAAATGACCAAGCTACACGGCGAAGGCTTTGATGATGTCGAGCTATCCCATATGTATGCCGATAACTGCGCGATGCAGCTGCTGCGCAACCCGAAGCAGTTTGATGTGATTGTGACCGATAACTTGTTCGGCGATATTTTATCTGATGAAGCCGCGATGCTGACAGGTTCACTGGGTATGCTGCCATCTGCTTCACTTGGCGCGCCCGGCGTGCCGGGCCTGTACGAACCTGTTCACGGCTCTGCCCCTGATATTGCAGGTCAAGGCAAGGCAAACCCTCTAGCGACAATCCTCAGCTTCGCCATGGCGCTGCGTTACTCGCTTGATCGTGGTGATCTGGCAGATCGTATTGAAACGGCTGTGCAGGACGTTCTGTCGTCAGGCACCCGCACGGCCGATATCATGGCCGAAGGTTGCAAAGAAATTTCAACCAGCGCCATGGGCGATGCCTTGATCGCTGTTCTGGACAGCAAGCTGGCGGAGGCCGCGTAATGAAGTTGTTTATCTATCTTGCCCTGATTATCATCGGCCTTTGCAGTACGCTCCTTAATACGCCGAACGCCCAGGATAATGGCGGTCATGTCATGGTCATGACCATGGAAGGCGCGATCGGCCCTGCTTTTTCAGGTTATCTGGAAACAGGGATTGCGCGCGCGGAAGCCGAAAACGCACAGGCCATTATCATCGAACTCAACACCCCTGGTGGCCTGCTTAGCTCTACCCGCGACATGGTCAGTGATATCGTTGAATCGCCCGTTCCTGTGATTGTCTGGACAACGCCATCAGGCGCGCATGCCGCCAGCGCAGGTACGTTTATCATGTATGCGGCACATATCAACGCCATGGATAGCGGCACGAATTTGGGCGCGGCCACACCGATTGAAATGGGCGGGTCCAGCCCTGCGGCCTCAGAAGACGAAGGCGGTGATGCCAATCAAGAAGCGATGAAGAACAAGGCACTCGAGGATACCTCGGCCTTTATCCGTGGCCTTGCCGAAATGCGAGGCCGTAATGCGGAATGGGCGCAGACCGCTGTAACAGAGGCGAAAAGTCTGACCGCTGAAGAAGCCCTAAAGGAAAACGTAATTGATATGATTGCCACAAACCGTGGCGAACTAATCTCTAAACTCCATGGTCGTGAAGTGGCGCTCAAGAATGGTACTACAGTGACACTGGACACAGACACTGCGCCTGTTAAGGAGTTCAAGCCAGACTGGAAAGTCAGTTTTCTATCTATGATTACAGATCCCAATATCGCTCTAATTTTAATGTCGATCGGAGTTTACGGCTTAATTCTCGAGTTCTACAACCCTGGCACAATGATCCCGGGCACAATCGGTGCTATCTGTTTAATTATAGGTCTATATGCCATGAACGTTCTGCCGATTAATGCTGCAGGTATTATCCTATTGGTGCTTGGCTTGATCTTTATGATCGCGGAAGCCTTTATACCCTCCTTTGGTATATTGGGCTTTGGCGGGCTTGCCGCTTTTGTTGTTGCCTTACAATTGATGGCGGAGTCATCGCGGGCGTTGCCATACTCGGCGCTATTATCATTGGCCTTGTTGTGTTCTTAACAGTCAAAGTCTACCGCAAGGAAATCGATACAGGCGTTGAAGGCATGATTGGTAAGAAAGCTGAAATCGTCGAATGGAAAGATGATCACGGCCGTGTACGCGTACAGGGCGAAGTCTGGTCAGCCTATGCCGATTCAAATCTTGATCTGAAGGCGGAAGACACAGTCATTGTTGCTGCCGTAAATCAAACAGAACTCACTATTAAAATTATTGCCACTTAATCTATTGAAACCTAACAGGAGAACATTATGCAGTTTCTAGGTATTTTGGTTATAGGGATAATCATCCTTATGATCGCGTCCGTGCGTATCGTGAATGAATACGAACGCGGCGTTGTTTATACACTCGGTAAATATTCAAGTACGCGTGGCCCTGGCATCCAGCTGATTATTCCCGGCGTCCAGAGCATGCTGCGCGTAGATATTCGTATTCGTACAGAAGACATCCCGACACAGGACGTCATATCAAAGGATAACGTGTCCGTTAAAGTAAATGCGGTGGTTTATTACCGTGTTGTCGACCCGTCCTATGCGGTCAACCGTGTTGAAGACTTCATTCAGGCAACAAGCCAGCTTGCACAGACAACATTGCGTTCTGTTCTTGGCAAGCACGAGCTGGATGAGATGCTGTCATCACGTGACAAACTTAATAACGACGTACAGGACATTCTGGATAGCCAGACTGATGGTTGGGGTATCAAGGTTACAAATGTTGAAATCAAGCACGTAGACGTTGACCCTACAATGGTGCGTGCGATCGCCAAGCAAGCAGAAGCAGAGCGTGAGCGTCGCGCGAAAATTATTAATGCCGACGGTGAATTTCAGGCGGCTAAACAGCTTGATGAGGCTGCTAAGATTTTGGCACTGCGCCCTGAGACAATGCAACTGCGTTACCTCGGCACTCTAGGCGAGTTCACAAACGCCAAGGGCAGTACTATCGTTTTGCCTATGCCATTAGATATGTTTAAAGGCGCCATCGAAGCGGCGACAAAGAAAAAAGCATCTTAAGTTTTTGGGATACCCCAATAAAAAAAGGCCTCCCGCAAAGGAGGCCTTTAATTTTATGAAACAGTCTGATTACTGTTGGATACGAACTGCAACGTCACATAGAAGACCTTGTTGGTTTTCGTTGTAGACGCCAACAGCTGTAGCTGCACTAACACAGTTAGCACCTGCACCGGCTGCACCAATCGCCATTACAGTACCAGCGTTCGGTGAACCATCGTCCATCTTACGGTCAATACGTGCAGCTTGGTTAGCTGTCAAAGTTGTACCTGCACCAGCTGCGTTAGCTGCTGAACGAAGTACCAAGTAGTGACCACCACGACCAGTTGCTGTAGCTGTACGGCCTGCGATTGCACCAGTAGCAATGTAACCTGCAACCAGACCACCGCCAACGTTTGTTGTAGGCATACTCTCACCGAAAGTACCTGTACCTGTTGTGTTTACACCACTGACCAGGTCAGCAAGGTTAAGGTGGATCCAGTACTGAAGGTTTTCAGCTGTGTTGGCTGTTGCCGCGTTTGGTGCGATACCCAACACTGAGTTACCGTTACCGTTAGCACAAGGTGCCGCACAGTGTGGCAGACGTGTCAGAGCGTTGCTCATGTCGCCAGGGAATGCGTTGTATGTGTCGTTAAATGTCGACGTCGCAGCATCAATACCTTTAATACCTGCAACAGTTGACGCGATTTGCGCGTTTGCAATCAGTTCTTGACCTTTAAGAACACCACCGATCAACAGACCGATAATAATCATAACAACCGCCAATTCAACAAGCGTAAAACCAGCTTGTTTCTTATCTGCGGTAATATCTACTTTACCCATTTTAATCTCCTAATATTTGAACGAGTTTTCTTCACTGGGTATGAGAACACTTTTGGCGCATTTGCCCCGCTTGAAATTTTCATACACGTAAAGAGTTAAAAGAACGCTAGAACTAGCCCCAACAATATACATTATTCGTACTAGTCGTAACACCCCTATTTTTCGATGATGGCGCAAAAACTATAAACAAAAGATTAATGATTCCAATTACTTCTCTCAAAATAACAAATTGAGTAATCAGAAAACCACAGTGACAAATAATATGGTAATTTATGGCGATTTAGCGGCTTTTCTATAGGCTGAGGGAGCGACCCCCTCCATGTCTTTAAACACACGGTTGAAGGTCGCCAGAGAGTTAAAGCCTACTTCTTCGGCCACAACTTTCATAGACGCATCTGTTTCAGCCAATAGTTGCTTGGCGTCAGCCACACGTCTTTCATTTAGCAGCTGTGGGAAGCTCTTACGGAAGTGTACGTTTATAATTTTAGAGGCTACAGTCTCCGGTATTTCGAGTTCTCTTGCCAAATCTGCGCGTCCGTAGCTGGCTTCATGATAAATCTTATCCATATCGACCAGCTTTTCTATTCTGTACGCAATCGTTTTTTCATCAGCAGACAATTCATCTTTTGTATTTGCATTTATTAGCTGCATGGCTTGCGGATATATGCGGAACAAACTGGTATTAGCCAGATACACAAATGCCAAACCTGATAATGTGCGGGCCAATACAACTTTCTGATCCGTGAAACCGTACTCCAGCCCCATAAACATCAGGCATAGGAAAAATAGATTTGCAAAGACGAGTGTTAATATGAGCCAATAACGCTCTTTTCCTCTCTTCTCACGACTGAGATCCTCAAGTACGCCGCGTTGTAACCATATAGCCAACATACTAATGCTGCCGGCAACAAGGCCGCAAATCAAAAGCCAATCCATGAAAATTGGACACGCTGCAGGAAAGATGCATTCATTATCGCGCGATGCCATTGCAACAGAAAATAGATAGGCTAGTGGCGTAAGCAGCAATACCCCGAATAAACCAGCATTGGGTAACTTTTCAATGCGTGCGATCTGAACCATTAGCAAAACACTGAGCGGCGGACCTATAAACCAGAAGAACCATTGTGCCACTGCATAATACGGTGATGTTTGCCCAATAAAACTATGGCCAAAATCTGCAAAGAAGCCGAGACCTAGGAACAGAAAATAAAATGCTGGAATTAAAGCACGCTTTAAACTTCCGGAACGGAATGCCATATATACAAGAATATACACGCATTGGGACAAACCAATGAGTGACAGAATTTCAGGTAATGAGAATTTCAGCGTATTTAACATCGTTTCTATTCGTTAGATGCGCCTAATATACTGTTATTTTGCTGCATCGCAAAGCGGCATTTCTGCTGCTTCTGATTTATCCAGTATTCGCGTGCAGATATAATCGACCGTGAAGTTCACTTCGTTCGGATGCATTTTCTCGGCGTTTTCCTTGAGCATAGTCAATAATAGCTCCTTTGCCGCCTGCTTATCACCTTGCTGAGACAAAATAAAAGCCGGCATTTGCTTTGCCCAATGCGGCAAGTTTTCACGTTCTGCCTTTGCAGCAAGAATATATGATAGCTCTAACGCTTTATCGAGATCCTTTTGTTTAAAACGTGAAAGATAAACTGCATGCGCAAGCCACCTCCATTTTTCTTTACCCTTGCGCCGCCCAACTGTTGCCAGATACTCAATGACTGGATCTAATTGTGTTTCGTCTGGTGTGCCGCCGAAATAATAAGCAGCCAGCATCGGAACGTAATCAGACTCTGGGTCCAAACCGTCCTCAAGAAGAAACCAGCCACTTAGCATGTCAAAATTATATGAATCTAAGGCGGCACTGCGCCCCCCTATATTACCAATATTCTGAAGCATAAGGCCAAAACTTCTGTAGGCCATTTGCTTATCACCTATAGAAAAACTTAACGCGCCTGTTTCAGATGGGACCGGAGGTACATTAATCCATTCAGCCTGAACATCACGCGCTTGAAACCAGAAAAATATTGTAAAGACCAAGGCAGTCAGCAACATGGTGTATGACATTAACAGAGATCTGGAAGTTATCTGCATAGATGATCCTCCCTAGAACTGTTTGCGCTGAAGATCAATCCAAGCCGCAACTGTAAACAACACTAGAAGTGATACGCTGTGCCCTACCATAAAGAAGAGAGACAGAGTTGCATCACCATACACCAGCCAGCCACTCTGAACGAGCAAATCAAACCTTGGTACGATCAAGGACACAACCTGCATGACGATAGACAGAAAACTAAAACCAGTCATATGAACACCGGCATCAATTACCCCTAAAAGATTTCCCATCATACGGCCCAAAACATAGAGCCCAATAGTTGCCAAAGTACCCGCAGCAGGGCTGGAAAGAACCATAGAAAAGAACATTGCGGCTGCGGCCACGATTATAAACTCAGCCCACAGGCCTAAGCACCATAAAAAGATATCAGCATTTTCAGATGATATTGTCATTAGCGCAATTGCCCCGCCAATGACAAACGCTATGATAGAGGCAATTCCGATGAAAGCAACGGTATGAGAGACAATAAAGCCAAGACGACTGATCGGACGCGAAAGCATATAGTCGATATCCTTGCGGTCATACATTCTTCGTACGTAAAAAACTGTGAAGAGTATGATACCTACTACACCGATAAACCTTAATGCTGATGATGCAAAAACATAAGAAAACTGGTCTGATTCATTAATGGCTGAAGAGCCCATGAATATAGAAAGACTAAGCCCTGCGACTAAAGTGCAAAGCATAGAGGCAATTAGCCTATCTCTGAGAGCCGACTTAAAGACGTACCCAATAACCGGATAATTAATCATTGCTTCTAATTACAGGTTCAGAGGTCGACGATCATCCGAGAAGAGTTTGTATGTCTCACGGTCAGTGTTGTGGATGTTGTCTCCGCCATCCATAATCGTCGCCTTAAGGAATACAATAAGCTCTGTTTTCTGAATGCTATCAACGTGGGATTTAAAAACGTTACCTATTAGAGGCACTTCAGACAATACTGGAATACCGTTTTCAGAAACCTGTGCTCTATCCTGCATCAAACCGCCCATAATAACAGCCTGGCCTGAATTCATCTTAATCACAGAGTCAAATTCTTGTACTTGCACAACCGGAATCTGGCTAGCAACGCCAGGCGCACCTGCCGCCGCAGCCGCAATCGCTACAGCCGGATCAGTTTCAAAGCGGTCAACGTTTGTTACAGTTGGGCGAATAGACATTGAGACTGAGTGCTCGTCCAAGTTAATTGATGGCTGAACGTTAATCAGAACACCTTCAGGTACGTTTCTGACTTCACTCTCAACTGTTGTAACAATACCGGCTTCACTTGTATTTGTTTCAACATCAAGCTCGAAGTACACCAAGTTTTCAGCCACATTCAGCGCGGCTGATTGGTTGTTCAACACAGTCAAACGTGGGCTAGATAGTGCGCGCACTGTACCAAAACGTGACAAAGCACTGATAACAGCATTGATATCATTACCGCCAACAGTCAGTGTTGTGCCCGCACCTGCCGGTGTCGTTGCATCCAGGAACACACGTTGTGGTGACGCAAAATCAAGTGTTGCCTGACCTGTTAGAGAAATGCGGCTCCAGTCTATACCTGTACTAAATTCATCAGTTAGGCTGACTTCAAGAATTTTTGCTTCAATAAGCACCTGCGAAGTCACAGAGCGCTTCACCTGCTGTAGGTATTCAGCAACTTCTTTCTGCTGACGTTCTGTACCGTAAACACTGATCATGCCAGCTTGACGGTTAACAGAGAATCCTGATGTCACAGCATCGTCCTCTCCTGCACCACCGGCACCACCAGCGCCCACAGGAGGAAGAGAGTTAACTTGCAACGTAGCCTGAGGTGGCTGAGTCTGTACAACCTGCTCGCCATTCTCACCCTCAGTGACCACCGGCTGAACAGCCTGCGGATTATTCTCTACTGCTGTGATTTGCGGATCGACGTCCGTACGAAGATTACCGCTTGATTCGCGTACTCCCAGAATCTGTGTAAGGTTAGAGCTTAGCTCACCCCAGAAATCTGCTTCGCTTGTTGAACCTGCATTAAAGTCAGAACCAGTATCAGCGCCCTCGCCCGTAACTACAGAAACGTTGTTCTGTACGGAGCTCGTCGTGCTACGAACATAGTTCAGGTAGTCAATTTTATATGTCTTGGAATAAGGCGTATCCATCTCGATACGAACGGTGTCATCTTCAAACTTGTATCGAAGGCCTGTCATTTCAGAAATGCGCTTAATAACCACATCAAATGGTTTTTCGCGTGCTGTAAAGATAATAGAGCCTGTGATTCGTGGATCGAGTTCGATGTCGTAGTCAGCCTGACGTGCCAATTCAAACAACGCATCTTTAATTGGAACAGTCTGGTTAACAGAGATAGATACCAAAGGCATCGGCTTCAGATTTTCAGAAGGCTCTGCATAATAAGCTTGTAATTCAGGAATACCTGTATCATCCGCAGCGTCCTCATCACCGGCTAAAGGCAAGCGTGTCGCCAATCCATCTCGGTAATCTTGGAATTCCATGTGCAAGCCACGATCAGCTTTTAAGGTGTTCTCTGCATGATCACATGCTGTAAGCATGCCGCCACCTAGCGCCATTGCAAGTACCATATAAGATACACGTGAGAGGTTCTTCAGATGAGTTAAATCTCTTGTCATTTTGAATACCAGTCGGTAGAAGTTGCGTTGTCGTGACAAGAATCCACGAGCGAATATGAATAGCTTATAACAGAACAATTAGAGCCACAATAGGTTATTAACCAAATTGTGGCTTTATCACGCGGTTTTGCGGGTGTTTATTCTGAAATAGTGAAAGCGGAAGTATCCATTTGACGCAAAACTTCTTTGCCTTCTTCACCTGTCATAGCATTTTGCTGAAGCTTGATCTTCAAATCGCCTGGTTGGTCTGCAAAGGACAATGCCGTTTCATCAGTGATAATGCCGAGCTTGCTCAAACGCTCTAGGGACTGATCGAATGTTTGCATGCCCTGCTGAGAATTCTGCTCCATAATCTCGCGAATCTTACCGATCTCACCTTTATGGATCAACTCACGCACCAAGCCTTTGTTAAGCATCAATTCAATTGCTACCGTCATGCCACCTTGAATACAAGGAACAAGACGCTGCGATACAATCGCCTTAAGGTTGAGTGACAAGTTCAAGCGAATCTGGCTTTGAGCATCTTCAGGGAACATATTCACAATACGTTCGATAGACTGATAAGCATTTGTTGTGTGCAACGTTGCTAAACACAGATGGCCTGTTTCCGCAGCCGTCAAAGCTTGCTCCATAACCTCGCGGTCACGCACCTCACCTACCAGAATAACATCTGGTCGCTGACGTAAAGAGTTTTTCAAAGCAACCGCATAAGATTCGGTATCTACACCAACCTCACGTTGAGACACCACACTCTTTTTATGCTCATGAAAGTACTCAATCGGGTCTTCAATCGTAATGATGTGACCTTCTTCGCGCTGATTACGGTAATCGATCATCGACGCCAGAGTAGTAGACTTACCTGATCCAGTCATACCCGTCACCAATATCAAACCACGTTTCTCCATAGCAAGATCACCAAGAATATCGGGCAGACGCAGTTCAGAGAAATTAGGAATTTTGGAGATAATACGACGTAACACCAAGGCCGGGAATTGACGCTGCTGCATCACATTCACACGAAAGCGTCCATATTTTCCAACATCCAGCGATGTATTCAGCTCCATTTGTGTTTCGAACTCTCGGCGCTGGCGGCTGGTTAACATAGAAGCAATGATTTCATTGACCTCTTCTGCCGTTAAAGGGTCCGGCCTGATATTTACAAGCGTGCCTTCCAAGCGCAGTGCCGGCGGAAATCCCACAGTAAGATAGAGGTCACTAGCCCCCTTCTCACCCATAACTTTTAGATACTCAAGTACTATTGGCGTGCTCAAAATGAATACCCCTCATCACCTTCGTCTGAAGATCCGCCTGAAGCACCGCCACCAAGAGAAGCTGAAACATCGCCCTCTTCCTGGTCGCCGGCATCATCCGTTGTTTTCATCAAGGCACGACGCGCCTCGCCCTTACTGATAATCTCTTGCTCCAGAAGCGCCTTAACAGCATCTTCCATTGTGATCATGCCGTAACGTGAACCTGTCTGCATCATAGAATAAAGCTGAGAGACCTGGTTCTCACGGATCAGGTTTCGTACCGCGTTTGTACCGACCAGAACTTCGTATGCACCAACACGACCACCTGACTGACGACGCAGAAGTGTCTGCGCAACAACGCCCTGCAGTGAACTTGCCAACATCGCACGCACCATTTCCTTATCCCCTGTCGGGAACACGTCGATAATACGGTCAACGGTTTTATAAGCAGAGTTAGAGTGAAGTGTACCAAACACCAAATGGCCTGTTTCGGCAGCGGTCAAGGCAAGCGAGATTGTTTCGTAGTCACGCATCTCACCCACCAGAATAACGTCAGGGTCTTCACGAAGTGCAGACTTCAAAGCGCGGGCAAATGATTTGGTATCCGGACCAATCTCCCTGTGGTTTACCAGTGACGTCTTAGATGTATGGAAGAATTCCACCGGATCTTCAATTGTAATAATGTGTTTCTTTTCTTTGGCATTGATGTGGTCAATCATCGCCGCCAAGGATGTCGACTTACCACTACCTGTCGGGCCTGTTACCAGAACCATACCTTTTTCCAGTTCCGAAAATCTTTTCATGATCGGCGGCAGTTCCAGTTCTGCCATAGATGGTATGATCGATGGAATCGTACGAAAAACAGCCGCTGTACCAGTACGTGATGTAAAAGCGTTCACACGAAAACGGGCTTTTTCACCAAAAGCGATCGCGAAATCGAGCTCCATCTCACGTTCAAAGTCAGAGCGTTGATCTTCTGTCATCACCGAATACAGCATTGAGCGAATATCTTCACTTTCCAGCGGCTCGGCTTTAATACGTTTCAATTCGCCATGAACCCTGATAATGGGCTGGTTCTTCGGACTTAAGTGCAAGTCCGATGCGTCATTTTGCATTGTAAACGCAAGAAGTTGGGTGATATCCAAAGCGTATTCCTCCACACACGAGATGAGCTAAAAAAAGCTACAGCCTTATTTTTACCTCAAAATTACAAACGGAAAGTAAACAAAACACAGAAACTATTGATCTTTTTTGATTTTTACCAAGAATTTGATGCCCTATTGTACTCACATAAATGGAATGATTTCCAGCCCTTGCAACAAAACTCCTATATAAAGTGCTGCAATTAAAGCCGGACCAAACGGAAAGCGCTCTCCTTTTTTACAGAGCCTGAAGACTATACCGATACCTATACCAATCAGCCCGCTGCAAATTAAAAAGAACGGTAAATATAATATACCTAGCCACAAACCTGCTGCGGCAAAGAACTTAACATCACCAAAGCCCATACTGTCTTTTTTCAATACTTTGGTCATGACAGAGCCTGTTGCGAGAGCTACCAGCGGAAATCCTGCCAATCCTATGAGTTTGTTCCAAAGGATTGAGTCATAACCATATGCTGTGCCAAATGTTATCGACTGATAAGAGATAAAAGCAACGGCCACTAAACCTAGAATGATATTCAATGTATCCGGCAATATCATATGGCGAAAATCAATGAAGACCATCGCAACAAGGAAGGGCACAGCGGCACACAAGATAAATCCCTGCCCCGTAAATCCCCATACGTGATAAATTCCAAGGCACATCAAGACCGAAAGTAGTTCAGCCAAAGGATAATCAATCGCTATTTTTTCTTTGCAGTAGCGACATTTGCCGCCCAGTAGAATCCACGAAAATAATGGCACCAAATCCATTGGCTTAAGATCTTGCTTGCAATGAGGGCAAGCAGAACGAGAAAAGACAACCGGTTTATCAGTTGCCTCGTCCTTTTCAATGAACCAAGGTAAATTGCGCGGAATGCGCCAGATTAATGCCGACGCAAAACTTCCGAGAACCAGCCCCAGAAAAATAAAAATCGCGGCCTCAATGAGTGTCAAAAACGGCATCGGTGTCAGGCTGCTTAATTATCGGCGCAGCACTGACAATCTATCATAGATAGTTTCACGAGGAATCGTGCGCCCACTACCATATACAGCGTCTGCTTCTAGAGCTTTCTCGTAGTATTTGATCGCTTCTTTACGCTTACCTACACGGTCCGCCGTAATCGCAATGTTAAATAGGTGCTGCGCATTATCAGGTTCAATACTAGATGCAATGCCCAGATATCTGAAAGCCTGCTCATAGTCACCTTGATCAGCGTAAGTTACACCAAGCTGTGCAGCAACCATTGAATTGCGAGGGTATTCCTGCTGAAGCTCTGTCAAACGACGCAGCGCTACCGCCGGGTATTGCTTTTTCAAAAGGCCCAGCATATTCAGCATGGCATCAGCATTACCTTTATCTAAGGCCAACAAGCTGTCATATGTCTGTAAAGCGGCTTCTTCCAAACCACTGTTTTGCTGTGCCACAGCCAGCCCCATCAATACACGAGGGTCACGTTTATTCTTTGCGTAAAGTTGCTCGTACATTTCAAGTGCGCTGTCATAACGCTTTAACTTCAAAGCACGCTTTGCTGCAACGACCATGGACTCATAGTCAGAAGCACCACGATCTTTATTGACGACCACATACTGGGACGCTGGTTCCAAAACGGGATCCACAGCACGCAAGCCAGCTGTTGCGTTCTGACCACCCACAGGTGGTAATGTAGAGCCAGTACCACCATCATAATACGTATCTGATGCTGATTTGATAAGTGGCTTAGACTGCTCCGTCGGTGCGGCCTGCGCTGTATCACTAACATTTTGCTCGTACGGCTTCTGCTCTGCCATAGGTGCGGGCGTTGGCATCAAAGGCATTTCCGGCGGCGCAGTATCTGCTTGAGCCAACTGAATCTCAGCAGTGCTCTCAGCTTCCACTTTCTCCGTCAAATCAACGATAGGAGCATCATCTTCTACAACAGCGCCATTGTCAGGCACTTCCAAAACCTCCGGCTCTTCGATCGCGGCCTCTGCCGAACCCTGCTCGACTACAGCATCTTCAACAGGCTTGGCGTCCTCAAAGGCTGCAGATTGCATTTCAAGAACGCCGCCATCCATAGCAGCGAGCTCTTGCTCCAAGCCTGCTGGAAAGGCTGGATCCCCACCGGCAGCTATAGGCTCTGCCGGAACATCAGCAGCTGGCGCCCCAGCCAAATCTTCAGACAAATTACTGGCCAGCCCCTCGTCGCCACTTTCAGGCATACGCGGCACTTCATTTTCAGAAGCTACTGGCTGCGGGACATCTGTATCAAGTGCAGCAATATCATCGCTCAAGCTTGGCGGCGCAACGATAGAAGGCGCTACAACAGTCGTCTCATTGCCACCACCGAGAATATCAGGGTTCGTAACAATATACCCACCCACACCTGCAGCGATCAGCAACACAGCTACAGGCGCAACAAACTTAAGGCTTCCACCCTTCTTCTTAGCGACTTCTGAAGCCGCAACTACGTCTTCAATGCCGCCGCGATCCATATCATCTGCAAAATCCAGAGATTCATCACCGGTGATATGCACATCAGCTTCAAGCTCATCCATAGACACATCATCAAGATCTTCTGCGTCAAAATCGTCTTGCAAACCAACTTGCTCTTCATTTCGTGTAGAAGACACAACTGCTGACTGATCCACCACAGGCGTACGAACCGCCTCAGGATCAAAGCTCAAATCCTCTTCCGCAACCTTTTGCGGCTCTTCGTTTTGCGGCACACCTACTGGCTCATCCTCAGAAGCAGCGGCCTTCACAAGCTGTGACGGACCTGCATCCGATGTTGGCGCTGTTTCATCGGCATCATCATCAAGCGAAAGTCCTGTGACCTGATCCGCATCATCTTTTTTGTCGTCAGAAGTCATATTACTAAAATCCCCAATTTGAATTTTTTGCAGCAGAATGCCGAGAATCAATGTTGTTCCACAATAAAACTAGCAAATTATCTCACACAAGTGAATCCCTTGTATGCAAATATACGGCAAAAAATCGGGAATACTTTGGCTAAAGTTATTTTGAATCAATTAGATTCAGGAAGGCTTTTTCTAGATTTTCGTCTTTACCTTGCTTACGCAGACCTTCAGGCGTTCCAATATATTGTATTTTGGTTGCATGCAGCACAGCCACACGGTCACAAATCTCGTTCATGTCCGATAGAATGTGCGAACTTAAGAACACCGTGCGGCCTTCGTTACGAGCTTCCACAAGCATTCTCTTAACCAGCGCTCTTGCCTTGGGATCAAGGCCACTCATTGGCTCATCAAGAATAAGAAGTTCACAGCCTGTCAGGAATGTAGCCAAAAGCCCAACCTTCTGACGCATACCTTTAGAATAAGTGTGCATTCTATTTTTTAAAGCTTGCGGATCAAGCGCAAGAAGCTCAGCTGCCTTAAATGCAGCATCCTCGTTAAAAGGTGCCTTATACAGGCTGAGTGAGAATTTGATAAATTCCATACCCGTCAAAAAAGGCGGCGGATCAAAGCGCTCTGGCAAATAGGCGAAACCTACACGCGCCTTCACATCATTAGGCTGGTAGCCTTTAATAGCAATGCTCCCTGAGTCGACATCGCGTAGCCCTAAGACAGACTTGATTAGAGTTGTTTTTCCAACACCATTCAAGCCGATCAAGCCAAACGTTTCACCTGCGTTTACCGTAAACTCGACTTCGTCCAAAACCTGCTTTTCACCGTAAGCTACACTTACGGCTCCAATATTCAAGACATCCATATCGAGATTTGAATTTTCTTTATCTGCTAACATGACTTCTGCAATCTTAGAGCGCTGAACGTCCCGGCAAGAAGATGCGAGTATCCAGATTAAAGCGTTGATGCGGTCTAATTCTAATCGGGAAGATCAAGTTATTATATGAATCCAGCCATTTAAGCTCGACATACTCTTTATTCACCTTGATATCAATAACCTGACTTGGAATAGCTTCTGGCGTAACGCGCTGACCATTCATCCACACAATCCAGTCATCAGTGGTTTTGTACAGAATGCCACCAACGCTCAGCTCTCTGATACCGCGTTCGCGCTCTTCAGGATTCTCACTCACAGGTTCTTCATATTCACCTGGCTTACGAGTTCTGAACTGACGCTTAGCATCTTGCAAAAGGTTATGCTGCCAAATTGTGTAAAATAACGATGCAAAAGAACTCGGCTCAAAGTCAGGGCGACCTAGCTTTAAATGCGTTTGATAAGCATCTTCTAGATTCTTATAAACTTCTGCATCCATAGCAGCCGGTGCGACAGCATTATCAATAACGCCCTGAGAAGAATCACCGTTTGCCTGACCTTGCGCATGAACAACATTGCCGCCTGCGCCCAAGAGAAGAAGGCAGAAGGCAGAAACCATAAAGGGCTTGAAAAAGTTTGATGTCTTATTCATTTAAAACCCCTGCCCTAAAGGTGTTTGACCGTCAGTAACAGTACTCTTAGGCACAATCGTACGCCACTTAGCAGAAACATCGCCTTTAATCATTGTCATTGGTAAGCCAGAACCGATCTGACGTACAGTAACGTCGTTCACATCATTCATGCGTTGCATTTTAATATTATCGATCGTGACATGCCCCGGAAAAGTATTACGGAGCCAGTATATGAAGCTGTAAAAATCGATATCATCCATGGCATCGATATTAATGGCTAGCTCCGAACTCAATACAACTTGATCGCTATTTGACAAGTTTTCATCATCCATAACTACGGCTGATCCGATATCATATTTTGCTTTTAATACCTTAGAATATTGCTGGATATCCATGATACGACGCCTGGCTACCAAACGATTCTGGTCAGACATAAAACCTACTGTCTGCAAATTCGTAAAATAGCTTTTCTTATCTTCGATCTGTTCGATGTCACCGCGCAACTCCTGTGCGTCATTCCTCATCGTGGCAACCTGCGAACGAGTTGAACTTAACTGACGAGTGACGCTTAGGTTTTCCGGCATCACATACAAATACAAGCCAGCACCCAAAGCCGCGTTAAATGCCAAAAGTACAGACAAAATAATCAGTCGTTTAAGGCCAATAACCTGTATCATTTCACTCGCCCTCTAATTACAAGTTCAGCCACATAGTCCTCTTTAGCTGCAAGCTCCTGATCTGTTTGCCCCGCAACTCCTTGAAAATCACGTGTGTACTCAGGCCTTGCTACCTGCCTCACAATCTCAACATCATAGCCTGGAAACTGCTCCCGTAGCCTTGACTGCAACCC
>LWDU01032047.1_pt1 | contig 17984 bp, 20 predicted proteins | sample 727161 | NCBI WGS metagenome assembly LWDU01 (sample SAMN04566230, study PRJNA314399) | hydrothermal vent metagenome | isolation source: deep sea hydrothermal plume seawater | place: Mexico: Gulf of California, Guaymas Basin | collected 2004-07-11
CACTTCACTTTCACTTATTCAGGAATAGGCGGTTCAGGATTTGGTTCTGACTCATCTTCTTCGTAGATAGTCCATAATTCACTTGTGACATTGACATCTTCACTATTCCCTCCAGCGTCGATGTTTATTTCCAAAGTCCATACCGCAGCCTCCGGTGTATTTTGCTGATTCTCCCAAGTTGCAGATTGCCCGTCGCCGACCTGTTCGGATTCAGTTGCCATCTCAATTCCACTGCCATTTTTCAAAGTCCAAGTTACTTGTACAGTATCTGGGAATACAATACTACCTGGGTTCTCTACTGTGGACTTTAACTTCAATTGTGCCGGAAGTTCAAGGCTGTCATCATCAGGCGCCAAATCTATTGTTGCATCGCTAGGGTTTTGGGTATTACTCTGTGAATCACGATGAAATAAGTCTACTCTAAGAGTTAAATCTTGAGATGCCGTATTGTTATCGTCATCTTTTGCCATTAAAGTAGCCTCAAATACGGCAGCATCAATACTCACAGCATCCGTTCCATCTCCAGGGCTAAAGGAAAAAGTGACTATATCTCCACCATCGGAACGAGTTTCCCTGAAATTAAAACTAAATTCTGCACCATCTCTAGAGGTCTGTTGGCCATTATTATGAATTTCTATTATCGTTGCATTAGTAGAATCATAGTAGACGACTAAATCTACTAGGCTATCTTCTTCAGAAGCATCTTCATCACTTCCAAGACAGCCCGCTAGCATTCCAATTAGCATAAGGAGAATCAGTCCTGAAGCGCGTATAGTAGCCTTATGCATGGTCGTTGGGAGGGGTGCATGTTGTAATAACCCATTTATGAGAAACCGGTTCAACTACTGATTACACCCTACATAGGCAAAATCACGAACTAATATATGTCGCATCTGCGCAATCAGGCTCAAGTATGGGAACCGAGCCGCCTTGCTCAGCGAGGTGGGGTAGTCTGGATATCCCGTCGGGCTCATAACCCGGAGATCGATGGTTCAAATCCATCCCTCGCTATTCTAATAAAACCCCTCACGACCCTGAAAAAGCGTGATAATCCATAGTTGGATTGAGTTTATCTACAGCCGCAGACAAGGCGGCATTTGCCGCTTGTTCACCTGACTCAATTCGCTGAACTTGAACGGATAGGTCATTCAACTTATCAAGCAATTTAGATTGAACAGGTGTCGGCATACCTGCTGAGCCTACTGTCCATGGCATCACTCTTTCAATCAGGGCAGGAACATCTGCAGCCCTTTGGCCTACTGGTAATAATTGGAAGGCTGCTCCATTTCGGTTAACACTTCCAGCGGCGTGTAGTGCTGAGGTTAACGCATTGCTTAATTTAGTGGATTTTTTCAGATTTCCCTTGCTTAGAAATTCAGTAGACAACGCTTCAATACAAGCTTCAAGGTGATTTGGACGCAATTTATTGGCCTTGGCAAACCGCGACATTGCCTTGGAGGATTTACCCATCAAGGCTAGCACTCTACCGGCTTGGACTTCATCATCGGCTTGATGTTCTCGAATTGTTTTTGCAGCCGCTTGATTACCTTCTGATTTGTGCATTTTTGCAAGTGCCTTTCGCTGTTTCGCTAATTCTTTATTTGCCCCAAAAGAGAGTTTTAACTTTTCAGCCTTTTCCGGCCCTCTTATTTCAAGAATATTTGCATAATCTCTCAAGCCTTGTACCAATAGGTCTTGTTTTTCCAAATCTCTATCCTTTTCAGCCAACATTCTTTCGGTCATTTCCCCAGCCATAACTTCAGCCATTTCAAGCCGACCTTCAGAGGCATATCTTCGCATTTGGGTAAGAACTGCGGTAGGGTCACTCATGCCGAACATTTCACCGCCTCAACATGGCGTAATCGTTGGCCCTCATCAAAGCGTTGGCTCAGGAGTTTGGAGCCGCAGTCAATGTTTTTGTAAGTTCAACTCCATCGATTGCACGGATGTTGGCAATAACGACATTTCCAAGTGAACCGAAGTCGTTACACTCAACTTTGGCAAATAAGTCATACTCCCCAAACAATAACATCGCTTCCTTAACTTCTGGAATCCGTTTTAATTCTTGCATCACATCTGCTTCTTTTCCTGGCTCTGCCGTAATCAGTACAATTGCGGTGGCCGTCTCAAATTCAGGTCTACCCATCTAATCTCTCCCGTACACCCATGGCAAGGGTCGGGTATAATTCTTCAGTCTGATACGGTCTGCCACAGGTATGGTTGTAGGGGGTAAGGGTCAGTTACCAAAATTAAGACTCGCTATAACTGGAACTCCAGGTACTGGAAAAACTGCATTGTCAACCGCATTGAATGGTCTTTTTCAAGTCATTGAATTAGAAAAGATTGCAGAAGAGTTGGATTTATTGGGAGAAGTAGATGATGGTTCAAGGCCATTAGATGTCGAAGAACTGGTCAAAAAATTGGATTGGCAAAAACCACAATCACCAATAATCATCGAAGGCCATCTTTCCCATTTACTTCCAGTTGATGCAATCATCGTCATGAGATGTCACCCAGAGGTAGTGGATGCAAGATTATCGGTGCGTTCATATTCGGTGCAAAAAATACAAGATAATGTGGAAGTCGAAATGTTGGGAGGCCCTTGGTTTGAGATTCCTGATGACATTCCTGTTTTAGAATTGGATTCAGGCTCTTATCCAAGTTCAGAACTTTCGGAAATAGTGGTGGAATGGCTTGTAAATGATATGAGTCCAAATAGGCCAGTCGAAGTAATGGATTGGCTTGATGATATGGCTTCAGACCCCTCATGATAGCCGCAAGGGTCAACAATAGAACGAATCAGGCAGTAGATGGTGGCAACATGGCTTTGCAAAATTTAAGGGCCCTTTCTGAGAAAGTCAGCATTCCTTTAGCAAAGAAATTATCATGGATGTCACCCTTGGCAATAACTTGGCTAACTTTGCCGGTTGGCTTAGCAGCGGCCGCCTTAATGATGCTTGCAGGTAGAGATTCATATGGGGCCTTGATGCTTTTTGGAGCTGCGGTATTATTGATTTTTGCATCCATTCTTGATGGCTTTGATGGCACTTTGGCTAGACAAACAGGTAGAGTAACAAGGTGGGGTGATTATCTCGATCATACTCTTGATAGAGTGTTAGACATTACATGGATGGTTGCGATTGGCTACAATATGGCGTGGGTAGGCTCAGCAACTTTGGCTTGGTCAGCAGCGATGGCAACGATGTTCGGCTCATATTTGGGAACTCAAGCCCAAGCCGTTACTGGTTCACGCGATTATGGTGGTTTTAGCCGTGCTGACCGACTTGCTGTGACTGGTGCAGGATTGGTAATTGCAAGTTTGCAGATATTAATCGGCTGGAGTGATTTTGGAAGTCTTCCCACCCCCCTCGCTCATGTAAATTTGAACCCAATGTCGGCAATCTTAATCATAAGTGGAATTGGGGGAATATGGACCTTCGTCAAGCGTTTTTCTCAGGCTAGAAACAGTATCCAACAACTTGATTTGAATGATCCAGTACCACAAACTTCTACCCCTTCGGAAGAATGATTTCAAAATCACCTGTTGGCGAGAGTTAATCAGGGTCGAACGTCATTAAGAATTCAATGCGCTCTGTCAATTCAGGCACTGTATTTAGGAGTTTAGAGGACTTTGTTAATCGAATCCGTGACCACGCCTACGGCGTTATGCTCATAACCACGACAAGGGCACCGGCTTGTGGGGATGTAATGCAAGTGACCGGATTCAGACGTCGCACAAGCCTATTATTGGTGCTACTTCTCATCATGCCATTGCTACCTTTGCAGGCGGTTAGTGCTTCAAATCATGAAGACGATTGGATGCTTCAGGCTGAGGATATATCGGCAGCATTTGAAGAAAATGGGGAGTCAACAACGGTAACTTGGAAAAGCATAATAAATGCCAATTTCGCTCAAGGCCTTTGGGATGCAACCTATCACCTCTATCGCCATGATGAAGTGATGAATGCAAGTATGATTGCTAACATGACTCCATTTGCATCTGTCGATGCATGTGATGAAATCAATGTACCGAATCCTAACAATTGCCAAGGAAATAAACCAGATGGGCAACATTCTGCAACATTCCAAGTGCCACCAGGAATCAATGCTTCTTACTATTATGCAATAACTACCGAGTTAGGAGATGGCACTGTTACAAGCCAATTAGATTTTAATGAATCAATGACTTTTCAGCCAGTCTCTGAAGTAACTACTGCTGTTCGCTCACCGTATTATTTACAAGCATTTTTCAACCCTACAACGAGTAGTACCACCTTATCATGGGTGAATTATAACTCCATTAATCCTGTTTTACCTGAATCTGGGCCAGATGCATATGATATTCATATTTGGCAACATGCAGAACCAATTACTAGAGAATCAGGAGTAACTTTGTTGTCACTTTATTCTCCAATTGCTACCTTAGTTGCAGGAACGAGTTTATACGAAGTTCCCATTCCTGAATCTACAAATCGTCAGATGTATTATTCGGTTACATATGTTTTGAATAACTGGATAGCTCCAAACACGACATATGAAGATGTGCGTTTCCTTTCAGGCAATACCTTGGAAGTTCCAGTAGATGAAGACAACGTCCCACCAAATGCGGTTCAAGGCGTATCAGCCTCTTTTGAATCTGTTGAAGGTTTAGATGGCACGGGGTGGACTACCATCACATGGACTGATGTATTAGGAGAAGAAGGCGAGAGTTACCGCGTTTGGAGAGCAGGCTCTGGGTTTAACAATACATTTTCAGATGGCGTAGAATGGATAGCGACAGTATCGGAGGGTATCAGTTCGTATAACTATACAATTCCACGAGGAAACCTTGGCCCAAGTTTTTACTGCGTAAGTATCATTGATTCCTACAGCATTACAACTTCTGATTTACTCGTAACTTCTTGTTCATCACTTGTTTTTGAGGATACGTTTGGAAGTTGGATAAAAGAGCCAACAAATGTCAAGGCAGAATATCTTGGTGCGTCAAAGACCAAGGTTTCATGGATTGACCAAATAGGAGCAGAAGGGGAAACTTACAATGTTTGGTGGTCAAGTTATCCAGTAGTTGTAACAAACCCAGACAACCCTGTTGAGTTTAGAGATAGTGGAGTTCTCCAAAACATGTTCTTATTGGCAACAGTTCCGGATGGCTTTGGTGAAGTAATCGTCGATGTCCCAGGAGGAATATTTAGAACCCAGTCCTATTATTTCGTAACTTCCGATGCCCGATACGGCCACCTCAATGATACCTACGAATATCGTGGATTAATTCAGAATTATGATGGGCCAGTAACTGAGGATACTCTACCTCCCCTTGTGCCTATTGTCAATGAAGTTAGGATGTATGGAATGACCGATGAAATCATCATTACTTGGGTTAACGACGATCAGGAAAACAATGAGGTCTACAGTATTTGGAGGCATCTTGGAGATCCATTCCTAAATGAGGACTCTACTTTTAGAGCCAATGTATCAGAAGAAAATGGTTGGGAATTAATGCTTGATGACATTGCTACAGATTCTTCAACCCAAAGCACCATCATTAGGTCTATTCAGGTTGCTGAAGGTATTCAGAGAAACGCCTGGTATTCTGTTGTCGTCAAAGACGAATTTGATAATTTGAATGATGATATGTGGAGCACCCCTGGTAAGAATGCAGTCATGGTTAGGGAAGATGCAACCGCCGCAACAGCCACTCTACACATCGAGGATTCAACAGGAGCAACCGTCAATAGTGGAACTCTCCAAAAGGGATCATATCGGTTGATTATCAATGCCAGTGAGGACCTAGAATCAGTACCAATGGTAAATATTTCTTCCGAACATAGATTCTTCAATATTGGAGCAGGAGAGGAAGCAAATTTACTATTTGACACACCTCTTGATGATAGTATTGGAGATACATATTATTTCGACTTTGAAATCGCCAATACTGACAAAAACTCATTGGTGACAATCAATATTACATTGAGCGATTCAGTAGCAAACACCGGGAATATTTCAGTTGCAGAATGGGATATTGATGCAAAGTTACCAACTATCGAATTCTATACTCCCGCTTCTCCAGAATACACTACTTACATGCAGGGCGACCCAATTCTAATCAGTGGTGGTGCCAGTGATGATGTAGGAGTTGTTTCGATTGAAATCAGATTCATTACAGCTACATCTACAAGTAAGTGGATAAATATTATAGCATCATCCACCCAATCCGAAGTAGGTTGGGCTTTTGCTTATCCAGTAGCGGTTGGTGACTTCCCACTAGGTACAGTTAGGGTAGAAATTAGAGCAACAGATGCAGCAGGTAATCAAAACACAGGCCAAGTTTCCTTTGCTACTGACGACTGCCACCAGTCAATTGAAGGGATAACTATCTGTGATGGAAAAGAAGGTCAAAAAGCACCACCAGAAGTAATTTTGGAAAATGTTTCGATGGGTAGTGGCCCATTTTTGTTCGTTTTCGTCCTTGCTGGCATCAACGTTTTCGCACTCATTGTTGTTATCATGACAATTATTTCAGCACTTTCAGCACCCCGTAAGAAGAAAGATGATGATGATGAAGGTGATGAATGGATGTCTGAATTTATCGGCACATCAAGCGAACCAGATATGGATGCTATCACTGGTGGTGCTAAGAAGGAAGAGAAGCAAGTTGTTGATGATGACGATGATGAAGAAGACCCATTTGCAGTTAATGAATTAGTCCGTAAAGAGCGCCGTAAAAAGAAAGGAAATAAGTTGAATGAAACTGGTAGTGGTGATGTAAGCACCTTTGAGTACGACGATGATGATGATGATGATGGCGGTAAGAAGAAGCGCCGTTCAATTCGCCGCAAGAAGTGAATGGGGATTGCCTCATGAGTGAAATTGCAGAATCTATTGAAGAAGGCCCATTTAGTTTCAAACCAATTATCAGCCCTCTTGAGAATAAATTGATGTGGATGCTCTTTGCAATACCAATTGCAGTTTATTTTGAATTTTCAGGGCAGCATGGCTATGCATTCATCGCCTCGATGTTAGCAATAATGCCCTTGGCTTGGTTGATGGGAAAAGGAACAGAGGAAATCGCATTTCGTACGAGTGAATCACTTGGTGGTTTATTGAACGCAACCTTTGGCAATGCTGTCGAAGTCATCATCGGTGGCCTTGCATTATATGCGGCATTTAGAAATCCTGAGTTAACTGAAAATATGATTACAGTTGTTCAAGCATCACTAATTGGCTCAATACTTGGAAACTTACTATTAGTCCTCGGTCTAGCCTTCCTATGGGGCGGGCTCAAGCATAAGAAGCAGCAATTCAATGCTCAAGTATCTCAAACAAATGGCTCATTACTCTTGCTGGCTCTAATTGGTTTAGTCATCCCAGCAGCTTTCGCGGCTGCCAATAAAGGAGTTAGTAATGACTCGATAGTATCTCTTTCACGCTGGACAGCCCTTGTACTGTTAGCAATATATTGTCTAAATATGTTATTCCAATTGAAGACTCACGCAACACTTTATGCCACCGATGGACACCATGATGAAGAAGCAGAATTGAGTCAAAAGCAAGCCATAACCTTGCTTCTTGTTGCCACCCTATTCGTCGCTTGGATGGCCCATATCCTCGTTGGATCTATCGAGCATGCCGCTGAGCAATTCAACCTCCCCTACTTGTTCATTGGAGTTATTCTATTACCATTCTTTGGAAATGCAGCCGAGCACATGACAGCCGTTTCTGTGGCACGCAAAGACAAGATGGATATGTCTATCTCTATTGCAGTTGGTTCGAGTATCCAAATCGCATTGTTAGTAGCGCCATTTATGGTTCTACTTGGTTGGGTTATGGGAGTTGGGATGAGTTTACAATTCGGGCTGTTTGAGACGATAACCTGTTTGGTAGCGGTGCTGATAACCAATTTCATCATTCAAGATGGGGAATCTAATTGGTTCGAGGGCGTAATGCTAATCGCTACTTATCTGATAATTGCGATGGCTTTCCTATACATGTGAGCCAGGCATCATTCCAAGCCTTCATAGTAGACTGAAACTGCAGCATCAAGACCTTCGATTGCCTTGCTCTCATCAACACTCAAGGTTTTTCCATTTTGGCGTAGGAATCGACCATCAACCAACATATCCAAACATTCAGCATTAGAGAAAATCAGGTTTGAAAGGTGACGATTAGATGAAGCACCAAATGGCCGCATCCGAATATCATCGAGATTCCAGGCCGCCCAATCTTTACTTCCTTTTGTGGCAATGGAAAATACCTCTTTTGCCGGCATCATAGTTGGATCCCAATGGTCGTGTCGCTGGACTAAACTGGAAAGTTTCGCCTCGGCCCTCATGTCCAAACCATTACCACTGCTGCCACCACCATCGGTGCCAATTCGCAGATCGATTCCAGCGTCTCTTACCGCCGACCAGGACATAGTGCCGCCACAGGCTAATTTCATGTTTGATGAAGGGCAGTGAACAGCAGTTACATCGCGCTCTGCCATCATCGAATATTCGCTTTTCTTGACCCAAGATGAATGGGCACAAATTGTGCCAGGCCTAAGGAAGTCGATGGAATCTAGATATTCGAAGGGAAACATCCCAGTTTCCTTCTTACAGTCAGCAACTTCCTTGCGAGTCTCTGAAACATGTATATGACAAACAGCATCATGTTTTGCAGCAAGGTCGCGGGCCCTCTCCAAAGTTTCTTGTTTGCATAAGTAAACTGAGTGAGTAGCAATAGCATAATCTATTCTTGGATGCTTTCCATTTCCTGCTAATAAACCATCTAATTCCTGCAAAGCAGAACCAGCACTCGGATGTGAAGGTAGGGCCCAATCCGAAACTGGGCCGCCAATTAGGCCGCGCAATCCAGCATTGTCGAGAACTTCAGCAGTTGTAGCAGGGTAGAAGTACATATCAGCACAAAAGGAAGAGCCGGTGCGAATCATCTCGGCAGCACCAGCCGTAGAGCCAGCCCTTACCATGTCGGCTGTAATTCTTTTTTCAGTAGGGAAGATGGCCTTCTCTAACCAATCGGTTAAGGTGTAGCCATCACTAAAGTCGCGGGCATTCAATTGCATTGCCAAGTGAGTATGCCAGTTTTGGAAAGTCCTAGTTAGGAGACGAGACGAACCATCGATATCTGCCGATACGTCTTCATCACCATTGGAAGTTGACCAATTTCCATCGGCGTGTAATAGAAAGTTTCCATGATGAATCACCTGCTCATCATCGATGAGAATGCTGTTGCGGTAGCGCACCGCGTGGTCATCCTGCATGGCTTGCGGGCAGGGCTTCAAGGGATGTTGATTGCGGTTGAAAATTCAGGAATCTCCCTTAAGATTCCTGCACTTCATGCATAATAATTTCAACATCAAACTGCATGGCACTTTGGGCCAAACCAGCCAATGCCGGCATACTCCTGCCAGCCAAGAAATTCAAGCAAGCCCCCCCTCCAGTCGAGACATGCCCCATCTTTTCCGCAATACCCATCCGAGCAACCAAAGTAGCAGTATGCCCTCCTCCCATGATGGTATAAGCAGAAGATTCTGAACAAGCATTCAACATCTCAATTGTACCGAATGCAAAGTCATCCATCTCGAAAACTCCCGCTGGGCCATTGAGAATGACTGTCCCAGCCTCTTTGATGGCCTTTGACATTTTCAGAGTTGACATAACTCCTAAGTCAATCAATGAGGCTTCAACTGGCAATGCGGAGATAGGAGTGTCAACTCGATTTCCACCTATATTTGCAGCCAAATCTTCTGGCATGATAATATGTTCTGGATAGTCTCGAAGTAGGGCCTCAATATTTTCAACAGTTTCATCCCAAGCCTCGCCTAGTTCATTGCGTAGGAAGGCCTCACTTGGCCTTCCAATATCAACTCCATTGCACATGAGGAATAAGTTTGCAACTCCTCCGATAACCCAGACTTGATCACTGATTCCAGTCCTCAACATGTTACTAGCAACACCAACTGAATCATCTACTTTGATTCCTCCAAGGATGGCGATACAAGGGCGCTCAGGTTGTTCTGAAGCCTTTTGTAAAGCGCGGATTTCTTTATTCAACAATTCTCCCGCGACACAAGGGATAGCGTGAGTAAAACCGGTGATTGAGGGACTGTTTCTATGAGCACATGCAAATGCATCGTTTATGAAAACATCAGCAACACTGGAGAGTCGAGTGACTATTTGACTGTCGAGAAGACTTTCAAAAGTATTATTTTTCATTGATAATTCTTGGGCATCCATCCTGATATTATTGAGCATCAGAATATCTCCTATTTGCATCTCTTCTATGGCTGCTAATGCTTTGTCGCCATGGATGTCATCAACCCACTTGACTGTCTTTCCAAGGAGTCGACCTAATTCACGGGCATGGCCGAGGGTTCCAGTAAAGTCATCCTTTCCAGGGCGACTTTGGTGTGTCATGATGACAGTTTTTGACTTCGACAATTTTCTCATCGTGGGCAAAATCCCTCTAATTCTGGTATCGTCCAAGAAGGCCTTTGTGTGGGGATGAAGGGGAGAATTAATATCGACTCTCAAGAGCACAGTCTTGCCCTCGAGGTGAACCTCGTCCATGGTGATGACTCGTGCCATCTGAACCTTGCGCATCGCTGATGGTTTTCAGGTCTTTCGCTTACAAAATCCCCTACCGCTTCAATAAATTGATTCGCAAGGCTTTGTCAGGGGGTCAAATCGCGCCCGAATTGCTTTCAACCCTGCGATGTTTTACCTGATGAGTCGAACGCATGGCAAAACTATGGGGCGCGATGTTGATTCAGGTGGAATCGAAGGCGCCCGTAAACGTGCAAACACCGCCACCAGTTCGTTTGGTGTTTCAAAGCGAGAAGGGCATGATTCATCGCAGTATTATGCTGGGCGGATGTATCAGGGGTTGAACTGTGAACATGATACAGGAAAAGCCAATCCGATGCCCGCAGATAGAGAGAATGTCATACTTTGCGCCGATAGTCGAAACATCGATATTCCCGACAATACGGTACACCTGATGGTCACATCACCACCCTATAATGCGAGCAAGGACTATGATGAAGACCTCTCCTTACAAGAATATCTAACCTTGCTTAGAGAAGTTTTCACTGAATGTCATCGAGTCCTCGTTCCAGGCGGTAGGGCGATTGTCAATGTGGCAAACTTGGGACGTAAGCCATACATTCCTCTTTCGAGTCACATTAACAATATTATGCAAGATATTGGCTTTTTGATGCGTGGAGAAATTATCTGGAATAAAGCAGCATCAGCGGGTAGTAGTTGCGCTTGGGGCTCCTACAAGAGCGCAAGCAACCCATGTTTACGAGATATTCATGAGTACATTTTGGTATATTCAAAGGGCGAGTACAAGTTACCTCGGACTAAACAAGAGCGTGCTGAAGGCAGAGATGATAGTATCAGTAAGGAGAATTTTATTGCGCAAACAAAATCCATCTGGTCATTTGCTACCGAATCTGCAAAGAGAGTCAAACACCCAGCCCCCTTCCCAGTAGAATTACCACGTCGCTGTATCGAGATGTATTCGTTCACTGGCGACATCATCCTAGATCCATTCCTTGGTTCTGGAAGTACTGCCATTGCAGCTATCAGAACAGGACGAAAGTATATTGGCGTGGATATATCTGAGGAATATTGCCAAATTGCTCAACAGCGAATCGCTGAAGAATCAGTAATCCTCAAGCATTGACTCACGCAGTCTTCATCAGATGGCAGCCCTTGGCAAGGTTTGATGTCGTGGTCTGAAGACACCTTATCCGGTCCTGAAGGCGAGGACTGGAGAGTTCCCGTCTCCGAATTGGAGGAACGCCAAACCAACTTTGCAACCCTTCTAAGGGAAGCAGAAATCGAAGCAGCACTAATTCAAAATCCAGTAGACTTGTATTATTTTGCAGGTGGAAGACAGAATGCCTCGTTGCTCATCCCTGCAGATGAAGACAAAACACCAACCCAATATGTGCGCCGCTCATTGAAAAGAGCAATACATGAGGCAGGAGGAGATGATGCACCGCATCAAGTTGAAGCATTTCCCCGTATGAAGGAATTTCCTAACGAAATTGGCTGCACTCCGGCTCTTCAATTAGGCAGCATACCCTCCTCATTTGCCGATAGGTTCAGCAGCGTCTTTGGAGCAGGTGGCGATTGTACAAATCTTGTTCATCAACAACGTGAAGTGAAGTCAGAATGGGAATTAGAAATGATGAGTTGTGCGGCAGAAACTCAACTTGAGATGTTCAATGCTTTGGCAGAGTATGGCAAAGAAGGCATGAGTGAATTGGAATTAGTCGCCAAGGCAGAAACGATTTCCCGAGAAGCAGGTTTTGGCGGCAATATCAACTTGCGTAGATTTCCAATGCAATGTGATAGAGGCGTAATAGTTTCAGGAAGAGCCGGAGGAGTTCCTTCATTTTTCGATGCAGCAGTTGGTGGAACAGGCCCATATCCTGGGGCTGGAATGGGGGCAGGATTTAGCAAAATCAAGGCCGATGAACCAGTCTTAGTCGACCTCCTTCATAGTCACAGAGGCTACCTTGTTGACATGACTAGAATGTTTGTTGCAGGTTCACTATCACAACAATGGCAAGATAGGCTGGAGGATATGTTAGCAGTCAAGGACACCGTAGTCGATGTACTAAGCAACGGAGAAAGTTGTTCAGAGGCTTGGAATCAGGGCTATGCCTTAGCAGTTGAACTTGGACATGAAGAACACCTAATGGGAATGAAGCCCGACCAGAGCAGTTTCCTTGGTCATTCGCTTGGTCTTGAATTGGATGAAAGCCCAGTTGTAGCAGCGGGCTTCGATAGGCCTATGGAGCCGGGGATGACCATGGCAATTGAACCCAAAGTAGTTCATCCAGAAGGCAGTATTGGTAGCGAGGATACCTGGGTAATGACTGAGATGGGGATGGAACCTTTGTCAGCCGATGGAGCCTTCCCTTGGTTGCATCAATGGTGAGCCACTTCTTCAGCCATCTTCATGGAGGTGGAGGTTCCGCAGCCGTCTATGGCGAAACCATGGTCGGCCAGTCATATCGGCTTTCTTGCTGGTGAATTTACAGAACTGCGTATTTCTGCAGATGTCAAAGAACAACTTGTCAAATTGATGTTAGCAGAATTAGACCGTTTAGTCCCAACTATGGAAGATGAAACTATTGAAAACCATCCAGAACGAAAAACTCTAGACGACCCACAAAGAACCCGTCTCAATTACAACCGGACCCGCGAGTTGATGATTGAACGTATTTCAAAACTGGAATCGGTAGGCTCAGCAGCAGTACAACGCGGAATTGACGACCTCGAGACTTTTCTGTCCACTACTATCCGAGCAGCCTCAGAAGCAGCAGCGGTTGACCGTGTTGGAACCATCAAACCCCGCCACCTCCAGAAAGTCGTCAAACTACAAGACGATGGAGTCGATATTGCAAAAGTAATGCCCTCCCCAGAAGATGATTCCCTATCAGAAGCGATGGGTAGCGGAGCCAATGTATTGACGCCAACTAGCCTGAGAAGGATGGCCAAACAATTCGCTGAAATGCCAGTTACAGATGCAGCCATAGAAGAATTATTGGCACTATATTACGATGTAGTTGAGCAAACTGAAGCGGGAATAAGAGAATCGATAATGTTAGGAAATAGTGCTGAAGGTTTCATTCAAAGATTATCAGAAATGAAATCATTGATGATGCTTGGTTGGATGAAAAGAATGCTAAAGAGAAGTGGTGAATATGCTAGAGAACGTGGTTACAAACGTATCGATATTGAGCAGGTCGTCCACCTTGATGCTTTCCAAATCTAAAGTATCCATTCTTAATACAAGCCTTCATAGGTGGTAATCAAATCGCCGGAGCAAGGAGAGATATCCATGGGTAACATGATTGGAAAAGACGCACCAGAATGGGCAACTGCCGCATACGCAAACGGCGAGAAAACAATAATGAGCAGCAAAGATATGGCTGGAAAATGGTACTTAATGTACTGGTACCCGCTTGACTTCACATTCATCTGCCCAACTGAGATTGTTGGTTTTGAAGCACTCAAAGACGATTTCGCAGACGATGACATAACTGTTATCGGATGTTCAACCGATTCTTGGTTCAGCCACAATGCTTGGTTCGCTGATGAAGACATCTTTCCAGGAGGAGTTTCTCATCCAGTACTCGCAGACACAACTCACAGCGTAACAAAGGCATTTGACATGATGAACAAGGCCATGGGCGTTGGTTTCCGCGGAACAGTCCTAGTCGACCCAGACGGTAAGGTGCAAATGTACAGTATCAACGGTATGGATGCAGGACGCAGTCCAAATGAGATCCTACGCACTTGCCAAGCAACCCAGTCCGGCGGACTTTGTGGCGCTGATTGGAAGAAGGGCGATGGCTTCGCAGCCTGAATAAGGAGGAATGCCCATCGAAATCCTCGATGGCAAGAGTTGGGAGGACTTTCTCTCAACAGGAACAGCATTGTTGATGCTCGGTAAGACTACTTGTGCTTCTTGCAATGAGTGGACGAGTGAATTGGATGGTTGGGAATCGACCCATCCACAATTGAAGATTGCCAAGATTCTACTTGATCAACCTGGACTGGGTAGATTCAAAATCGCCCATCCTTGGGTGGCTGAAGTTGACATGCTACCATGGAATGTCCTATTTATCGATGGTGAAATAGTCAAGCAGTGGGCTGGTAGCGGCACCAGCCGCCTCGAAAACAGATTAGCCAGACTTATCGGTTGAGAGATTTAGTCCAGCGATTTGCTGCCGGCACACCCATAACTTCGATGTGAACATTATCAATACCTTTCTTCTTGGCTAATTTAGTTCGCAAGTATGCCAAGTCAAGAAGGCAACAAGGACATTGTGAGCGACTTGGCTCTATTGCTATACGAAGCAAACCATCATTTAAGTCTACAGCCTTAATATTCAATTCATTCTGACCATGTGGCTCAGGCCATGCCTTCAGTAGGGAAGCAACTTGGAGCAGACTAGCCCGCCGCTTCTTCTCGCTCATAGCCCCACCACTCATCAATCGTCGTTTGATTGCTCCGCTTCCTCGACCGTCAATTTACGAAGACTTCCTTCAGCTTTCGCTAATTCCTCACTACAATCGGCAAGCAATTTTTTGCCTTCTTCAAATAAGGCAAGAGTTTCCTCTAATTCGCTTTCTCCAGTATCGAGCATTCGCACAATTTCTTCTAATCTCTGTATTCTTTCGTTATATTTCATATCAATCATCATCCAAAGGTGCAACGGATAATTCTCCGTCGTGGAATTGTAATTTCATTGATGATTGACTTGCAGCAGCAGCAGCAGTGCGAATGACCATGCCATCCTCGCCCTTAACCATGCTATAACCGCGTTTCAAAACGGCATGTGGATTGGTGAATTCAAGCACTGTGGAATAGCGTTGTAGCTTTTGGCGCTCAGCATTAAAGCGAGAAGTAGTCAGGCGGGTCAAGATATTATTCAACATTAACAATGATTCTCGAGCCTTCCCCATGCCGATAAGAGGGGCAGAAGCAAGACGCAGTTTGAGGTTGTGCAATCTCTCTTTTCGTCGAGACAACCAGCGATTCAATCCGCCTTCCAACCTGCTACTGAAATCATCGATCATGATATCATGGTCACCACGTATTGGGATGACCATCTCCATGGCATGGGTAGGAGTTGCGGCACGGTGGTCTGCTACTAAGTCAGAAACTAGGTGGTCGGATTCGTGTCCAACTGCTGAAACGATGGGCACTGGTGATTCAAGAATAGCCTCGATGATTGGCTCTAGATTGAACGACCACAAGTCCTCAGGACTGCCACCGCCTCGACCAACCACCACAACTGAAGGAGAAAGAGCATATGCGGCCCTCAGCGCTCTTGGCAGAAGTGAATGAGATTCTTTACCCTGTACGACAGTTTCTATGACAGTACAACGAATATCAGTCCATCTTTCGTCACGTATCCGTAACATGTCTGAGAGAGCGGCTGAATCTGCTCCAGTAACAATGACCACATGTTGAGGGATTGTAGGCAAAGGTCGTTGAAGCAGGTCCAGAGAGCCATTCGCCTCTAATTTGTCAACCAATTTCCTCTTCATTTCTTCAAGCAAGCCAATATTTGTTGAGGCTCTTAGTTGCTCAACCTGAAGTTGCACTCGCCCTTGAGGGGGATAGAGGTCTACTGAGGCGATAATCAAAACTTCCATTCCATCCTCGAGTCCATCTGGGAAATGCATTGCTTTGCCGCGCCAAGCCACACAATCCATTTTTCCATCTTCGTCTTTTAGAGAAAAGTAAGCGTGGCCGCTGGCTGCAACACGGTATTGGGTTAATTCTCCCTTTACTGCTACATTCCTGAATTGTGAGTTGCGAAGTAGGTCGCGTAAGGCATGGGCCAGTTTTCCCACCCTCCATGTATCACTCATCACACCACCACCGTTGTCAGGGGTTCATCAACTACGCGTTAAGCAGATGTTGAAATTGCACCTGCTGCCCATATTCCAATACCATAGGCAAGAATAGTACATAGAATCCCAACAGAAAGAGCCGGAACAAATTCCCATCCGCGCCCCAATAACCAGGGAAGAACTGCGAATAATGCCAATGACGGCAATACTAACCAAAGAATGGATTGCGAAAACTCAGCTATTTTATCTACATCACCAGAGTCTCTCCACAACCAAATAATTGCCATAATAGAGGTTAGAGGTAGCGATATTAGGAGCGCCCCAAAGAGGGATTTCGATTTCGCTAATTCACTCGCAGCAACAATGATTGCGCCACTAAAAATTCCTTTTCCAATCAGACCAAGCCAAGCCATGGTACCCACCAAGGGTACTCACATTCAAAATTATGCTAAGCGATGAGATGAAGTTAGGCGACAAACACGCAGTTGATATGAGCAAGCGTCTGATTCGCCGCATTTGCTTTAGTGGGGGCATCATGTTACTCGTACTCTGCCAGTTGAATTTTCCTTGGGTTGAGGATACAGAAGTGGTACCAACTGGTGAAGACCCAGTCAAAGGAAAGGGTACACTTGGAATCACTCAAGACCCTTGGCAATGGTCAACAACACAGAATTGGGAGAACGGTGAACGCGAGACTTTAATCCGCTCTGCTCGTGCCTGTGAACACCCAAGTATGCAAATAGATGTTGCATCAAATGATGAGTTTGCTACAGCAAGATATGATTTGGGAGCAGGAGACTGCGAGGCAGTCGGCTCAGCAGGTAGGATTTCTGGATACGGCATTTGGGGAGTGCTGATGTTTTCATTTGGCTCATCATTTTTAGGATATATTGGAGGGCGACGAGCAATTCGGGCAAGCCGTTTCATTGTCGCATTAGGAGCAATCGCCATTCTTATTTGGTGGTATACTTCATTTCCTTTCATGCAAGAATATCCAGAGGTTGACCCCTTAGGAGATGGACGGACATTATTCCTAGATATGGAAGTCGCTGAAGGATTTTGGATGGCTTGTGCTGGAACAGGTTTGATCTTGCTGAATGTGTTATTGATGGGGCCGAGGAAACGCAGAGTTGTGGATGATGAAGACTGGTAACTACCTGTCAAGGCTAGCCATGCTATTTATTTCAACGAAGTATATTTATTTTAACGAAGTATATTTATTGCTAAAGGTGCAAAAAAAAGTCCTAAAATATGCTGAAATGCCTGATTTGAAGATTTAAAAACAATTTTTGGTGCTTTAATTAGATAATATAGTTCCTTTCCTCTTCACAGTGAAATAATGCTCGCATAAATCATGTGGGTAGGCTCAGTACTGAGGGACTAAACACCCATTGTACTCTTCCATAATGTCTTGAGGGTTTTCGGATGAACCCATCGAACATATCCGAATCGATTAGTTGAAGGTTCAATCACAATTATTGTGTTCTCTCCACATCTGCTCATCATGACCATCGGGAACGTTGTTGCAAGGGTCATCAGAAGTATAGCCCCTCAATTCGTTGTACTGCTCAACCTGTTCGGGCGTGAGAATCTCGA
>LWDU01039697.1_pt1 | contig 17983 bp, 14 predicted proteins | sample 727161 | NCBI WGS metagenome assembly LWDU01 (sample SAMN04566230, study PRJNA314399) | hydrothermal vent metagenome | isolation source: deep sea hydrothermal plume seawater | place: Mexico: Gulf of California, Guaymas Basin | collected 2004-07-11
GCGCCGAAACTGGCGATGGTAATCGGGCCGATCTCAAGCAGATAGGGATACATGTCAGATATTCTTTCGGCCCAACGCCTCGATCTGCCGCTTGAGCGACTCGGCGATCTCGCGATAGACCTCGTAGGCGTTCAAAGCATCGTCGCGCCCTTTGAAAGCGTCTGTCTCAAGGGGCAGGCCGAAGAGCAACCGCAAGGGATGGCTCGCCGGCTTGCGGTTGCCCCGCGGCAACACCTCCTCAGTGCCGGCGATATGCAAGGGCACCACGGGCACACCCATCTCATAGGCCAATAGCCCGACACCGGCCTTAAAGGGTTGCAATTGCCCGCTTGTGGAACGGGTGCCCTCGGGAAAAACTAGCAGCGGCCGCCGGACACCGACCAACTGTCGTGCCCGCACCAAGCTTTGCGCGAAATCGCCATGGCGATCGAGCGGCACGGCGTTGACTAGGGCGTGTAAAAACCAGCCCCTCAGCTCCGCATCGGCGAAATAATCTTGCGCGGCGATGATATTGAGTTGGTCCACCGAGGAACGCACCGCCGCATAGACGCTCGGGCCATCGAGATGGCTGGCGTGGTTGGCGGCGATCAAATAGGGCCGATCCTGCGGCAAATGCTGCAACCCACTGACACCGATGTCGAAGTATTTGCGAAACAAGGACCCACCCATCCCCCATACTGCCCCTTGCACTAGTTTCTTGCCGGTGCTGGCTATTTTTTCTGCCTCTGGCACCGCATCCAGGGTCTGCGCCCAATACCCGGATGCTTGCCCCTCCGCCCCCCAATCGACCACTCCCTTCAGGTCCGATTCATACGGGGCCAGCACCTTTCGCAAGGTATCCTGTGAACGGTCGATTCGGTTAAGACGGATCCCCAAGCGCGTTTCGAGCAACGCGGCGAATTCCACCGCCATCAGCGAATCCAACAAGGTATCGAGCGGCACATCGGCATGCGCGGCGACCTCGCCCGGGCTCAAACCCGCAATCTGACCGATCCGCCGATAGATTGCCTGTTCCCACGGTGGCAACGAGTCTATCGGCTCAGTGCTCGTTCGCAAATCCCCTTCGAGTTCGACGAGTAACGCCTGACGGGGGTGCGTCCAGATGTGCAGCCGGTGAATCCGGTGATAACTCGGCAGCGAACGCGCGATTTGGTAGACGCGCCCAATAACCGCCTCCCGCAACACCTCTTGCTCCTGTTCACCCCGTTCGAGCACCGCAACCCCATGCACTTCTTCGCCTTCAGTGCGCTCGGCAAACACGCCGACGACCGCTATCTCGGCCACGTACGGCAAATCAGCGTATAGAGATTCTACCTCTTGCGGATAGATATTTTTACCGGCGCCCGTAACGATCAAATCCTTACAACGACCTTCTATAAAGAGATATCCCTCGCGGTCTAAATATCCCAAATCGCCGGTGTGCATCCACCCGTCGGACAATAGCTCTTGACTCAGGTCTGGGCGAGAGAAATAGCCCCGCGTTACATTCGCACCCCGCACCATAATCTCGCCGACACCAAGTTTGTCGGGGTCGGCGACCCGCACCTCCTGCCCAGGCAACACTTGCCCCACCGACAACGCCTTGCACTGCCCCGGTGCGTTGACCGCAACGACCGGCGCGGCCTCGCTTAACCCATAGCCCTGATATACCGCCACCCCCAGTCGTTCATAAGTGAGGCGCAATTCCTCCGTCAGCGCCGCACCGCCACTAACGAGCAAACGCAATCTGGCCAGCGCCGGTTCTCGCTCCTCCGGCGCCCGCAAACGCGTGATACGATCCGCCACGATCCGCAACAGGCGCGGCACAGTCAACAGGGCCGTAGTACCCGTGTCTCGCATAATCCGCAGAATCTCGCGACTATTGAGGGCTTCTAAGTAGGTAATCGTCGCCCCGCCCAAAAGCGGCAACAACAAGCCACCCGTAAATTCGAGTGCGTGGTGTAACGGCAGCGTCGAAAGCACGCGGTCTTGCTCATAAAGGCCCTGCACTTCGGCCAAGACCAATAGATTCGCAACAAAGTTGCCGTGACTCAGTTCTACCCCGCGCGGTTCAATAGCAGAGGTGAAAATTATCGAGGCCAAATCATCGGGCTCGACCCGTGCAGTCTGCCAGCTTCCTCTCCCGACCGCCGAGCTAGTAGACTCCTTACCGCCAAAGGGCATGCCCTCGCGGTCAATACTATTAAAGGACAGCTGCTTGTGAGCGATCACGCCCTCAGGGGACAGCTGAGAGAAGCGTTTCTCTGTCACGATAAGCGCGCGAGCTTCGACAAAATCGCACAAAGCCCAGATATCCACCTCGCGGGTCTGCGGATCGACCGGTACTACCACTAGGCCGAGAAGGCTCGCGGCCATATAGGCGACAACCCACTCCGGACTATTTTCCCCGCACAATAAAACCCTGTCCCCGCTCGACAAACCCTCGGCCTGCCAGTACCGTGCCATAGTTTCGGCATTACCCAACAATTCGCCATAACTAACCCGCTTCCAACCCGACGGGCGTTCTATCTGCAATGCGGTCTTGGCCGCATGCCGACTGCTGACCGCGCGCAAGAGATCCGGAATGGTGCGGATCTCCTCCTCAATCTGCCAACGGCTTTCCTCGCCACCCATTTCTTCCCCAGGGGCCGCCCGCAATGGCTCCTGATCGCCTCCTCCGCCCAATTCATGACGGCGCAGACCAGGCAGATGGGTCTTTTGGTAATACTCGAACCAATCTATCTGCCGCACATCCATATTGAAGATCCGCTGCTCTTCCGGCGGCAGCGACTCGTAAAGAGCCAACATCCGCACGGCCTCGTAGCGGCAATCCAAGGTCGTATAAGGGCTAAACAGATCGGTGAAATACTGCACCCGTTTGAGCCGCGCGTTGATCGCCGCAAGCCGTCGCTTCTTACTCGCGGGCGCCCAACGCTCGGGCAGGCGGTCGTAGATTCGTTGTTTTAATTCCAACGGATAGAGGTATCTCCAATTAAAGACCCGCTGGAATTGCTGCAGCGATGGAAAGGTCCAATCCACCAGCTCGGGGCGAGTCCCGTCCTTGCTTAATAGCGGGAATTCCTCGAAATACGCTTTGATATACTTGAACATCCGCGTATTGGACAACGGGTTCTCGCCGCTCGTCGCGGCGTGAAAAACCTCCACCCCGTCGCTGCGAGCCCTTGTCGCCGCCGTCAGTACCGTATTGACGACGATATCCACCGGGACCAGGTCCATCGGCGCGCCAACCGCGGCCGGAAAATTGGGAACCAACCCCCGGCCGTAGGCTACGACCAGTGGATCGGTCACCTTCAGGCCGTGAATCCAGCCTGGATGTGGATCTGCCAGCGCGCCCTCAGTGGTACTAGGCCGCACGATGGCCAGCGGCACCTCGCCCCGGTGCTTGACCAGCAATTGCTCTCCCATCGCCTTGGTAAAGGTGTAGACATCGTTCCAACCGTAGAGCCTGGCCCGACGCATCCCCTCCTTGACCAACTCGCTTTCAGTCCAACGCCGGCTGCGATCAGCAACCAGCTTTTGTAAGCGGCTGTCCGATAATTCGCGGCTATGGCTCTGTTCGACGATCTCGCGGCGGAATTCCCCTTGTTGCTCCTGGCTTTCCGCCCGTTCGCGTATCGCCCGGCAATGCGCCTGCGCGTCGGCGATCTCGTCTTCTGGCACGAAGGGACCGCCCTGCACGTTGCCGTCGATCAATTGCTGCACGGTCCGATCGATGGCCAGCGGCTGCTCTGGAATCGACCCAGTCTGACGCCCATTCGCATAAGCGGTAGATACGTGCACCAAAATAGGTTTTTTGGCACCCTCTCGGGCTAACTGCAAAAGCTCTTGCGGCGCCAGGGTATTGAACTGAATAGCGGAATCGAGCGCTTCATCGAACGTGACGCTGGCCGCATTGCCGATAATAAGGTCGACTTCGCGGAGCAATTCAGCCCTCGACGCATCGTCTAAGCCGAGGCCAGGAGCCCTCATATCACAGGCGAGCGCCCGCACCTTGCCACGCGCAACAGCGAAAGCAGCCGGGTCTTCACGGCGAAAACGATCAAAGACGACTTGCTCAAAAAGACCCTGCAAACGCTCGTCAACCGGCAAAGCGACCCCATCGGGGCCTCGGCTTGGTCTCAGGATTAGATACAGCCGTCTTATCTTGGGCAAATAGCGCAGAATCTTAGCGGTCAGTCCCTGGCCGTAAAACCCAGTGCCCCCGGTCAATAACACGGTGCGGTCTTGGTAAAATTCTCTGATCATAACGGACAAAAGCCCCATCGCTGACAGCGGCAGGCCCGGTGGCCAGAATAGGGCTAAGACGGAGTTTATATTGGGTTTATAATATAGTATGCCGAATGGTCCTCCACAAGGAAGCTCATGGATTGGTAGGCGATGCCCCCGATTCCCGATCTCCTCCTTCCGCTGCGCGTCGTTGGCAGTTTAAGCCCTGCCCCGTGATATAGGGATGTTTGACTTGCTTTATTAGCTCCCGCCGTCGAGCCGCCGCTTTGTCCAGAGGTATTTTTTTTTGCTTGGCCATAATCTCTCAATGCTCGCTGCACTACCACCTAATGTGTATAATATACTGCGTGCGGCGACAAGCGCCGAGGGGCGAATTCGCCCCTTCGCAGGTGAAAGACAAGAGAGTAAGCAAAGTCCAATGACGCAAAGCTGGATCCTAATCGCCAATCCGGTAGCTGGCGGCGGCCGTGGTCGCGCGGTCGCCGAGCAAGCCACTCTGGCCCTGCAAGCCGCCGGCCAAGCGGTCGAATTGCGCTATACACACGAGAAGGGACACGGCACGGAATTGGCACGGCAAGCGGTCGGCGAGCGCACCGACAGGCTCATCGTCTGCGGGGGCGATGGTACGATCAATGAGGTCTTACCCGCGCTCGCCGGTTCGCAGACCGCGCTTGGCCTGCTGCCCTTTGGCACGGCCAATGACCTAGCCCGCGCACTGGCGGTGCCGCGCAAGATTGACGCCGCCGTGCACTGTCTACTCAAAGGACAACCACGAGCAATCGACCTAGGCCAGGTCGGGGATCGTTTCTTCGCCACGGTCGCCGCATTTGGTTTCGACGCCGAAATAAGCGAGCGAATGGCCAATGGCCTGGTGCCCTTATCTGGGACGGCCGGTTATCTTATCGAGACATGGCGCCATACCGCCCGCTATCAGGCGCCACGCGTGCGCTTACGCGGGGATTTCGGCGAGATAGAACAAGAAGTATTGCAAGTATCCATCGCCAATACCCGCAGTTATGGGGGCGGCCTGCAAATCGCCCCTGGAGCCGACCCAACTGACGGGCTCTTCGAGGTAGTGATCATCGACAATGTCCCCCGATGGACCATTCTATCTGTTTTGCCTCGTCTTTTCACCGGCCAACATATCGCCCATCCCGCGGTACGCGTCGAAAGAACCGCCAAACTCGAGATTTACACCAAGCATAAAAGAGTCGTGCACGCAGACGGCGAACACTTGGGCGAAAGCCCGCTAAGTATCGAGATCTGTCCCAAGGCCTTGAATATCGTCTTACCGCCCGCCTGACCATCTTATTCACATCGCAATTATCCTTGCCTCGGATTATCATATTGCCCATATTTCCAAACTAGGTCGATTTACCCATTTCGTTCTAATTTTATCTCTTTCCCAATACTCTTTTATGGCAACCAGGGCCCAGAAAATACGCCTCGCCGTCTTCTTTATAGTGTCTAGCAGCGTATTGACACTCTTTTTTATCGTCGTCGCCGGCAGCCACCTCCTGCGCCAGCGCTATCCCTATAATATCGAATTCACCGGCGTAGCGGTCAGCGGCCTCAACAAAGGGGCCTCGGTCAAGTATCTCGGGTTCAATGTCGGCCGGGTTGAGGGTATTTCTATCTCACCCGAAGACCTGACCAAAGTCGTTGTCGCCATTTCGGTCGAGAGACAAAAGGCCGAAAATGCCATTCGCACCGACACCGAGGCACGCATGGCCTCATTGGGCATAACGGGCCTGAAGTATATCGAGCTCTTTGGCGGCAGCAATGGCGCCGAAGAGCTTCTGCCCGGCGCCAATATTACCGCCAGCGAAACTTTTTTTAGCAACATACAGGAACGCGCCGAAGTCCTCAGCATAAAAATCGAACAGTCCGTCGACAATCTCAATAAATTGCTCGGCGGCGAGAACCAACGCGTCTTCACCGATCTCCTGCGCAATACCGGAAACTTGATGGCCACCGCCAACACCTTGGTCCAGGACAACCGACTCGCCGTAGACGAGACGGCAAATAATATCGCCGCGACCACCCGTTCGCTCTCCCAGGCGAGCGCGACTCTGGCGGTGACCACCGACTCGCTGCACAACCTGCTCGTCGGCGCCACGCTGCAACAAACCGTGGCCGACCTACAGGTGACAATGCACCAACTACGCCAACAGATGGACGGGCCTTTTCCCCTACTGGTCGCTCGGATGGACACCATGGTCACCAATATCGACCGAACTTTCGTCGGCATCGACCAAACGGTCGGCGCCAGCCGGCAAAACCTCCTGCGGGCGATGCAGGATCTGGAGGAGACCTTGCAGAACGTGCGCGAGACCACTGAACTTATCCGCGACAACCCGTCCGTACTCATCCGGGGAGGCAGCAGCGGTGCCAGCGAATAAACACCTGCTCTTTTGGGGCTTCATAACCATATCGGTCTCGTTGTTATCGGGGTGCGCACAGCTACTCGGCAGCAAGGCCGAGCTACCCCAGCGGCGCCTCTATATGGTCGACGTCGAGCCCATGCGCAACGATATCGAAAATTCTGCACGCCCCTATGCCTTCCAGGTCCAGATCAAAAGCTTCGAAGCTCCAAGAGCCTACAACCGCAAAGAGATCATCATCCGCCGCGACCAATACGAGCTTCAACACGACAATTTCCATCATTGGACCGAGCGTCCCGCGGACCTGTTCACCGATGTCGTCAAACAATATCTGCGTCAGGCCAACCTTTTCACCTATATCGGCGGGGATCGCGATTTCTACGAGCGACGCCCGCAATATGTGCTCAACGGCAGGATCAAGGCCATCGAACGCTTTGACAGCGGCGATGTATGGGCCGCCCATCTGGCCATGACCATAGAACTGGTACGGCAAGAGGACGGCAAAATTATCTGGCAGACCGACTTTGACGAAGAACGCAATGTCTTCTTCCCAGAGATGAAGCACACCGTCTCCGCCTTCAGCGTGATCCTCGGCGAGCAAATGAAAAAAATCATTCGCTCGATCGACTTCGTCTTTCTCAATCAACAGCGCTCGGGTCAGAAAGAGGCCTTAGAGGAATTGACCTCGTCCACGAATGAATTGACCGCCACATCCAAGCCGGATACTACCTTGTTCATCGAGACCAATTCCAACGACTACGAAATTATACCGGGCAAGCTCACCCCCTAGGACCCGCACTCATGTTATTGCGCCTGTTCTACATCGCCCTCGCCGGCCTACTCTTTGCCGGCGGTGCGACAGCACAACACAAGAGCTACACGTGGCTGAGTCCGCCGACTCGTGGCCAGTTAGAGCTCGACCCAACCATGATCCCCAAGGGCAAAGGTTTTCTTTTCGTCCCCGCGATGACCAGTGCCCTCAACGAACCCAGCTTTCGCTGAAGCCTCGCCGGGCACCGGCGTACTGCTCTCGCCGGGCTACTACGAAGTACTCGTCGGCACGGGCACCGACGCGCAAATGATGAGCCGAACGATGCCAATCGAAGAGGGCATGACCACCATGGTGAAGCCCTTCTGGTCCGGTCTAGTCATCAACGTCATCGACGAAAACCGCACCTCGCTCAACGAGTCGTACGAACTCTACTGGGAAGACCAGCAGGAAAACTACGGCATCGGTTTCGGCATCGAGGAAGAACGCGGCGAGGCCGTCAAGACCTGGCTCTTGCCCCCGGGCACCTATACCGTGGTGCGCGTCGGCGATAATATATCGACCCGACGCAAGTTCAGCGTCCGCCTCGAACCAGGTGAACTGATCCAGCGCAACCTGGTAGCCGACGTCGGCGACAACACTTTCATCGGCTTCTATCCCCCGACCTTGCGAGGTCTGTTGGGCCAAACAACGGGTTCCCACTGGAAGACCAACTGGCAATTGAGCGGTTCGACCCAGCTTTCGACTTCGCAAAACACAACAGGCGAGGACCTCTCGGTCATCTCGCTTGCAACCCAGGCCTTTGGCCGCAGCATCTACAGCTCCGACCCCCATTTCGCCAATCTACGGCTGATCTTTGAAGAGGGCTTCACGCGCGAAGAGGGCGATGCTTTTCGCAAGTCCATCGATGAATTCGAGGTCCGCGCCACATATATTTACCGCCTCTCCGAACGCGTCGGCCCCTATTTGCGCGGCGTGATCAATACCAAGCTATTCGCAACCGAAGCCCACTTCGACCAGCCGCAGACTCTGCTGATCCGCGATACCCTCGGCGATATCACAAGCTCCCAGGCCGGGCTCAATGAGTTCACGCTATCGCCCGCCCTAAGCCCGCTCGAACTGCGCCAGGGGATCGGCATCAACTCACAGCTTATCCGCAGCTTCCCATTGACCCTGGACATGCGCATCGGTATCGGGGCGCGACAAAGCTATGTAACAGAGACCTTCGACCTCAACACCGACCGCACGGTCGCCAGCAAATTGCTCGACACCTCGACCACCGGCCTTGAAGCCCTGCTGATCCTCAACTCGCATTTTTCGCGCTACCTCAGCCTGGACTCAGAATTCGATATCCTGATCCCGGAGTTAGCCACGAGCGCTTGGGAGTTCACCTTCGAGAACCGCTTGCGCCTACTGCTCAGCCGCTTTGTCAATATGGATATCGTCCTCAACTTCGAACGCGTAAAACCGATCGTGCGCTTGCAGGCCAGACAGCAGGTTCTCATGCGCTTTGTCTACCTGCTATGACCGCAGTACAAGGCGACGACCTCGGGATCTCGCTAAGCGGTCCCCTAACCTTAAAGACCATTGGCGCCCTGCCCCCCGATATCCGCGCGCTCATCGCAGCCCATCCCCGCCCGTCCCTGAGAGCCGAGTTGAGCCAAGTCAGCCAACTCGACACTTCCGGCGCGGTATTCCTGCCGGAGCTTGGGCAAAGACCTAGACCTCACCGGATTGCCCGAGCGCCTTCAGCCCTTTTTCGACTTCGTCACTCCGCCGTCGCCATCGATCCCGCCAACCCCGCCAAAGACAACCGCACTCGAAAAACTCGGAGACCGCCTCGACCGCGCCTATGAAGAGACCGCCGACTTCCTCTACCTGACCGCAGACTTGACCGTTTTCTCGGTTCAGTCCCTCTATCGGCGCGGTGGAATCCGCAAAGGCAGTTTTATCGAACAATCGCACGCCATCGGTGCCCAGGCCCTGCCGATCATCGGTTTGATCCTCTTTCTTATCGGTGCGGTCTCGGCCCTGCAATCGGCCGCGCAACTGCGCCAGTTCGGGGCCGATATATTCGTCGCCGATCTGCTCGGTATCGGTCTGACCCGCGAGTTGGGCCCGCTGATGACCGCGATCATGGTCTCCGGACGGTCCGGATCGGCCATCGCCGCCGAGATTTCTACGATGAAATTCACTGAAGAATTAGACGCCCTACGGACCATGGCGCTCGATCCGCTGCGCTTTGTCGCCGTACCCAAAATGTGGGCGATGCTCGTGTGCATGCCGCTCTTAACCATTATGGCCGATCTGCTCGGTATTCTCGGCGGCACCTTGGTCGGCCTCATCTCGATGGACATACCCTGCACAACCTTCCTCAACCAGGTTTTTTCGGCACTGTTCTTCAAGGACCTACTCACCGGGTTGGTCAAAAGCATTTCCTTCGCCTGGATCATCACCATAATCGCAGTACACCGCGGCCTCAGCTTCGGTGGTGGCGCGGCCGGCGTCGGCCAGGCTACTACCTCATCGGTCGTAACCTCCCTCTTCGGCATAATTATCCTCGATGCCTTCTGGGGCCTGGTCTTCTATCTGAAATGGTAAACCCGGCCATCAACATCAGCGCACTCAGTGTTGCCTACGGCGAAACTACGGTTTTGAATGGCATCGATTTACAGGTGGCAAAGGGCGAAATCGCCATAGTGCTCGGCAGCAGCGGCTGCGGCAAAAGTACCCTGCTAAAAAGCATTATCGGTCTGGTCCAACCCCATACCGGGCGGATCGAGGTACTCGGCCAAGACGCCACCAATCTCGACGAAGAGACGCGCACCGCCCTCACCAGACAATTCGGTGTGATGTTTCAATACGGGGCCCTATTCAATTCGCTGACCATTGGTCAGAATATCGCCCTCCCACTCGAAATGCATACCGACCTCACTCCCGATCTAATCGCCGACATCGTCCGTACCCGGCTCTCCCTAGTCGGGCTCGAGCACGCCTACGACCATTATCCCGACGAACTGTCGGGTGGAATGCGCAAACGTGCCGCCTTGTCCCGAGCGATGGTCATGGACCCCGAAATCCTTTTTTGCGACGAGCCCGGCGCCGGCCTGGATCCCGTCACCGCGGCCGAAATCGACGAACTGCTGCTGACGATCAACCGCGCGCTCGGCACCACGATTATCATTGTCACGCACGAACTACTCAGCATCGAAAGGCTCGACGGCCGCCTGATCATGCTCGACCAGGGCAAGGTTATTTTTACCGGCACCGTCTCCGAAGCAAAAGATTCCGACCACCCCTTCGTCCACCCCTTTTTCCACCCGAGAGGCCCGCAAGCTTGAAAACCGTCATTATCGCCGCCCTGAGCAAAAACAAAGTCATAGGCCGCGGCAATAGCATCCCTTGGCACTATCCAGCCGACATGAAACACTTTCGCCGCACGACCAAGGGGCACCCGGTCGTCGCCGGCCGCAAAACCTACGAGTCCTTCCAAGTGCGCCCGTTGCCCGGCCGCCTCAACTTTATCCTCAGCCGCAACCCCGCCTACATCTCCGACGAGGGGGTGATCATTTGCCACAACCTGCAACAGGTCATCACCACTGCGAGGCAACGCAACCTACAAAAACTCTTTATCCTCGGCGGCGCACAAATCTACAACCTCGCCTTGCCACTGACCGACGAGATGATCCTGACACATTTGCCGATCGAAGTCGAGGGCGACGCGTATTTTCCGGCTTGGGACAAAAGCGAATGGGAAGTAGTCGAGGAACGACTGGAAGAAGACCTGGTATTTACTACCTATAGACGGCGTTGACCTAGCGAGTTATCCCACCATTCCTGTAGTTAGTAGTCGTCCGAGATCTTAGCGAATTTTCCCCTTTTACCTTATTTTTTTATCGCGCCAACCGCAACACCAGCGGAGTCCGTGGCGCTTTCTGCGCCGCCGGACTCCCGAAGGGCGCATATCGCGCAGCGATGCATGTATGAGCGAGGGAGTGCCCTCGGCCAGCCCGTCCACCCACAGAAAGGCGAGTAATGTTTGAACAACTGGAGATGGCGCCGACCGACCCCATCCTGGGGCTCAGCGCGGCCTTTAAAAGCAATAGCAACCCCGAGAAAATCAACCTCGGCGTCGGCGTCTACCAGGACGGCAGCGGCCAGACGCCGATCCTCGACTCGGTAAAAACCGCCGAAGAGCGCGTCCTCGCCAACGAAAAGAGCAAGAGCTACCTATCCATTGAAGGTAGCCCCGAATACGGGATCGCGGTGCGCAAGCTATTACTTGGACCAGAACATGAGATCCTCTCCTCCGAGCGCGCCGTCACCGTGCAAAGCCCAGGGGGCACCGGCGCCTTGCGCATCGCCGGCGACTTCCTCGCCCGACACTATGGCGACCGGCCAATTTGGCTCAGCGAACCGACCTGGGCCAACCACCCCAAGATCTTTCAAGCCGCCGGACTGCAAGTCGAGACCTATCCCTATTTCGACGCAGAGACCAATGGGCTCAACGAATCGGCCTTGCTTACGGCGCTAGCCAAAATACCCGAGGGTCACACCGTGCTTTTGCACGGCTGCTGCCACAACCCGACCGGCGTCGACCCGAGCCCAGCCTGCTGGGGACAGATCGCCGATATCATCGCCGAACGCAATCTGCTGCCCCTGGTCGATTTCGCCTACCAGGGCCTGGGCGACGGCTTTCGCGAAGACGCCGTCGGCCTCGAAGCGCTCAGTCGACCGGGTTGCGAATTGCTGATCGCCAGTTCATTCTCGAAGAATTTTGGGCTGTACAAAGAGCGCGTTGGCGCCCTGACACTGGTTGGCGCCGACCGGGACACGGCGGCCAAGGCCATGAGTCACCTCAAGGTCGCGGTACGCACCAGCTATTCGAACCCCCCGGCCCACGGCTCGGCGATCGTCAGCGAAATACTCGGCGATGAAGCACTTAGCGCGCAATGGGAAGGCGAAGTTGCCCAGATGCGCAAGCGCATCAACGACATGCGCGTGGAATTGGTCAGAGGACTGAAAGCCAAGGGCATCGAACACAACTTCTCCTTTATCGAACAACAGCGCGGCATGTTCTCTTTTTCGGGATTGGGCGCAGAGCAGGTCGAGGCATTGCGGGGAAAATACGCGATCTATATCGTAAGCGGCGGACGCATAAACGTTGCCGGGCTCACCAGTGCCAACCTCGATTACTTCTGCGAGTCGGTCGCCGCGGTCCTCTAAAAACCCCTTATTGCACCGAAAAACTCAGGGCACGCGCCAGCACGGGCGTGCCCTTGAGTATTTCCGCCTGACTCGGCAGGCGAGTGCCGTCGTCGTAGACGATCGTCTCCGGCCGCCCCACCGCGATCCCCTCGCTTCCTCTCTGCACCGCGATGACCGAGTCCTCCTGATATGAACGCCGGAGAAATTCCACGATCGTTTGGTCTATATTTTCCAAACCATTGAAGCGATCGACTTGGCGCTGTTGAATCAGTTCACCGAGCCGCTCAAAGAGTTCGCCGGTATTTTCCTCCAACAGACGCGGCCCGGCAAGAAAATAAAGAGTGTAGACCCGGTCGCTCTCCTGTAGGGTAATCCAGCCATTTTCGCTGGGCCCATATTGCTCGATCCCCGAATAGACGAATTGCTCCGGGACCACCGCTTCGAGCGTGCCTTCCGAATCATAGAGGAAAGCGTAGACCTCGACGTCCCTAGACAGTTTATAGCGCAATTGCAATCGATCCCCTTGTTGCAGTTGCGCGCCCTCGGCCAGCTCAACGACCTGGTCGACACCGCCCTCTTCTCGCTTGACGATCAAGTGCAGGTCGGCCTGTACCGGGATCGTGTCATCCACGCCGCCGCTGGCCTTCGCACGCAGCGCCACTTCGTGGTTAACTTCGCTTTCGGGCACCCGAACCGTTCGCGTCGCCACGAGCTTGCCGCCGTCTCGCTCAACGAGGAAGAGCCGCACGTACATCCAGTGGGCATCCCCCTGCAAACGCCCGCCCAAAACCAACGTCCCCTCGCCCCGGTTCAAGTCGAGCACGCCGCCATCCGACCACTTCCCCCCCACTGTGTCCGCCAGAACCAACCCCACTTCAGCTTGTAAAAGCGCTGACACCAAATAATCATCCAGCACCTTCACGGCCTCGCTCCGGTCGCCCCCGCTGTCACGCAACCCTATCCAGTCGATCGTTGTACCAGTGCCCTGGGCGACCTGCACCAGTTCTCGGGCTGCCGCCGTCAATTCCGCGCTTTGCGGTCGAGCGCCGCCAAAAGGCAGACAACCCCATGCCGCCAAACCTACAGTGGTCGCGACAATCGCGACGAATCCCCTCATTTTCTCCCCTTCGTTTTAGCCCGGGCTTTGGCCAATAATCGGCTCCAAAGGATCCGCGCCTGTTTGAGTATTTCCCGTTTTTCCATATCGCGCTCGGGTATCTGCTCAAAGACATTGTGCAGTGCCGTAAAGGCCGGCGTGCCGATTTCAAACACCCGTTCGAGCAGTTCGGAATACTCGTCCGCCTGGTCCAACCGCACCAGGATCGAGGCCAATAGAAAGTCCGAATCCGGGTCAGCCGCCCCGAAGCGGTTCAACGAATTCTTATAGGTCCTTAAATACATCATTACTCCACTAGGATCCGAGGTCAAGCGATGCGGCCGATCGGAGATCAGCGATCGAATTTTCTCGTCCTCGTGCAAACTGACACGCTCCGACACGCCGCCATCTTCGGCGCTGGAGAGGTCTTCAAGGGCCTGGCAGGCGCGAGCAACGATCGTCTGCTTGCGCCCCTCAAAGGCTTCCCATTCGTCCTCTTCGAGCAATCGCTGGGTGGAGATCAACGTCTCCAATTCGGCACGGGCAACTTCACCCATTCCCGCGACCTCACCGACCAACTGCATATAATTTTCCGCCCCGTCCAGGCGAATCAGCACGCCGGCGAGGGGGCCATCGAGCGTCTCGTCCAACGCCTCGCGCCCCACCGCTCGCAGGCGCCCCGCTCGCGAAAAGATCCCTGCCGGATCAGAGCTCAGCGAGCACAGATACATCCACAACGGATGCACCAAGTCGCGAACCCCTGCTTCATCGCGAGCATACGCTTCGAAGAAGCCGCGCACCCCAATGATCCCGAGACGCACGACAGTCTGTAAAAATACCGCCCGCGGTTTGGGCACCACGCCCTTGCCCAGGGTCGTCATCAGCGGATGCGACTCGAAACCCAGCGCGTCGTGGTAATCGTGCAGTGCGTCAGCAAAGCTCCGAGGCTCGATCTCGAGCCCTTTGGCCACCGCCAATTCGCGGGCGGTGCCGTGGATGATATCGCGATTAAAGAGAAAGAGCCGGGGGTAGCTGAAGACCTGCGCTATGCGTTCCATCTTGTCATTGGCCCAGCGCTGTTCCAACTCCGAGTCGAAGATGCTGCGCGCCAGAGCGAATACATCCTCGTTCGCCCCCTGCTCGGGCGTTATCCTTAATAGTTTCCCCTTATATCCGTCAATAAACTCAGCGACCTCCGAACGCCCTGCCGACACGTGATCGCGCCGGTGGCTGTTGTGGTCTTCGACCAAGCGGGTCTGCAACGCCTCACCCAGGCGATACCCGGGCAGTTTGCGCGCCAGTTCGGCGTATTCCTTGAGCACGTCTACCAACAGCAGATAGTCCATGATCATCCACCCCGCATAGATGACACCCTCGGCGATCGCCCAATAGTCGTAGCCGCGATCCTCGGCAGCGTGCAGGAGTATTTCGGGCAGATAGATCGTACGGCGGCGACAACCGATATGCAGCGCTTGATGGCAACGGTAATTCTCGAAATACAATAGCGTATCGTCGCGCACTAGCGTCAGGCTCAAAGGGGCTTCGATCAGGGCGGTGCGCAGATTCTCGGGGACTTTGTGCAATACCTTCCAGAACAGCAGGACCAACGGGTCACCGGCATGCAACTTGGGCAGGGGTTCATCATCTGGAAAATAGGGCAACCGGGTCTGTTCGCCGAAGAGGATGCTCTTGTCTCCCTTGGCGACAGCCGCATTGATCTGGGCATGGCTCACCTCGCCATCGAAAAGCCCCAAGTTGACATCTGCAGTTGCCGGTTCCATCTCCGATCAATATATAATCGCCCCCATCTTTTGTCACCCTGCCTCCCGACCGATTGACAGCTATGACCTGCAGATGTATTATTGGACTCGAACGGCTCCCCGCCGACAATCCCCCTTGGGAAAAGCCCGATCATGTTCCTTCACTTTGCCATCCCGGCCCGTGCTGCATTCTTTTTCGCCCTTTCCGGCCTGCTCCTGCAGTGCAGCGCGCCACCGGCCCCGCCTGCGCCCAACCAGGCGCCCGTCGCCGAGGCCGGCGCCGACCAGCAAGCGGCCTTGGCGCAAGAAGTCTCCATAGACGGTGAACTCAGCGCGGACCCCGAAGGCTCCTCATTGAGTTTTGCCTGGCGGGCTGCCATCGAGAATCCGGTCCCCATCGTCTTTCCCGAGACGCAACCCCGTTTCAGTTTCACGCCTTCGGTCGCCGGAACATATATCTTCATACTCACCGTCAGCGATGGCCCGCTCAGCAGCGACCCCGATTCGATCCGCATATCGGTCAGCTCGTCCGGCAACCAAGCTCCAATTGCCAAGGCCGGCCCCGATATCGTCGTCGGCGCCAACAGCACCGTGCCTTTGAGCGCCTTAGCCAGCAGCGACCCCGACGGCGACGCGTTGACCTATCAGTGGGCCGTACTCTCCTCCCCGGCAGAAGTGCAATTAGCCGACCCAACGGCTCCACAGACCTCTTTCACTCCCATCGCCAGCGGCGAATACAGACTCAGACTTACCGTCAGTGACGGTGAACTCAGCGCCACGGTTGAAATGAGCGTGCTGGTCCGCTCCTCCGGCAACCAAGCACCCGTCGCCAACGCCGGCCCAGATCAACAGGTCGCCGTTAGCACCACGGTAACCTTGGACGGCAGCCTAAGCATAGACCCCGACGCCAAAGACGGCGCGATGTTGCTCTACCACTGGATTGTCGGCACCGCCCCGAGCGGTGCAGTTGAGCTTTCGGATTCGACCGCGGTACAACCGACTTTTATCGCCACTGAGACCGGTAATTACATATTCGGGCTCGAAGTCTCCGATGGTGACTTGACCAGTCTGCTCATCGACGTAGTCACCGTGCAGGTAGTCGAACGCATTTTTGCGGAACAGAACGGCATGATCGAAATTCCCGCCGGCTCCTTTAATATGGGTTCGAACATAGGATCGCCGGATGAATCCCCCCTGCACAGGGTCGAGTTGGACCTCTACTGGATCGACAAATTCGAGGTCACCACCGGTCTCTACAAAGCCTGCGTCGATGCCGGGGTATGCCCTGAGGCCGCAATGACCGCAGGTTGCAATAGTGGCCGAGACGACCGCCGCGAACACCCCATCAATTGCGTCTCGTGGGAACAGGCGACCACCTACTGTCTCTGGCAGGCCAAACGGCTGCCCACAGAAGCCGAATGGGAGCGCGCAGCACGCGGCGAGGATGGACGCACCTATGCTTGGGGCGAGGACTTTCCCTCGGCGCAGTTACTCAATTTCAACAATAACGTAGGAACCACCGTGCCGGTCGGCACCTACCCGCTCGGTGTCAGCTTCTACGGCTTGCACAATATGGGCGGCAATGTGCAAGAATGGACGGCCGACTACTTTGCCACCGACTATTACGCGCAAAGCCCCGAACAGAACCCACAGGGACCCTCCAGCGGCACCCTAAGAACCGGCAGGGGCGCGAGTTGGAAACTCGGCGTGCCGCTGGAGGTCCTGACCACCACGGTACGCGCGGCCTTCGTGCCGAATATGCTTGAAAACTCGGTGGGATTCCGCTGTGCTTCCGATATGGCCCCCTCCCCCTAACGGCCTCTGGCTTCTCTTGCTTGGTCCCATGACCCAGCGTATGTTCCCAACGACCCCCTTCCCTTCAGGACGATTCTACCATGCCCCCCGATACCCCATCAATCTTGATAGTTGACGACGAAGAGCCCATACGGCGGCTCTTGACGCGCATTCTGACCGATGCGGGTTATACCACCCTCGCAGCCGATACCGGTGATCAAGCGCTTAGCCTGCTCGGCCCGAATACCATCCAACTGATCCTGCTCGACCTGCATATGCCCGGACAGGTAGACGGCGAGGAGTTACTCTTCCAACTACGCGACCAAGGCGACGAGGTCCCCATCATCGTGGTATCTGGCTGGGTGGACGAAGAAAACACCAACCACCCGCACTGCGTACACGCGGTGATCAAAAAACCGATCCGACGCAAGCATCTTCTCGCAACCATAGACTTGGCTCTGAACAAATAAAAAAACGGTCGCCATAAACCAGGCAACCAGGCAACCCACTCCCGGCCCAGACACTACACGATATTTTTTCCGCTACAACAAATATCGAACCAAGGCGATATACTCGTTTTTATTTTTCTAAACGACGCAACACCGGCAATAACATATCCTCTGCAACCCTCTCCCAGCTCATTTCCCTAGCCACGACAAAACCTTCTTCGAGCAGCTTGCGCCGCTCGTTTTTATTGGCGGGTAACTTTTGCGCCAACTCCGCGGCGACCACCTTACTCTGCATC
>LWDU01043271.1_pt1 | contig 17966 bp, 18 predicted proteins | sample 727161 | NCBI WGS metagenome assembly LWDU01 (sample SAMN04566230, study PRJNA314399) | hydrothermal vent metagenome | isolation source: deep sea hydrothermal plume seawater | place: Mexico: Gulf of California, Guaymas Basin | collected 2004-07-11
ACTCATTCTTTCTGGTTGAGTTTATAATCGATGCTGTCAATCAGAGCCTGCCAGCTAGCTTCGATAATATTCTCCGAAACTCCAACGGTTCCCCATCTCGTATGATGGTCGCCGGACTCCACTAGCACTCGGGTTTTGGCGCGGGTACCTTTTTTTTCTTCCAAGATACGTACTTTGTAGTCGTAGAGGTTGACCTCTTCCAGTTCTGGATAAAATTTGATTAGAGCTTTTTTGATGGCTTTATCCAAAGCGTTAACCGGTCCTGTGCCTTCGGCGGTAGAAACTTCCTGAATGCCGTTGACCCTCAGCTTGACAGTGGCTTCGGAAATAGACTCTTCATCTTCCTTTCGTTTTTCAACAATGACTCTAAACCCGATAAACTCAAAAAAGATGCCTTTTTGTCCGAGCGCATCACGCATCATCAACTCAAATGAAGCCTCGGCGCCTTCGTACTGAAAACCCAGGTTTTCGGACTCTTTCAGCAATGCAAGAATTTTTTGAACATTTGGATCTTTGTCGTCGACGTCTAGTCCATATTCCTTGGCCTTATGAAGGACATTACCTTTTCCCGCAAGGTCGGAAACAAGAATGCGCTGATGGTTGCCCACTTTTTCGGGTTCAATATGCTCATAGGTCTGTGAATTTTTGCGTACTGCGCTGACATGCACGCCGCCTTTATGAGCAAACGCGCTCTTTCCTACAAAAGGCTGGTGATCCCAATGCGCCTTATTGGCGAGTTCATCGACAAAGGCAGAAACTTCTTTCAAGCTTTGCAGTTGGGCATTGGTAACGCAGTCAATTCCCATTTTGATTTTTAAATTCGGGATGATGGAAACCAGGTTGGCATTACCACAGCGTTCACCAATTCCATTGATGGTACCCTGAACCTGTTCAGCCCCGGCTTGAATGGCGTTGAGCGAGTTGGCAACGGCCAGCTCTGAATCGTTGTGGGCGTGGATGCCCATTTTTGCTGAGATAATTTTTTTTACCTCTTCAAAGATGGAACGCACTTCGTGCGGTAGCGTTCCACCGTTGGTATCACAAAGGATAATCCAGTCGGCACCGGCAGATTCGGCCTCTTTTACAGCTTTGATGGCATATTCAGGATTATTTTTATAGCCATCGAAAAAATGTTCAGCATCAAACAGGACTTCATCGCGTTGTTTTTTCAGGTAGGCGATGCTGTCAAAAATCATGCGCAGGTTTTCATCTATATTGGTAGATAAAGCCTCTCTCACATGCAAGTCCCATGTTTTTCCAAAAATGGTCACCACTCGCGTTTCAGTTTTCAGGAGGGCTTGAAGAACGATATCGTCTTCCACTTTTTTACCTGGATAGCGGGTACTGCCAAAGGCGGTGATCTGTGTTTGGGAAAAGTTGATACGTTGGACCTTTTCAAAAAAATCGATGTCTCTAGGGTTCGATCCGGGCCAGCCACCCTCTACATAATGTACTCCCAGTTCGTCCAGCTTGTGGGCGATGCGGATTTTATCTTCAACTGTGAAGGAGATACCTTCTGCCTGGGAACCATCCCGGAGAGTGGTATCATAAATTTTTATGTCACTCATATCTAAACGGCTTTCACTTTTTTGTGGTTTTCTTTTTGGTGTTTTTAGGTTTATCTTGCATTTTAAATGCATCGTGCAAGGCGTTGACGGCAAGTTTGGAATTTTTTTGTTCAATGATGCAGGACACTTTGATCTCTGAGGTACTGATCATCAATATATTTATTTTATTGGCGGACAAAGTTTTAAAAATTTGTGCTGCCACCCCGGAGTGGCTTCGCATGCCTGCTCCAACGATGGAAACTTTAGCAATTTTAGCATCGGAGAGAATCTGGGTAGCATGGATTTTTTTTGCCACTTTATCCATGATGACCAAGGCTTCGACTAGATCCTCCCGTGTGAGCGTGAACGACATGTCGGTATGCCCTTGCTCACTGATATTCTGAATGATCATGTCTACGGAAATGGAGGCAGACGCCAAAGGTTCAAAAATATTGGCAGCGATACCAGGTTGGTCGGGCACTTCTTTAAGAGTGATTTTAGCCTGGTTTTTGTCGCATATGATTCCGGAAACCACCGGTTGTTCCATATTTGAATCCTCCTCGCAGATTAAAGTCCCCCTGTCACCTTCTTTGAAAGAAGACTTAACAATCAAGGGCATCTTATATTTATGAGCAAACTCGACACAACGGATTTGTAGTACCTTGGCTCCCAAGCTGGCCATCTCCAGCATTTCATCATACGATACCACATCAAGCCGACGAGCCTGTGGCACCATTCTTGGGTCAGCGGTATAAACTCCATCAACATCGGTACAGATTTCGCATTGCTTTGCCCTCAGTGCAACTGCCAGAGCCACGGCAGAAGTGTCGGAACCACCCCGCCCCAAAGTCGTTACATCTCCTTCTGCATTGATGCCTTGGAATCCTGCAACGACGATCACATGATTTTTTTTCAACATTATTTTTGCCCGCTTGGTGTCAATATTTGTGATGCGAGCCCGGGTATGCGTATTATCCGTTTGCAGGCCAATCTGCCTTCCTGTCATGGAAAGGGCAGGAATACCTCGAGCCTGCAGGGCAATGGTCAATAGGGCTGCTGAAATACGTTCGCCAGATGACAGGAGTAGGTCAATTTCTCTTCTGGCTGGGTTTTTTGTCAGGTTGCGTGCCATTTTCAATAGCTTATCAGTTTCTCCCGCCATGGCTGAAACAACGACAACGATATTGGTGTTGGTCTTGCGGGTTTTTACGATTCGGTCGGCAACCTGTTCGATGCGCTCCACCGTTCCCACCGAAGTACCGCCGTATTTTTGTACAATTAAAGAATTTGTCATAGCTGATTTGTGAGAAACGCTGTCAACAAATCGGGAGCATTTGAGAATGATTTCCCCGATTCTAAAAGTTGTTCATCATATTGGCTTGAGTCTCCCGATGAAGCAGGATAAACCAGATAGGGAACGGGAGACCGATCGTATTTCATCATTTGGGCGGAACTCACATGGTTTACCACCACCATCATCTTTACATTTTTCAGGGTCTCCATAGCCTGTGCCAGTGGCTTTATGACCTCCATGTCGAAATCTTCGATCATCAAAATCTTATCGTCAATATCACCTTTGAGTGAAACTTCTTCTCCCGCTGAAATGTGGAGAAAAACGACATCGTTGTTTTCCAATTCCTTTAGGGTCGCAGAAACTTTAGCGGAATAATTGGTGTTTGAAAATCCGGTTGTGCCTTCCACATCGATAACTTTCATTCCAGTAAGGTTGCCGATGCCTTTAACCATCAGGGATGCGGAAATTATAGAGGCACTCTTATCATACCGTTCCTTGAAGGAGGGCAAGTCGGGAAGTTCTCCATTTCCCCAGAACCAAATGCTGTTCACGGAGTCTTTGTTTTCAGTAACGCGTTTTTTATTGTAGGCGTGATTATGCAAAATAATTTGTGCCTGGTTCATCACGAAAATTAGTTCCCGAGTTTCCTTTCCCTCTGGCATGAATTGGCGAATACCTTCGCCGATGAGTTCATTAGGGGGAGACAGCCTTTCTGTAATAGGCGGAGATTTAATAAACATCAGGTTGTGATAGCCGCCACCATGATGAAACCTAACCGGAATGTCGACCACTTGTTCTTGTAGAGTGTTCAGGAGAAGTTCTGAATCTTCATGAGAAAGAAGCCCGCCGGTATAATCTTTCATGACCATATCGTCATGGGTGGGTTGCAAAGTTATCAGGTCGCAACAGAGAGCAATTTCATCTGGTGCGGGTTTCAGTCCCAATCCCATGGCAGAAAGTAGCGCATGCCCGGAAGAATACTTTATTGGATCGAGGCCTAAAAGTCCCAAGCAGGAGACTTCATTTCCAGGATATAACTCATCGGGTATGGTTTGAACGGGTCCACATAGGCCGTTTTTTGTCAAGGAATCCAGATTTGGCGTATCGGCCAATTGTAAAGGGGTTTTATTGTCTTTTTCCGCAAAAGGTCTATCTGTTAGACCCGCTACGATAACAACTAAGTGTTTCATTTTTTTGGGTTAAAAGGGTTGAGTTGTCGAGTGAAACTGGAAAATTCCAATTATAGCTCAATTCCCCCTAATTCCTCAACTTATTGGGGGACAAAGGGTGGAAAGGTTTGGTGTGGAAAAAATGGGCTGGTAAAGCAATCCATAAGGCTATGGTTTAAATAAAATGTGAACTGATATATGCTGGTTTCCACTATCTACAGGCTTAATAAATTTGGGTAGAGAATTCGAGAGTACCTGTAATGATTTTCTTACACCCGACTAACTATATCCCAAAACAAGTTATAATTTTAAAATTAGTCTAGTATGGACGAAATACTGCTTATGTGGTACCGGTTTACGACCCCAGTTGGTTTGCCAATATGTGGATATTTAATCACCCTTATGGGACCGATATTTTTAACTGTTTATAAAATTCTGCAATTTTTATTTTTTAAGGCGCGGAAAACTTGTCCGTACTGGATGTGAAGCTTTCCAAAATGGAAGCCATGGAGCGTTAAGAAATTTATTAAGTTATCAAATAGGTGAACCGAAGGCGGAGGAAAAATGATTGTCGTTACGGGAGGGGCTGGTTTCATAGGCAGCGCATTGGTGCACGGTCTGAATCAGAAGGGAATTGAAGATATCTGGTTAGTGGATGAAGTAGACCATCCTGAAAAACAGTTAAACTTGAATGGACTTACTTATTCGCGATGGGTTGATAAGGATAAGTTTTTGCGGGAAGTTATAAGGGCGGAACTTCCTGCATGCTCTGCAATTTTGCATATGGGCGCTTGTTCATCCACTACGGAAACCAATGAGGTTTTTCTCCGGAAAAATAATTTTGAGTATACCCAATCCCTGGCCCAATATTGCGTGAAGAAGGATGTGCGTTTTATTTATGCCTCCAGTGCTGCAACTTATGGCGCTGGGGAAAATGGATATTCCGATGATGAGTCCATGTTGGAAATCTTGAAACCGCTCAATTTATATGGAGACAGTAAACAATGGTTCGACCTGTGGGCCAAAGAGGTAGGAGTGCTCAAGGATATTGTGGGACTGAAATATTTTAATGTGTTTGGTCCAAATGAATATCATAAAGAAGATATGCAAAGTATGGTTCGCAAGGGTTTTTTGCAGGTGAGGGATGTAGGCATATTAAACCTTTTCAAATCTTATAAGTCAGGGTATAGCGATGGAGGACAGGAAAGAGATTTTTTATATGTCCGTGACGCGGTGGCAATGACCCTGTTTTTTCTGGAGCATCAGGAAATTGGGGGCATCTTCAATGTCGGGTCAGGTAGGGCGAGAAACTGGAATGATCTGGCCTCTACGATCTTTCAGGTGATGAATAAAAAAACAGATATTAACTATATAGAGATGCCCGAATTCATTCGGGACCAATATCAGTATCACACTTGTGCTGACATGGAAAAATTACGCTCGGTGGGATATATGGAAACGATCACATCACTAGAGGAAGGGATTTTAGATTACGTCAAAAATTATCTGATTCCTGATAAACACCTTGGTTAGACCCTGCTCAAGTTAATACTAAAACCCCAGATCAACTGATTTTGTGTTTTTCCAAGATTTTTTCCAGAGTTTTTGTAGTGGAATGTCCTTCGACAATGGGTAATAGTTCAACCTTCGCTCCATAGCCTTCAACAATTTCTCGACCGACAACTTCATCAATTTTATAGTCAGCCCCTTTTACCAGAATATCTGGTCTGATCTCCTGGATAATTTTTTCTGGAGTGGTTTCTTCAAAGAGGGTGATGTAGTCGATATATTTTAAAGCGGCAAGAATATTAGCCCGTTCTCGTTCAGTTTTAATGGGTCGGTTTTCCCCTTTCAGCTTTTTAACTGACTTGTCGGAATTGAGCCCAACGACAAGAATATCTCCGAGGGCTTTTGCTTGTTGCAGGAACTCGATATGCCCACCGTGAATAATATCAAAACAACCATTGGTGAACACTATCTTTTTTTCTGTGCTTTTTGCGAGGCCGAGGATTTTTTTCAGCTCATCAAGTTCAAGAACGGTATGGGAGGTGCGAAGCATTTCATCGTGCAGGAATTCGTTGATTTCTTCCAAGGTCACCACTGCTGTTCCTACTTTACCGACAACAACACTGGCGGCCATATTTGAAAGCCATGCGGCTTCTTGAAAATTAAAACCACCAAACACTGCCATACTAAAAACACTGATAACGGTGTCCCCCGCACCGGTAACATCAAAAACTTCCTTAGCGACGGTGGGGATGGACACGAATTTTTCTTTATTTTGATATAGCACCATGCCGTCTTTACCACGTGTGATAAGGATGGCCTGCGCTCGAGTTAGGTTTAAAAGATATTCAGCGGCCCGGCCCAAATCTTCTTTGTCTTCGATCTTGATAGGAACCGACCTTGCCACTTCCCTTGCATTAGGAGTGATGACGGTGGCTCCCTTATACAGCGAGAAATCTGAGCTTTTGGGATCGACAATGACAGGTTTTTTGGACTTCTTCGCCCGGTACATAATAGCTTTAATAACTTTATCGGTTAAAACACCTTTGTGGTAATCCGAGCAGATTACTCCATCCATTTCAGGAATAATCTGATTGATATACTGAATCAATTTATTTTCGGTCTTTGCGGTGATGGGGCGATTGTCTTCCTTATCGATTCTCAAAATCTGCTGATTGTGAGCAATGATCCTTATTTTGGAAGTTGTCGGGCGGTGGACGAATCGAAAAATTCCTTCAGTTTGAATAGACCGGCCATGGATGGTTGTTAAAAGCTTGTCGCCCTTATCATCCTGCCCAAGGGCTCCACAAAGGTGGACTTGGCAACCAAGGCCAACCAGATTGTTGGCGACATTAGCGGCTCCTCCCAAAGCCAGATTTTCAGAACGCGTTTCCAAAATGGGGACGGGAGCCTCTGGAGAAATGCGGTTTACTCCACCCCAAATATATTCATCCAGAATCAAATCTCCAACAACTAGAACTTTAGGTCTTTCATTGCTGTCGAAAAAAAATTTAAATTTTTCTTTCACTTACATGTCTTCTTCAATAAGTTCGCAAATAATATGACCAATAGTTATATGCACTTCCTGAATTCTTGCTGTATCGTTCGAAGGAATGATAATAGATAAGTTTGCGATATCCTTTATTTTTCCGCCGCTGTTGCCTAACAATCCAATTGTCTCTGCACCGAGTTCATTGGCTTTTTTCAAAGCTCTCACAACATTTTCAGAGTTACCACTGGTACTGATTCCTATTACAGCATCATTTTTATTTGCTAGGGCCTCAAGCTGTCTTTCAAAAATTATATCAAAACCATAATCATTGCCTAGGGCTGTTAATGAAGAGGTGTCGACAGTGAGGGCAATAGCGGGCATGGCTTTCCGTTCTTTTTTAAATCTTCCGATTAATTCTGCCGTTGCCCATGAGAATCAGTTTTCCTCCTTTATGAAGACAAGCCTTGATGCGGTTGGCGGCTTCCAAAATATCTCCCGCAAGAGTATCGGCAACTATTTTTTTTAAATCAGCGCTGGAATACAGAAAATCTTTAACGCGTTGCATAGGCTTTAATATTTTTAAAAAAATGTTTCAAAAAATTATTATTAAACGACTGCTATTCTACAGTAAGATTTCATCGGTAAAGCTGAAAAACTCATTGCCTTCGACAATAATGTGATCAATCATATTATCCATACAATTTTTCCGGCATTATTTAGCTAGTGGGTGATTCCGAAGAAGTTCTGTTGGCTTGGAGTGAGGTCTCCGCTTGGATGATTATGGATTAAAGCGAAGGGTGCCGAAGGTTCTCGAATAGCTAGGATCATGACCTCTCCCAGGCGAACAATGATTGCATTTAAACTTCCTTCAGAAATAGTTAGGTCTTTAATATATTGCAGTTTCGAACCCAAGAGAATAAATTTTTCAATTTTATTTTTATGCTGCTTAGTTTAGAAGCCATGCGCTTCCCTGTTTCTAGTACAACTTTGTTTTTTTCCGCTTTGGCTGCGCCAATATTTTTTGCCTGGCACATTTCATTCACTGTTCTATGAACCAGATTTTCCAGAGAACCAAACTCGTTAAGCAAATCTCGGCTTAAATCCACCACATTATTTTTTGCGCGTCGATTTTCAGATCCAATAAGGATTTCCGACAAGTGATCATCAGATAATGTGTTGTTTCGTACTTGATCAATCTTTTACGCGGATGCGTATCTTTTGGCCAGTACTTGATGGCGCTTGAATTCTTTCCTGGCATGCTAGCACCCTGGTTTCAGGTTTGTAACTGTTCTCTAAAATATTTCAAGGTCGTTTGTAAGCCTTTGTCTAGTTCGACCACTGGTTCCCAATTTAAATATTTTTTGGCTCGGGTGATATCAGGTTGCCGGACTTTTGGATCGTCTTCTGGCAGGGGAACGAAGCTAATTTTACTCTTGCTGTTCGTGGCATGCAATATTTTCTCCGCTATTTCCTTAATCGTCATTTCTTTGGGATTGCCAATATTTATGGGTTCATTCTGATCAGAAGTCAACAAACGATAGATGCCTTCAACAAGATCGGACACGTAACAGAAGCTACGTGTCTGCGAGCCGTCTCCGTATACGGTTAAATTTTTTCCTGTGAGTGCTTGTTTTAGAAAGTTGGGAATAGCGCGGCCATCATTGACCCTCATGCGTGGTCCATAGGTATTGAAAATACGAATGATCTTGGTATTGATTCCATGTGTCCTGTGGTAAGCCATTGTGATCGCTTCGGCAAACCGTTTGGCCTCATCATAGACACCACGTGGCCCTATGGGGTTCACGTTGCCCCAATAATCTTCTGGTTGCGGATGTACTAAAGGATCGCCATAAACTTCAGAGGTGGATGCAAGAAAAAATACGGCCTTTTTAGCTTTGGCTAACCCCAAGACATTATGAGTGCCCAGTGCACCAACTTTTAGAGTCTGGATTGGAAGCTCTAAATAATCAATGGGACTGGCAGGAGATGCGAAATGGAGAATATAATCCAAATCTCCTTGCAAGTTGATGAACTCGGAAACGTTGTGTTCCACAAATTCAAACCTCTCACTTTTTATGTCGGCAATATTGTCCTTGGAACCCGTGATAAGATTATCCATGCAGATCACTTCATGGCCTTTGTCTAAAATGTATTCACACAAATGCGAACCTAGAAATCCTGCTCCCCCAGTTATTAACGTTCTTGGCATATGGTCCTCATAGTTGATTATGAAGTTGGATCAAACAGGGTTCCCCGTTCAATTTTATTGCCAGCCAGAAAACTTTTGGCAGACATACTTTTTTTTCCTTCAGGTTGAAGTTCGGTAATGATTAGTCTGGCCTGCCCGGTACCCACCTCAATACCAACATCAGTCACCCGGGCAATTTGTCCTGGTATATCGTCGGGAGTTCCTTCAGTGACCTGGGCTTTTAAAATTTTCAAGCGTTTTTTATTTAACAAAGTGTAGGTTCCAGGCCAGGGCGTAAGACCCCGGACTTGATTAGAGAGAGTCGTTGCAGGCTGTTCCCATTTCACTAGACCCTCTTCTTTTTTTAGTTTTGGTGCATATGTAGCCAGACTATGATTTTGTGGGATGGGTAACAATGTGTTTTCTTCAAGCCTTCTGAGGGTTTCGAGTATTAGAGTTCCTCCCATTTTAGCCAAGGTATCGTGCAAGGTTTCTGCGCTATCGGTCTCAAGAATAGGCGTTTCCTGCATGAGTAAAATGTCTCCGGTATCCATACCTTTATCCATAATCATGCTGGTGACTCCGGTCCGGACATCGCCATTAAGAATGGAGCGGTGAATAGGAGCTGCCCCCCGATATTTAGGTAATAGGGAAGAGTGCAGGTTGATGCAGAATTGTTTGGGAATTTTAAGAAAGGCTTCATTTAATATTTGCCCGAAAGCCACTACGATAATAGCATCAGGACGATTCTGATTTAATGAATCGATGAACTCGGGATCATTAACCGTCTTAGGCTGCAATACAGGGAGATCAAAGTCCCGCGAAACCTGTTTAATCGGAGAAACAATAAGCTTCTGCCCGCGGCCTTTCGGTTTATCGGGTTGAGTGATGACCGAAAGTATGGAATGTGTAGAATGTTGCAGGGTTTTCAAGGTAGGGGTTGCGAATTCTGGTGTCCCCATAAAAACAATGTTCATGCATCCTGCTCTTTAAATTTCTTCTTAAATTTTCGTTTAAGTATATCTCGTTTCATTTTTCCAATGCTGTCCCAAAACAGAGATCCATTCAAATGATCCATTTCGTGTTGAAAAGCTCTCGCAAGGTATCCCTCGGCTTCGTAGCGTATTTCGTTTCCATCCAGATCACAACCTTTTACTTCTATCTGAGTGGCCCGGTTAACTTCTGCAACGACATCGGGAATACTCAGGCAACCCTCTTCACCGAGTTCACTGCCTTCCATTGCGGTGATTTCCGGATTGATTATGGAAATCAGATCCTCTTTGTCGGTTTCGACACCTATGTTGATCACAAACATGCGCCACGGCAAACCGATCTGGTTAGCAGCAAGCCCGACCCCTGGGGCAGCGAGGGTGGTTTCAATCATATTTTCCGCAAGCGTCATCAGTTCACCGTCAATATTCTTTATGGGCAGGCACTTTTTTCTTAAAACAGGATCCATCCAGTTCTTTATTGATAACACAGCCATGTTTAATAAACCTTATCGGTCATAGGTGAAAATATCATCAACGGTAAAATACCCTCTAATCTCCTGAAAAACAAGGAGATATGAGGCATTTTACCAAGAGCTAAAACAGGGGTTAATTTTAATACAGAATGGAACAGGTATCTAGTCAGTTGCTGAAAAATGCTGGATATATATAGCGTCGGTTCATTGCCTAGGTCGTTAACCGGGTCAACTAGGTGGTGTATTCCGCGTTGATTTTGACGTAATCGTAAGAAAAGTCACAGGTCAGGACTTCTTCCCATTCCTTTCCGCAATGTAGATCAATGGTTATATTGATTTCATGTTGTCGCATTGCTTTCTCCAATTTTTTTGGAGATAGATTCGTCGGGCACCCATTTTTCAAAAGCAGGTTCTTATTCCGGCATTTCCCACTGCGCAATAAATTCGTCCCCAGTTCGGGTCTTCCCCAAACAAAGCCGTTTTGACCAACGATGAGGTGGCAACAGAGTTTGCTATTAGGTAGGCCTGTTTACGTGTTTTTCCTCCTTGAACACAGACGGTGACGAACTTGGTTGCCCCTTCTCCATCCAGAATAATTTTGGATGCTAGGTTTTTACATATTTTTGTTAAAGCTTTTAAAAATTCCCCGTAGCCCGAAGTGTTTGGTTTTATCGTTGGATTTTTTGCTTCACCGTTTGCAAGGACAATCACGCAGTCATTAGTGCTGCTATCGCCATCCACGGTAATGCGGTTGAAAGAGCGGTCAGTGGCTTCGATCAGAGCCAATTTAAGCGTCTTCGAGTCGATGACGGCATTGGTCCATAAAAAACCTAGCATGGTAGCCATATTAGGATGGATCATTCCAGACCCTTTGCTCATCCCTCCAATGACAATGCGGTGCCCCTTTAAATCGAAACTCACCTTATCTGATTTAGATACCAGGTCGGTGGTCATGATGGCTTCTGAGGCATCGGTCCAGTGTTTTTGCGACCGCCCCAGACTTTGAATCAGCTTAGGAGTGGCCTGCAATATTTTATGGGAAGGAAGTGGAACTCCAATCACTCCGGTAGAGGCGATAAGCACCTCCTTTTGTGGAATAGAAAGTTCCTCCGCAACTAATTTGGTGATTGCGTCACAGTCTTCAAATCCTTTTGGCCCTACTACGGTATTGGCGTTGCCACTGTTTACAATAATGGCTCGGCAAAACTTGGATTTAGACAGGGCGTTGCGGCTCCAGGTTACACCGGGAGAAACAATCCGGTTTTTGGTGAAGACACCTGCCGCAGTGGCCGGAACATTGGAAACTATCAGCGCCAGGTCTTTCGTGTTTTTATCCTTGATTCCACAGCTCAGTCCGACGGCTTTGAAACCCGGAACAACAGGGTTACGATTTTTTGATAATTTCATAATATCTAAGGAAAAATTGCAGGAGCCATGAGGCCGGTTTTTTCATCCAGGCCCAGCATGATATTCATATTCTGAATGGCTTGCCCCGAGGCCCCTTTAATTAAATTATCTATCGCGCTGGTAATGATCAGGCGCTGGTTTCGTGAATCCACTTTAAGTCCGATATCGCAAAAATTGGAAGACAGAACGTAACGAGTGCTGGCAAATTTTCCGGGATTCAACACCCGTATAAAACTTTCGTCTTTATAAAAGTTGCGATAGTGTTCGACCAGTTTTTCATCGGTCAGGGTCTGATTCAGGTTGATATAAATTGTGCTCAGCATTCCTCGGGTCATGGGCATCAAATGCGGGGAAAAAGTGAGGCGGACAGGTTTGCCTGCCACGGCGGAAAGTTCTTGCTCCATTTCCGGAGTGTGCCGGTGATCGGCAAGACCATAAGGATTGACTCCCTCGTTGACTTCACTATATTGCGTGTTCAAAGATGGTTTGCGTCCGGCACCGGAAACTCCCGACTTACTGTCGGAAATTATTGAATCAAGGTCCACCCAACCGGTCTGAAGAAGCGGAGCTAAAGCTAGAATCACACTGGTAGGGTAGCAACCGGGATTAGCAATGAATTGTGCGGACTGTATGGCTTCCCGGTGCAGTTCCGGTAAACCATATACCACTTGCTCCAGAAGTTCCGGGTTGGTATGAGTGACCGAGTACCAGTCTGTGTAAGCCTTTGGGTCTTTTAATCGATAGTCCGCGCTCAAGTCAATAACTTTACAGTCGTACTTTAAATAAGCAGGAACTTTGGACATGGCTGTGGTATGGGGCAAAGCCAGAAACAGGACTCCGCAATCATTGGCGATGTTCTCATCAAGAGGCCGAAGCTTAAGGTCAACCACTCCGTTTAATGAAGGAAAGACCTCAGCGATCGTTTGACCCTGAAAAGTTTCAGAGGTCAATACCGTCAGTTCGACATCTGGGTGATTGACGAGCAGGCGAATTAACTCCAGACCGGTGTATCCACTGGCTCCGGCAATGCTGACTTTTACCATTAAAAAAACTCCTATTTATGAATAGGGTTTTACTTCGATCGATTTTACTTGATTGATAAGAAAAAGGGGTGACTTTTCCCGGAAAAACCTTGCTTACCAAAAGAGATCAGCAAAGCTTCCGGATAAAAAACCTGCCAGCAAAAAGAGGATTATTGCCAGCCTCCTGCCACGTAGTGGCTAACGTTTGGAGAATTGAAACTTTTTGCGTGCCCCGGGTTGTCCGTATTTTTTTCTTTCTACGACTCTTGCGTCCCGAGTGAGGAATCCAGCTTTTTTAAGAGGGCCTCTTAATTCTGCGTTGGTTAAAATGAGAGCGCGGGAAATTCCTAAGCGTAATGCACCGCACTGACCCGAGAGCCCACCACCTTGAACTGTGGCTTGGATGTCTACAGTCTTTAATGTCTCAGTCGTAATCAGCGGGTGCTTGACGATACACTCGAGGCTCTCACGACAAAAGTACTCCTTGAGAGATTTATTGTTGACTGATATTTTTCCTTCGCCCATTTGAATCCATACCTTGGCAATGGACTCTTTACGTTTTCCTGTAGCGTAAAACTTTTCGATGGTGCCTTCCATAATGATATTAACTCCTGAGACTTATCTTTAATTGCAACCGTATGGTTTATAGGGTAACGACTTCTGGGTTCTGGCCCGTATGTGGGTGTTGGTCGGTATCATATATCCTGTAATTGTTGTTCAACGTTCTTCCTAATCTATTTTTAGGCAACATTCCATAAATGGCTTTTTTCAACAGATCAGCAGGCCGTTTTTCGAGAACCTCTTTTGCTGTGATGGATTTGATTCCACCCGACCAACCGGTATGATGGTAGTAAATTTTGTCGTCCCACTTTTTACCGGTTAGTTTAACCTTTGCGGCGTTGATGATAATGACATTGTCCCCGGTATCGACATGGGGAGTAAAAATGGGTTTGGTTTTTCCTCGAATGATCGATGCGGCTTTGCTGGCCACACGTCCTAGAGGTATGTCGGCGGCGTCGATAAGTACCCATTTCTTAACAACATCGCTCTGTTTAGCAAAAAAGGTTTTCATTATATTTCGATTTTCGTAAGAATTTATTTTTGGTATCGTAAACCGGTTATACTAAAAGAGATATGCTGTTCTGTCAATGTTTAATCCTAATTAAATCAATGTATCTATCGGATTATTTCTTTACTTTATTTTTGGGTGAAAATAGGCTAGGTTCGAGTGTTTGAAAACTTCTGGGCTTAGCAAGCTAACTATATGGAAAATATGACAAAATCACAGGATGACGGTTCTGCCCAGGAGCCCTCTCCAATCAGTATGGATGCAAAAGGTGAAGTTTTGGATAAGGCTATCGAACGCTCGCGGGAATTTTTGCTCTCCTGTCAGGATGAGAAAGGCTATTGGGTGGATGAACTGGAGGCCAATGTCACCATTTCGGCGGAATTGATTTTCTTCATGCATTTCACAGACCGGTTGGATTTGGTCAAACAGGATCAGATCGTAAAATATTTACTGGACCTTCAAAGGGAAGATGGCGGTTGGCCGCTATTTTATGGTGGTCTGTGCGACATCAATTCTACGGTTGAGGCTTATATGGCCCTGAAAATGGCGGGTCTGCCTGCAGACCGTGAAGAGATGATCCTGGCACGTCAGGCAATTTTTGCCAATGGGGGAATAAAAACAACCCGGGTTTTTACAAAAATGTTCCTGGCCATGTTCGGCCAGCTTTCCTGGGATGACTGCCCGGCTGTTCCTGTAGAAATTATTTTGTTACCGAATTGGTTCCCTTTCAATATCTATGAAATTTCCAGTTGGTCGCGGGGTACTGTGGTCCCACTTTCTGTCGTACGTTCCTTAAAACCCGTTCATAAATTTCCAGAAGGGAAGGATATCCAAGAGTTGTTTGCTGACAAGGATGGAGACTTGGGCCTCAAACCCGATGGTCTGTCTTTTACCAGCTGGAGCAATACTTTTATTTATTTGGACCGTTTTATCAGGGCTATCGGTAAGTTTCCCTGGAAACCGTTTCGTAAAATTGCCCTCTGTAAAGTGGAGAAATGGACCTTGGAACATCAGGAAGACGAGGGCGACTGGGGCGGTATTCAACCGGCGATGTTCAATGCACTTTTAGCTTTGCACCTTTTAGGCTATCCCAAAGACCATCCTGCATGTGTGAAAGGGATGGAAGCGGTGGACCGTTTCCTGTTGAAAAAAGATGGGCGACTCTGGATGCAGGCCTGCGTCTCGCCCTTGTGGGATACGGCAATTGCTGCCAATGCCCTGCTGGATTCGGGGTTGCCTTCGGACCATCCAGCTCTCATAAAAGCTGGGGAGTGGATCATAAGAAAGCAGGTGGTCAAGCGTGGAGACTGGCAGGTAAAAAAACCAGGAGCGGAGCCGGGGGGTTGGGCATTCGAGTTTTATAATGAGTTGTACCCAGATACCGATGATACCGCAGAGATATTGATTTTTCTCAATCGGGTTGATATTCCCAACAACCGCTGGAAATTGAGCGAGTGCGGGCGTGCAATGGATTGGCTTCTCAGCATGCAGAGCAAGAAGGGCGGTTGGGGAGCCTTTGATGTGGATAACGATAAAGAGCTGCTCAACAAAATCCCTTTTGCGGATCATAAGGCTTTATTAGACCCACCTACGTCAGATGTGACGAGTCGTATTCTATGGATGCTTGCGAAATGGGGATTTAAAAAACAACATCCGCAGGTCCAGCGGGCGATCCAGTTCGTCAAAGAAAATCAGGAAATAGATGGATGCTGGTTTGGCCGATGGGGAGTAAATTATATTTATGGGACGTTTTTGGCTTTGAATGGTTTGAGCGCCATTGGGGAGGATATGCAAGCCGCGTTCAGCCGGAAAGCGGTAACCTGGTTGGTGGATCATCAAAATGAAGATGGGGGCTGGGGTGAAACCTGTCAAAGCTATGCAGAGCCAAGCTTGCGTGGTCGGGGAAAAAGTACCGCTTCACAATCTGCTTGGGCACTACTGGGACTGATTGCCGCTGGTGTGGTAGAAAATCCTGCTGTGGAACGTGGTGTGCGTTACCTGATTGCAACACAAAATGAATCAGGAAAATTTTCAGGAAGTTGGTGGGAGGATGAATTCACAGGCACCGGTTTTCCTGTCCATTTCTTTATCAAGTACCATATGTACCAACATTTCTTCCCGCTGATGGCTTTGTCCCATTACCGGCGAGCCGCTAAGTGTTAGACCAATTAGAAAAGAGTTGTTGTAGCTTGTCCACCACTTGGTCAAGGGCAGGTATTTTTATGCATACAGGAAAATTTTGGTGTATAAATGTATCTTCATTTAAAAATCCATATAGGTCGAGGTGTTTGTTTTGAGGGGAGTGCAATGCGTAGGGGGATTGTTTTTTTTATTGTTCGTAATTTTGATTTCAGGTTGTGGCGGCGGTAGGGATGGGGAAGATGTGATCGAAAAATCTTCTTTTCTGATGCCGATAAAAGAGAATACTTGGGTACGTAAAGAAACAGTACGCAAAACCAGGGATGATTTCTTTGCCGCTGGAGGCAAAAAGACCACCGAAGTTCCTGTTGATTCTGCTCTGGCGGGTAAACTAAAAATACCTACTTCCTTAGCTGTTAACTCGCTGAAGGATTGTTTACATCAGACCAATATCCTCGATAAAACTCGCACCGAGGTACAGAAGCGAGGAGGGGTCTGGGGCGCTTATGAACGAGTAATCAAAGCCAAACCTTATTCGGATTATGGTATGCAGCTTGATAGCCAGGTCAACCGACTGGTGTTTTCACTCCAGCATATTTGTGAGAACTCCCAGGAAATTCAGTTAGGTGGATGGGGTATAGATATAGTACGAAAATTTAAAAGTATGGGCAAGGAAGGTTTCCGCAATTATTTTATAAGTTTGGGGGAAGTGTCTGGGGATGTTGATAGGTGGGTACGTTTTGCCGAATTTACTATTCAAAGCAAGAACCGTAAAATTCCTTATTCTAAAATTGGCGAGTCCCTTGCTCAGGCCAAAACCTTGGTAGTTTTATATGATGGTCTCTCGCAACGAAAAATAGAGGATGAAAGTTCCTTTCAAACGTTCCTTACAGAGGGTTCCACACTTCTTAGCGTGATCAACGAAAGTTTTGTGACTGACCCTCAACTCGTGCTCGCTATCCAGGATGAAGAAATACTTCCCTTCGACGATATCAAAGGCGAAATGTAGGCTTGGGCGGGCAAATAGTCTTTTCGGTTTAATAGGGCTTTTCACCCTCTTTCCAGAAGAGGGCCATAGTGTATTTATTTCCTTAACCTTAGCTTGTCATGCCAGGATAGTTCCTCTGTATCAACAAAACTATTTCCAATTAGATATTAGTCCCTGAAAAACCTTGTTTTTCAGGGGATCATGTGAAAAGTGAAGGGCTTCTTTATGCGTTGACGTATTGAGAGAACAGGTTTTGAACAGCNNNCTGTTTTTTGCTTTAACCATTTCCTCAAAGCGGGTGGCTTCTTTTTCTTCCCTCGATTGCCTACATGGGTTTTGGCAACCACTTCCTCATCCTTCATTATGCAGACTATAACAACTTTTTTAGGGAAGGCTAAATAATGGAGTCTGGTGACTCATTGTTTTTTCTAACAGGGAAGCTTTGTATCAGTCGAATAACCCGAGGCTCGAGATTCTTCACTATGTTTTAAATAACTGTTCTAGGCATGAAAACTAATGAATGGGCATCACACATCCTGAATTTACCTGTTCTCGGTCGGTGAGTTATTGTCAAACGCTTTTCGTAAACGGGACCAGTTAAAGGCGGATCCGGGATCATATTTACACTCCACGCCATTTCCCCCTTTTTGCACGTGGGCATGCCCCAGGATGCCGGAAAA
>LWDU01038990.1_pt1 | contig 17965 bp, 11 predicted proteins | sample 727161 | NCBI WGS metagenome assembly LWDU01 (sample SAMN04566230, study PRJNA314399) | hydrothermal vent metagenome | isolation source: deep sea hydrothermal plume seawater | place: Mexico: Gulf of California, Guaymas Basin | collected 2004-07-11
CCGAGGACGGCATCACGACCCGCTGCCCCTTGCAGATTCCTCGATCCGGTGGCTTCCTCGCGCTTGAAATCGGGTATCGGAAGCCCCATCGCTCTTCGCCGGGCACCCGGCTCAAAGCCTCCATCGACGTTTTGGCCCAAGGCGAGCGGACTTCGATCTTGAGCGAGCGGCTCCCCGTGGTCCGCTGGCGAGACTCCCCGCGCCAACAAGCCTTCAAACGGTTTGAGATCGATCTAGGACCCTGGGCGGGGCAAGCGATCACCCTCGAATTCGCCACCCAGCTCGAAGGCTCGACTCTCGATTCGCATCTGGACTTGAAAGGCTTTGCCATGGTGTATCGCGATCCACGCCTGCAAAGCAAACCCGGTGGGGCACGCCCATGAACCCGGCGAAAGGCTTCCGCTCGGAGGGATCAAACGTGTGACGAACAACTACGGCACGGATTCTGCGCCCGGCCATATCGAATTTCGAGGCCTCGAGTATCACGCCAACGACGAAGTTCACCCTGCAAGCTACGTCATGGCGGGATCCGCCCAACAGGGATGGAAAATTTCGCGCAACGGGTCGGAGCATCTCACTCTTGGACCCGGCTACCGACTGCTGCGTACCCATCGCTGTGGAGTCTGCTCGACCGATCTCGACCGTCGTTTCCTGCCCTTTCCCCTGCCGCAGATCATCGGGCACGAATTGATCGCCCTGGATACCGACGGAAAGCGACACGTGGTGGAAATCAACGCGTCCCATGCCGCCCGAGGGCTCGACGACGAATGTCCTTTTTGCCGTTCCGGGCTCACCACGCACTGTCCCGAGCGCCGAGTCCTGGGAATCCATGATCTTCCCGGCGGCTTCGGACCCTGGGTGCTCGCACCCGAGAATGGGACGATTCCCGTGCCCAATGCCCTCCCCGACGATGTCGCTGTCCTGGTCGAACCCTTCGCCGCAGCGCTCCACGCCGCCGAACAGGTGACCCCCATGCCCGGAGAAACCGTCGCGGTACTCGGACCCCGTCGGCTGGGCCTGCTCGTCGTGGCCGCATTGGCGGCGCGTCGACGGCGCGACGGGAACACCTACCGGATTCTTGCTCTATCGCGTCGCCCTGGGCTGCGCGAACTCGCGCTGACTTTTGGCGCTGACCAAGCGGCTCCCCCCCCTGCCCGCGTTTCCGATTTCTCTCCCATGGCGGATATCGTGATCGACACCACCGGTAGCCCCACCGGCCTGGAGCTATCCATTCGGCTTGCGCGGCGAGAGGTCCACCTCAAATCCACCCATGGCCAACCCGCCGCCGGCCTTGCCCACACAACCGAACTCGTGGTGGACGAGATTACACTGGGGGCTTGGCCCGACCGAGAAACCGATACCGCGACCTTGCTCGCCGAAGCGCCCTGCCAAGCAGGCGATTTGCCTCGCGTCGCTTGGCTGGTGGGCGATGAGCCGCCCCCCGGACTGGCGGAGAGAGCCGAACTTCACGTCGGGCGCGATGCCGCGGCCCTGCTCAGCAAGCTTGAGACCACTCCAGGGCGCCTGCCAAGAGCCGATATCGCGGTGGTCGAAGACGCCGCCGGAGTCGACGCCGCGCTCCGTCCCCGCGCCGGAGAAGAAATCGCCTTGGTCCGCCCGCGCGGTCGAATTTGTCTCTACGGCCGCTCCGGCGATGATGGCCCACTGCTCGGCGCCATCCGAAACCGGGGGCTGGAGTTGAGCGCCTCGCGTTGCGGAGATTTCCGCCGCGCACTTACCCTGCTCGAATGCGACTCCGAACTGGCTTCGCGTCTGCCCAGCCTCGTCACCCATCGAATGCCCGCCGGGCAGCTCTCTCAAGCGCTGGATCTCGCGCGTAGCCCCGACTGCATCAAGATCGTTCTCGACCATCCAGGAAGCTGAGAGCACGCCGTCGTCGACCCTACGGGTTTAAAAATCGGAGCCCGCCTGCGCACAAAAATTCAATGGGGCTCGGCATCGTCGCCCTGCGCGTCGGGGCGATCCGTTTCGACGGGCAATCGAATTTTGGGCGGGCGGATCGCGGTGAGAAGCACGTACCAGGCGGCAAGGTAAATTTCCGAGGACTCGATCTTCGAGACACCCGCGTTGCGCTGCTCGAAAACGATGGGCAGTTCACCAATCGAAAAGCCATAGCGCGTCACCCGCCAGGTCATCTCTTCGAGAAACGAATACCCCGAGGAACGGATCTCAAAAGGCCGGACGGTCTCAAGGACCTTCCGCCGGTAGCCGCGGTAGCCGGCCGTACAGTCGCGAACATCGACCCGCAAAAGCGTCCGCGCGTAGAAATTGGCGAATTTGGAGAGCCAACGACGCGTCCAGTGCCAGTTCGCGATTCCCCCTCCCGGCACGTAACGCGACCCCACCACCATATCGCGCCGATCGAGCAGCGCGATCAACTTGGGGAGGTAGCTGGGGTTGTGGCTGAAGTCGCAGTCCATAGTGAAGACGTAGTCAAAATCACGGTCGAGCCCGAAGCGAAAGCCGCTTAGGTAGGCGGTCCCGAGCCCAAGTTTCCCGGAGCGACGCAGAAGGTGCAGCCTCGGCTCTGTCTCCTGAACAGTCTCCACAATATCCCCGGTCCCGTCGGGACTCTGATCGTCCACCACCAGAACCTCGATCCGACGGTCTTGGTCGAGCACCTGCCTGGAAAGACTCGCGACGTTCTCGGCCTCGTTGTAGGTGGGCAAAATAACGAGGATGCGTTCCGCCGAGGCGCTCTTTCGGGACATGGCGAACAACCTCGAAGCGACGGGAAAGTGGCATCCCCGAAAGCGGGAGACGCAGCAACAGAATACCAATTTGGGCGGGAGGAGGTGGAAAGGGGCGGAAAGCGAACAAGATCCGCTGGCCGAAGCGCTCGGCCGTCAGGCCGGCCGAGCGAGCACAAAAAGCCGATTCTCGCGTCGGAGCAAACGCGCGGCCAAAAACAACGACTGGAGTCCGATACGAACCCCGGGCGAGAGGCTCAGCCGGCGAAGATCGGTCAGCTCGCGCTCCATCTGAAAGATACGCAGACCGCCCAGACCCAGGCAATTTCGAAGGCTGTCGGGAGTGAAATAGAGAAAATGCTGGTCGATATAAAACTTCTCCAGAGGGGCAATCAGTCGCCCCCCGCTCGCACGGTAAAGGAGCCCACCCACCAGATCGAGAATGCTGCGCTGGTTGGGCGTGGAGAAACTCACCAGCCCGTCCGGAGCTAAACAGCGCCGGGCCGCCCGGATAAGATCCACCGGTCGCCTCGAGTGCTCGATCACGTCCCAGCCAGTCACTAGGTCGAAGGTCTCGCCCAAATCGGCCAAGGTCTCGAACTCGCCTACCCTGGGATCCAGACCAAAGTGATCGCGCGCGTGCTTCGTCGCCTCAAGACTTTCGTCGATCCCGAAGGGCTCCCAGCCCCTGCGGCGAGCAACGGACAGAAATAGTCCGGTGCCGCAGCCTACATCGAGCACCCGACCGGGCGGCTTGATGCGTTCGATGGTGTCGAGCCATGCCTCGTATTGTTCGACCAGGGGATTCTCTGGATCATCCTCAAAACAAAATCGGTAGTAGTCCTTCAGCTCGGGCAGCGAGCCTTCACCGCTCGTATAGAGCGAGGCAAAGAGCCGCTGGATCTCCACCGGAGTCGGAAGGGGATGCAAGAAAATTTGTCCGCAAGGCTTGCACTGAACGACTTCGAATCGGGTTATGCGATAGCGCTGACCAACTTCGTCGGATCCGCAGATCAAGCACTGGGGCGGAGAGCATTCGGACACCCTGCCGAGTCTGCCACAACGTGGCGACTACGAACAATCGGGGAGCCGCTTTCAGCCGCGCCGGGCCCGTTTTTGAGCGGATTCTAGAGCGACTCTCGGGTCGCCTCATCGCTTCGCCCATCCGGGGCGACCAGCCTCGGCTCCGCCCAGCCGCCAAAGAACAGTTCTTCACCGTGAATATTTTCAGCCACGGTGCTGAGTTCCAAGGTCACCTCCTGCCCCCGCCAAGCCCCCAGATCGACATCGATCTCGAACCAGGACCGGTCTTCGATTCGGCTCGCCGGACTTAAACGCCGCTCGTAGAGGACCTCAAGGCTCTCTGTGGTGCGGATCGCCAACCGAAATTCGACCCATGACGTCGGCATATTGGACCAACGCTGGGGATGAACCGCCACCGCGGTCAGCAAGCGTCCGCCTTCCGGGGGCACTCGAAACGGGAGATCCATGACACTGCGCCGATCCCCGCTCGAGGGGCGAAGCGCGATGACCGGTCGAAAGGGCCAGAGCATCGACCGAAGGAAATGATCGCGAGACTCGGGCGGAACCACCCGAGGTGGACCACTGGCCGCCTCGACCCACACCGTCGCGTTTTCGGCCCCAGGCTCGAGAACGGGTTGGCCAGGGGTTTGCTCCGCCGGGCTGCGGCGCCTCAGGGCCGCCGGCTTGTAGCCCAAGAAGTCGTAGCTGAATACGCGATCGATCTCGAAGTTCTCCACGAGATAGGCGAATAGGATCGGTGCGTGTTCCCAGACGGGCGCAAAACTGAAGAACTGGCTGAAGTGGTAAAGAACCAGATCGGTCTGAGTCGCCTCCATGGCATCGACGATGGCTTGATCGCGATTCGGAATCTCGGCGAAGGGCCAGACAATGTACGCCGACCGATGCGGCGCCATGCGCTCGGTCAAAAAATAGGCCACGGTGAAATAGGGCAGCGCTGCGATCCGATCGCCGGGCTCGCTATTCGCCTCCACGTATTCGATCACCGCTTCGAGCATCGCTGCTTCACCGGGTTTGACATAGACACCCGCCCGGGGGCCGGGGGCCAGCACCGAGTGCTCGGCTTTGAAATTAACGAGCAAGCGACCCGAATACCCAACCAGGATCAGGGCGGGCAGGAGAATCACCGCCGTCGCCGCCACAAGACGAAAGCGCCGACCCGACAGAGTTCCGTGAGCGATGAAGATCGTCGAGACGATCAGGGGCCAATAGAGTACCGCGAGATGAACGTAGTCCTGGGGCTTGTTGAGCCAAACCAGCAAGATGAGAGCCCCGCCAAAGGCGAAGAACATGAACTCGATCAAATAGCGAAGGCGCCTTTCGGAACCCTGGGGCGCGCGGAGCCCATCGCGCAGGGTCCAGAGCCGGAATCCTTCGACGGCCAAGAGAAGCTGGGGACCAAAGAAGAAGGCCTTGATGAGAAAATCGTAGGTCGCGGTTTCCGTGTAGATGGGGTGGGTGCGCAAGGCGGCCCAGTCCGCGGCCATCACGATGCCCGGCATGACATCTGCCCTCGCCAACTGTGTTCTCAAAGCGAGATCCTGGGTAAAGATTGGGAACAAAGAGGGAAACTCCGAATACGAATAGGCCCCCATGCCAATGAAATGGTTGAAAACGGTGAACTGGAGAAGATCGCCCAGAACGCCCACTCGCCAGTAGTACAGACCCGTAAGCGCGCCAACCAACGCAGCGGGCAGAATGAAATCGGCGAGTACCCGAACGAGGGCGGGCCGACTCTTCCTGGGCTGGGAAAAGACCGAGACCAAAAGACAGGTGACGAGAGCCAACAGTGCAGCCGCTCCGTAATCCTGCTTGCAGAGAACTCCCAACCCGAAGAGAAAACCGGAAAACATCAGGAGTCGTCGTCCGCCGCGTTCAAAGTACACCACCAGAGCAGTCGCACTGGCGAGCAGAACCAGAAGACTCGTGGTCGAATAGCTGTAGATCTGCCAGTGCGGGAAACACCAGATGCGGTAGATCCAGAGACAAGCCACCGCTAGCCAAGCCCAGGAGACCGAAGTGCCCTTGCGCACCAGAAAAAAGACCAGCGCGGAAAAGAGTGCAAATTCGAAAACTACGACCCAACGCGACGCGCGAATCGAAGCCCCGAAAATTTCGAAAATCATCGCCAGAAAGTGAAACGCTCCGGGCAGCGGATAGAACGTTGCGTCCCGGTAAAATTCACCGCCGCGGGCCCGAAGGTCGGCGAACGCCACCATATGCCCCTCGTCCATGAAGCTGAACCAGAGATCGAAGAAGGGAAGTTGAACCAGCAGCGTAAGGACGAAAACCAGAATCACCGCAAGCCCGGAGCGAATACCGGATCGGCCCTGTTGCATACGCTGCGGTTCATCCAATGGTGACAAGCCTCGGCCAAGAAGGAACGCTTGGGGGTGGGAGTGGAGGAGAGAATGGAGGAGGGTCGGGGGCAACGAGTGGGGTGCGAGTGGGAGTGGGATCGGGCGGAGTTCAAAATCAGGACCCGGCTGAGAACTGACGTAAACCCCTGCTCTGCCTAAGATTATCGCATCAAGAATCCGGCATCGCCCCCGGGTCCGGCCCGAAAAAACGCCCCAGAGGCCCGGCCCGCTCGGCAGATCGACTCGCGAGCCCTGGCCCTTCTCTCCCCCACGCGACGCATTGGGGAAAACATCGCCCACGAACCCGACCGTGCGCCGCGCTCTGGGCCTGCATTTTACTCACCGAGGGGGCGATCCCCTTTCCCTCAACGGGCCGTCGCCTTGGCGCCTTGCTCGGCCACCGCAACTCTCTCGAGGCCCCGGGCGAATGGGGTCCCGGGTTGGCATGGCGTGGGGCTGGGCTACCTGTAGGGGCTCCAGCAACCGGATGATCTCGATGGAAAAAGACATGGAGGAGCGTCCCGGGCGCGGCGCGGCCCGAACCTGGTCTCCGCGGACAACTCCGCGAATCACCCGAGCTCGAGCGATTCGCGGGGCGCTGGCCATGACGGCTACGGTGGCCATGCTGCTCGCGGTACCGGGCTGCGGCCCGGATCGTGCGAACTCGGACAAGGCCCAGCCCCGCATCCTTATCATTGGCATCGATGGCGCCAGCCCGCGGGTCACCTTCCCGATGATGAAGGCCGGCAAGTTGCCGCACCTGGCCAAGCTTGCCGCCCAAGGCGTATCCGGACCCTTGCGCTCGATCCTGCCCCTCTACTCACCGCGGATCTGGAATACCATCGCGACCGGTCGGACCGCCCCGGAACACGGCATCCCCGCGTTTGTCCACGAGACTCCCGATGGGGAGAGAACGCTCTACCTCAGCAGCGACCGCCGAGTCCCGGCGCTCTGGAACATTCTCTCGGCCGCAGGCAGAACCGTGGGCGTCGTCAACTGGTGGACCACCTACCCCCCGGAGGAGATCAACGGCGTAATGGTGTCGGACCACTTCTTCCCCGAGCAAATCACCACGTTCAAGAAATTTTTCAAGGACAGGAAAGCTTCGGAAGGCGCGCTCCTCCACCCAGTATCCTGGGCGCCTCGTGCCGAAGAGCGGCTCTTGGACCCCACTCACCCAACGGATTTCAGGGACTTCTTGCTCGACAATGAGGCCCTGCCCCACTGGCTAGTCCGCCCCACACTCAGCCAGCAATTCGTCACCGACGAGAAAATCGTTCGGGTTGCTCTGGGCCTCCAGGCCGATTATCGGCCCGATGTTCTGATGGTTTATCTGCCGGGTATCGACCGGGTCTCCCACTGGCTGTGGGGCAACATCGAGCCCGCCGAACTCTATCCTCCGAACGTTCAACCCAACGACGATGAACGCCGGGCCGGTGCGGAGGCTCTGCACAACTACTATGCGTTTACCGACGCCTTGATCGGACGGCTCGTAGAAGGGTACGGACCCGAAGACCTGATTCTCGTCGTCTCCGATCACGGATTCGAGGCAGGCGTCGGCCTGACGGTGCTGACTGGAAGCCACAATACTTTGAAAGCCGTGGACGGAATTCTTTTCGCCCGAGGGCGCGGGATTCCAGCCGATTGGCCGGCGGGTCCGGTCAACGTCTACGAAATCGCGCCTTCGATTTTGGCCTTCGCGGGCCTGCCCGTGGCGCGCGATATGGTAGCCGGCCCGGCCCCCTTCATCGGTCAAGGAGAGTTCGAGTCGGTCGCAAGCTACGACGAAATTCCCATCGAGCGCTACGCGCCGGCGAAATCGGGCAACGAAGAAGACATCATCGAACACCTTCGGGCATTGGGTTATCTCGAAGAGAAAACGCCTCCCCAAGCCGATGAGCGACTCCCGGCGCCATGAGTCAAGACCGCAGCAAAATTCTCGCCCACTGGGTCGGACGGTGGATGGACGGAGTTCGTCGCCGCTCGGGATGGGTAATCGCCCTATGCTCGGGTTTCACACTCATCGCAGGGTTCTACGCGGTCACCGAACTTGGGGTCAATTCGGACAACGTTCAGATGGTGGCCGAGGACCTGCCGTCTCGCCGAAACCATGAGGCCTTCGCCCGGCTCTTCCCCAACCTCGAGAATGCGCTCCTCGTGGTCATCGATGCCCAAACCCCTGAGCGGGCCCGGGAAGCAGCCACCGTTCTGGAGGCGCGCCTTCGGGCCGATCCCGAATACGTAGAAGACGCTTACGTGCCCGGGGGCGGGAAATTTTTCGAGACCCACGGCCTTCTCTACCGCAGCACTGACGATCTCGACGTTTTCGCCGACCAGATGGCGCGCATGCAACCGATCCTCGCCGGCCTTGAACAAGATCCGAGCATCGCGAACCTTGCCTCGCTCATCGAAGCAGGACTTGAAGCGACCGGTCGGCCCGGAGCTGATCTCCCCGTAGGCCCCGAAGACTGGTCGGCCATTCTCGATTCGGTGGGCAACGCGACCCTCGCGGTGTACAGCGAATTTCCCTTGGCGTTGTCCTGGGAGCAGCTCCTCCTCGAAGGATCCGAGGTCGAGGTATCCCGTCGCCGGGTGCTGGTGGTTCACCCGGTCCTCGACTTCGATAGCTTCCTGACCGCGGGTCGCATTATGGATCGCATTCGCCAGCATGCGGCGGAACTCGGCTTGGACCCCGCCCGCGGCGTCGAAATTCGGATCACGGGAAACCCAGCGCTCAACTACGAAGAGGTGCTCGGCCTGGCGTGGGATCTTGGGCTGGGGGGCGTAGTCTGCTTTTTCTTTGTCGCCGGCGTGCTCAGCCGCGCGCTGCGCTCTCTTCGCCTGGTCGTCGCCGCCCTGGTGACGCTGCTGGTCGGGCTCATCTGGTCGGCGGCTACCGCCGCCGCGGTGGTGGGTCACCTCAACCTGGTCTCCGCCGCCTTCGGCGTCCTCTTTATCGGCCTTGGCGTGGACTTCGCGATCCATCTTGGCATGGCCTATGCGGCGCGGATCCGGGAGGGCCTCGGACACGACCGAGCGCTGCGCGAAGCGGGCGAGAGTGTGGGCGGCTCCTTGATGATCTGCACGTTGACCACCGCCGTCGGATTTTTTGTTTTTGCGCCAACCGATTATCTGGGCGTCGCCGAGTTGGGGCTAATCGCTGGCTACGGAATGTTCATCATCCTTTTTCTCACTCTCACCCTGTTTCCCGCGCTGCTCAGTCGCTGGCTGCGAGTCGAAAGCGCCGAGGGCATTGCGGGTGAACTCCATTTTCGATCGACCTGGTGGCGCTTTTCCGAGAAATTCCCCCGGCTCGTGCTGGCCACAGCACTCGTGCTCTTCGTCGGCAGCCTCGCGCTGGCGCCCCAGGCGCGCTTCGACCTCAATGTGATTCAGATGCGCGACGCCACCACCGAATCGGTGCAGGCCTTCAACGACTTGCTCGCGCAATCGGGCGCCATGTCGCCGTGGTTTGTGAACTCAGTCGCTCCGGATCTTGCCAGCGCTCAGGCGCTCGCCGAGAGAATGCAAGGCTTGGAAAGCGTGGCGTCGACTCTCACCCTGACCGACTACGTTCCCGAGAGCCAGGAAGAAAAACTCGAAATCCTCGCGGATCTCGGTTACTTGATGGACACGCCGCCCCTGGCCGACAACGACAAGCCCGAAAGCAACCTCGAGGCCCAGGTCGCTGCGCTCGAGGATCTCCGCCGATTTCTAGGCGCCGACTGGATTCAGCGCGATACCCGCTCGGAACTGGTGGCCAGTGTCCGCATCCTGCGCGATAAGCTCGACTTGTTCTTGCTCCGGATCCGTAGCGAAGACGATCCCCTCCCAGCCCTGAAGAAACTCGATGAACTCCTGCTCTCGGGCCTGCCCGACCAGGTGGACCGGTTGAGGTTGGCCATCAACACCGACGGTATCCGCCGGGATGACCTGCCCACCGACCTAGTCGAGCGCATGATCGCCAAGGACGGACAAGTTCGGATACAGACCTTTCCTCGCGATGACCTGGGCAACCAAGAGGCCTTCGTTCGTTTTACCGAAGAAGTTCAATCCATCGACCCCCGGGCTGCGGGGGTGGCCATCAATCTCGTGGGGTTCGGCCGGGCCACGCGCTCGTCCTTCGAGCAGGCCTTGATCTCCGCCATGGCGATCATCACCGGGCTTCTCTTCGTGCTCTGGCGCCGGATCGGCCCGGTACTCCTGGTGATCTCGCCACTTGCACTCAGTTCCCTGCTCACCGTAGCCGCCATGGTGCTCCTGGGGATTCCCTTCAACTTCGGCAACATCATCGTGATCCCGCTGCTTCTCGGCATTGGGGTCGACAGCGGCGTGCATCTGGTCCAGCGCGCGCTGCAATCGGGGGGACGAGCGCGAGACTTGATGGACAGCACCACGGCCCGGGCGGTTTTCTACAGTGCCCTGACCACCACGGTTAGCTTCGGCACCCTCGCCTTCTCGTCCCACCGCGGCATGGCGAGCCTGGGCGTGGTCCTCGCCATCGGAATGGTATGCACCGTCATCGGCAATCTCATCGTCCTGCCCGGATTGCTGACCCGCTTCCCTCCCCGCTGAAATTCGAAGAGCCCCCGAAACGCGGCTCGATCAAGGCTCTATGCGGGCTTCCAGTACTCGGCGCAGCCGCGCCTCTTCTCTGCGCAGCCGGATGGATCGCCCGCCCGTCACGTAGACGAGACCCTTCTTGGCGCCGCGCGGCTTCGATACCTGTTTGATGGGCACCACGTGAACATCGGCGTGGCCCGCATTCTTCTGCTTCGAAAAATGCACCGCCAGCTCGCACGCATCCAGGACCGATTCGGGAGGCGGATCATCGCGACCTTCGGTGCGAAGAATCACGTGGCTTCCCGGCGCGCCGTCGAGGTGAAAAAAAAGATCCTTACCCCGAGCCAGCCGCGTGGTGAGATAGTCGTTGCCCTCATCGCTGCGCCCGACCCAAATTTCGAGCTCATCCCCACTCAGATACCGCCGGGGATGGAGCTTCCGAGGCAGTTCCCGAAAGCGGGCGGGCAGGCGCGACTCGCCGACGGCGGGCCCCTGCCCCGAGGTGCGCGCAGCTTGTCGCCGCCCGAGCATCCGCGCAATATCGGGGTCGGCGGCGAGTTCTTCGAGAGCGGCGCGCCCGTTGGCGCGATGCGCCCGCTGAGCTTCCTCGTCTCCATCATCTTCCGCGTTTTCCGCGTTTTCGCTCGTCGCGGTCGCCAGCCGCGCCTTCAAATCGGCGACTTTTTCAAACCACGCCCGCGCTTCTTCCACCTGCCCGCCCGCCTTGGTCAGCCGCCGAAGCAGTTTTTGATAGCGTTTGAAAATTGCTTCCAGATTCTTTCGAGGACTCAGGGTGGGATCGAGAGCAACGGAAACTTCTTCCTGGGTCTCGTAGTCGCGCAACGTCACTTCGCTGTCGCCAGCCCGAACTTTGGACAAAGAACCCTTGAGAAGTTCCCCGTGGCGCTGGAGAACGTTGGCCTGATCGGCCTCGGCGAGTTCCTTCTCGATCTTCGCTAGACGCCGCTCGGCGTTCTTGAACTCGCGCTTCAGAACCTGGCGAATCTCTCGGCTCAAATCCGTCGCGTCGTTTCGGCCTTCGTTCTTTGAATAGTGGCTCTCGATGGCCAGCAAGAAATTTTTCTCTGTCGCGCCGGAGAAACGATCCTCTCCGGCCTTGGGCGGGCCGCTACCCGGAAGCGAGAAGGTCGCCCCCGGAACCAATTCCGGGCGGGTGTCCCCAGGAGCACGCAGCGCGAGAATCACCCGGCCCTGATCGTCGAGAATATAAACGTTGCTGCGCTTGCCCAAGAGGGAGAGAACCAACTCAAACCGCCCTTCTCCGCTCTCGAATTTGAGCCCCAACACCCGATCTTCCCCCCAGATCCGCGCCCCATTCAACCGAGCGCTGCTCATATGCGCCCTAATCCAGCTCACAAAGGCCGGCGGGTTTTGGGGCGCCTTGGGGAGACCCTCGACCTCGGACACGCGCGCCACCTCCGAGCGGCAGCAAATGAGAAGGAAACGTTTGCGCCCTTTTTCATCACCGGGGTGCCGCCCATAGAGGGTGAGAACGACGCGGTCCTTGCCGGGCTGAACGCAGCGTTCCAGGCGGTGGCCCGCAAAGCGGCCATCAAGGATTTCGGCCACCCGGCGCATTTCGCTGAGATTGAGCACCCGAGTATTCCCCCTAGCTCTGGCAATTCGGACAGTAGTGGGCGCTGCGCTGAGCCACTACGCGACGAATTATGGCTGCTGCGCAGGTTAGGCACGGCTCGCCGGTCCGTGCGTAGACCTTGCGCTCGTCCTGATAGCCCCCGTCGCTGCCGTCGGGAGCCACATAATCGCTGATACTCGACCCCCCGGTTTCGATCGAGCGCTCGAGCACGCGAACCACCGCCACAGCAAGCTTCTCGGCTTCTCTCCGCGTCAACCGGGCCGCCCGGCGCCCCGGGCGAACACCCGCCAGGAACAGCGCTTCATCGGCATAGATATTCCCGACACCGGCGAATACCGTCTGGTCGAGGAGCAACGCCTTGATGGGCGTGCGGCGCTTTCGACTCGCTGCGAAGAGCTCTGGGCCGTCGATCTCCAGAGCATCACGGCCCAGACGGTCGAGGCGGGCATGCCCCTGGCCAGGCGGTAGCCAGAGCAATTTCCCGAATTTTCTCACATCCCTGAAGTAGATATCCGGCCCGTCCCCCTCGATTTTCAAAGTGAGGTGGGTATGCACGTCGGGCTCGAACGCGCTTTGGTCGTCGGGGCCCAACGAAGAACGCGCCGTCGCCGAAAGCAAGCGCGGACTGATTGCCCGGCTGGAAAAGAGTTGCCCCGTCATCCCGAGATGGATCACCAGGGTGCTTTGATCTCCGAGGCGGACCAGCAGATATTTACCGAGGCGGTCCACGGCTTCGATTTCGGCGCCCGGCAAAACAGCACCCAACTCGGAGGGTGAGGTCACGAAAACATAGCTGGGCGCAGTGGTCGCCACGGCCGCGATGCGGCGGCCGACCAAAAGCGGCGCGATTCGCCGCCGAGTGACCTCAACTTCGGGCAATTCAGGCATGGACACCGGGCAGTCTAGCCCGCATCTTGGGTCCACCCCCGTTCTGGAGAGCCGGGCGCCGAGCGTCTGCACGAGATTCGATGAACAACGGAGCGACCCCAGCCCCCGCTCCCGGGGGCAAACGGCGGCGGAACCGACGCCCGCCGCCCAAAATTTCTCCGGCCGATTTCGAGCGCGCGGCCCTTCGGCATCTCCAGCGTTTCCCGTGCTCGGCGGAGGGTTTGCGCGCGGTGCTCCTGAGGAGGTCCGAACGGAGCCATACCCACCACGGAGGTGACCTCGCCGAGGCCGAATCCATTATCGAGGCCACCGTCGTCCGGATGGCGGCGCTTGGGTTTGTCGACGATCGCCGCTACGGGAGGGCCCTTGTGCGGAGCCTCCGCGCCCGGGGCGGTTCCTTGCGGCGCGTTGCCGCGCGACTTTATGCAAAGGGAATCGCGAGCCCTCTGCGGGACGAATTGCTCGAGGAGGTCCGCGCACCCCAGGCCGAACTCGAGGCCGCGCGCACCTACGCGCGGCGCCGAAGACTCGGGATTCATCGCCCGCTCGCTGGCCATGGGCGCTCCCAAGAACCGGAGAAAATCGAAAAAACCGAGAACGACCGCGAAGCCGAAAACACACAACGACAACGCGATCTCGGGGCCCTCGCCCGGGCGGGATTTGGCTTCGACATCGCTTCCCGTGCCCTCGATGAAGGATGACGCGCGCCGGCGACTTGACTGGGAAACGCGGAGCCCGGGGCCAGCAGACCGAGGGGCTGTGGTAATGTGATGTGGCGGACACTCCGAGCGAAAAATCCTTCCAGACCGAGCGGTCGCTCGGTGAAATATAGAGACAGCTGAATCCAGCGAAATTTTCCGACCCCAGCCCGAGCGAGAATCGAGAGCCCGCATTGACTGAACGCGTTTCCAGCCAGCCCTACCCCGACGTCGACCCTCAGCCGAACTTTTCGGAACTCGAAGATCGCGTTCTTGCGCGCTGGCGCGAGGCCTCTACGTTCGAACGTTCCGTGGAGGGGCGCGAGGCCGGAGAGAAAGGCAGCAACGAGTACGTCTTTTATGACGGTCCTCCTTTCGCCAATGGTTTGCCGCACTATGGGCATCTCATTACCAGCTACATCAAGGACATCATTCCGCGCTATCAGACCCTGCGCGGACGCCGTGTCGAACGCCGATTCGGCTGGGATTGCCACGGGCTTCCCGCGGAAATGGAGGCCGAAAAGGAACTCGGAGTTTCGGGTCGCACCGCGATCATGGAGTTCGGCATCGACCGCTTCAACGATCACTGCCGAAAATCCGTCATGAAGTACACCGAGGAATGGGAGCGTTATATCGATCGCGCCGCACGCTGGGTCGATTTCGGCAACGACTACAAGACCCTCGACCTTCCCTATATGGAGAGTTTGATCTGGGCCGTGAAACAACTGCACGAAAAGGGGTTGCTCTACGAGGACTACAAGGTCATGCCCTATTCATGGGCCGCACAGACTCCGCTTTCCCTCCACGAGACCCGACTCGACGATGCCTACCGGGAGCGTCAGGATCCAGCCGTCACGGTGCGCTTCAAGCTCGAACCCCAGGCCGGTGATCCCGGTGCCATGGAGTTGCTGGCTTGGACAACCACGCCCTGGACCCTGCCTTCGAACCTCGCCCTCGCCGTAGGGCCGAGTATCGCCTACGCGATCTATCGCCAGGGAGACCGTCATCTCGTCCTGGCCGAAGAAACCGTCGGCAAACTCGAAAAAGAACTGGCCGGCGCCGAACGGATAGCAACGATCAGCGGCGACGACCTCGTGGGCCGAAACTATCAGCCCCTCTTTCCCTTCTTTTCCGACACCGAGGGCGCGTTTCGCGTTCTCGCCGCAGACTTCGTCAATACCGAAGACGGCACCGGGATCGTCCACATGGCGCCGGGCTTCGGTGAAGACGACATGACGGTTTGTCGGGGTGCAGGGATTCCCGTGGTGTGTCCCGTCGATGATGCGGGATGCTTCACCGCCCAGGTGCCCGACTGGGAAGGCCTTCAGGTCTTCGAAGCCAATACCCCCATCGTTCGAGCGCTGCGTGAAGCCAACGCCATCGTCAAGGAGGAGAGCTACCTCCACAACTATCCCCATTGCTGGCGAACCGACACGCCGCTGATCTACAAAGCGCTTGACTCCTGGTACGTCGACGTGGTGTCGATTCGGGATCGCATGGTCGAACTCAACCAGGAGATCCAGTGGATCCCCCACAACATCCGCGACGGCCTGTTCGGAAAATGGCTCGAGGGGGCCCGTGATTGGGCGATCTCGCGCAATCGGTTTTGGGGAACCCCCATACCCATCTGGAAGAGCGACGATCCCAACTACCCGCGCGTCGATGTCTACGGAAGTCTCGACGAGATCGAACGGGATTTCGGTGTTCGTCCCGACGACCTTCATCGCCCCTTTATCGACGCCCTGGTGCGTCCCAACCCCGATGACCCCAGCGGCAAAGCCATGATGCGAAGGGTTCCCGAAGTCCTCGACTGCTGGTTCGAATCGGGGTCCATGCCCTTTGCTCAGGTCCACTATCCCTTCGAGAACAAGGAATGGTTCGAAGAACATTTCCCCGCAGATTTCATCACCGAGTATCAAGCGCAGACCCGAGGCTGGTTCTACCTCATGATGGTGCTGTCTACGGCCCTCTTCGATCGACCGCCGTTCAAGAATTGCTTGTGCCACGGCGTTGTTCTGGACGAGGAGGGCAAGAAACTCAGCAAACGCCTGCGTAACTACCCCGATCCCGAAGAGGTCTTCGCCAGCATCGGATCCGATGCCCTGCGCTGGTTTTTGGTTTCATCCCCGGTGGTCCGGGGTGGCGATCTCAAGATCGACCGCGACGGCAAGTCCATCAAAGATTCGATCCGCCTCGTCATCAATCCGATCTGGAACGCATGGTATTTCTTTGCCCTCTACGCCAACACCGATGGCATCGAGGCCACGCTGCAAAGCAGTTCCGACCATCTCCTGGATCGGTATATCCTGGCCAAGACCCAGGAATTGGTGAGCGGCCTCGAAGCCGACCTCGACCGCTATGACTTGGTGGCCGCCTGTGGGCGAATCGTGTCGCACATCGACGCCCTGAACAATTGGTACATCCGGCGTAGCCGCCCGCGTTTCTGGAAATCCGAACGCGATCTCGATAAGCAGGCCGCATACGACACCCTCTACACCGCATTGGCCGTATTCTGCCGCGTCGCGAGTCCGCTTCTGCCGCTGATCAGCGAAGAAATCTACCGCGGGCTGACCGGCGAAGAGAGTGTCCACTTGACCGACTGGCCCTCTGAACTCGAGAGCGCTGCAGACCCGGGTTTGGTTGCCGAGATGGATCGCGTACGCGAGGTCTGCTCCGCCGCTCTGGCGCTGCGCGCCGCGGAAAACGCCCGAGTGCGTCAGCCCTTGGCCAAGTTGATCGTGGCCGGCGGGGACAACGAAGAAATTCGCGCTTATCTGGACCTCATCGCCGACGAGGTCAATGTGAAGCGGGTTGAACTCAGCGGAGAAATCGACGCGTATGCGACCTTTGGCCTCAAGGTCAACGCGAGGGCCCTGGGCCCGCGGCTCGGCAGCGCGACCAAGGCAGTGATCGCCGCGGCCAAGAAGGGCGAGTGGACCCGCCTCGCCGATGGCCGGGTCGAGCTCGCGGGAACCGTGCTCGAGGACGGCGAGTTTTCACTGACCGTCGAGCCCCGGGAGGGCATCGCGTGTCAGGCCCTGCCCGGCAACGACGCCATCGTGGTACTCGACCTTCAATTGACTCCGGAATTGATCGAGGAAGGCATGGCGCGCGATGTCGTGCGCGTGGTCCAGCAAGCGCGCAAGGAAGCCGGCCTCCACGTGGCCGATCGAATCCGGCTCGTACTCCCCCTGGAATCCGAATGGCGGAACGCCGTGGAGCGATTCCGCGACTATGTGAGCGAACAAACTCTGGCCAGCGCGCTGGTTCTCGCGCCAGCGGCGACGACGCCCTCCGAAGACCTTGGCGCCGAGGCGAGTCCCTCGGACTTGTGCGCGCACACCCACACGGCCCGGCTCGGCGGACACGAGGTGCGAATCGGCCTGGAAAGAACTAGCGGGGAAGACGGGAGCGGCTCCCAGGGGTGAGTCGACGGGCGCAGCGCCCACGAGCCACGACTCTGATATGCTGCCCCCAGCATGGCGCCCCCAGTGCTTGCGAGGGTTCTCGAGCGCGCTGGCCCACCCGTGCAACCCTGCATACCGTGAGTGACCGTGAACGATCGTGAATGAATGAAGGAACCCCGAAATCCATGGCCAATCGATCGCGACGCTTCAAACCGAGTCTCAACCCGCTCATGACCAGGCTGCTGGGTCTCCTCGTCGCCATCGGCGCAATGGTCGCCCTCGGCGCGATGGGCTGCGGGCAGACCCCGAAGCCCAGCCCGGCGGACAATTCGGTCGAGCAGGAGCGGCGCTTTCAATTCGTCCGGGCCACCAAGCTGATTTTGCGCTTGGACACGCAATTGGGCGTGGTCTGGAAGGTCGCCGAAAATGGCGACGGCGGCTGGGCGATGCTGGGCGCTACGCCCGACGACGCCGGCGAACCCAACTGGAACGGGCGCTACGGCCTTTTCCCCCTGAAGAGCGGCATGCTGGGCGGGTCTCCTCAGCTTCTTCGGGTGGATCGAGCCACGGGGCGGGCCTGGCTCGCCGTGGCGCGGGAAGGCAGCCAGTGGACGCCGATCTTGGACGGACCCCCGGTGGAGCCAGAGGCCTTCCCTGCGGGAGCCGCCACAGAGGGTGC
>LWDU01031968.1_pt1 | contig 17961 bp, 27 predicted proteins | sample 727161 | NCBI WGS metagenome assembly LWDU01 (sample SAMN04566230, study PRJNA314399) | hydrothermal vent metagenome | isolation source: deep sea hydrothermal plume seawater | place: Mexico: Gulf of California, Guaymas Basin | collected 2004-07-11
CCAAGCGAGTACTGATAATCACCTCCACTTGGGGTGAAGGTGATATGCCAGATAATGCAGAAGATTTCTGGCAAAATGTAAACAAATCATCACCTGCATTAGCAGGAGTAAATTATTCCGTTTGTGCAATTGGAGATTCTTCATACGATGAGTATTGTAAAGCAGGAGTTGATTGGGATAACAAATTCTCAGCATTAGGCGCAACCTCAGTTCAAGAAATCCAACTTTGTGATGTTGACTTTGATGAGCCTTGGACAGTTTGGGTTAATTCCGTATTGCCTCGTATTGCATGTGTTGACAATTCAGGTATTTTCCAAGAATCATTGGTTGAGCAAATGAGTGAATATGGTGCAGGAGGAGACGAAACAGTATCTTCAGGTGATTTCACGCCTGGAANNNGGTTCTAGTGCTAATCTAAAGATTGAGCCAGCACCTGGATTACCTATTATTCGCGATTTAATTGTTGACTTATCTGGATATGAGGCAGCAAGAGCAAGAGCAGAGCCATGGATGAGGGCTGACCCAAGAGATGGTGCTCGCTTATTGAACGGTGCAGCGGTAGGAACAATGGATGCAGCAACCGCTAGCCAATTACATCAAAAGAGTGATATTTTATCCTATCAATTAGTCCAATCAATGTCTGATACATCAGGTTATGACAAGGCTTACGAAGGTCCTGGTGTCCATTTGCAACAGTGGTTACGCGCTGAAGACCCACGCTGTGGAGAGGAACAAAGAAACAACATTCTCTCTTCACTGAATGAAACTGATGGTATTTGGGCTGAGGCAGATTTGTCTTCTATCGCTCGTTATGGTTTTGATGGAAAACTTGCAGCACGTGGATTGAATGAAGCAAGAGCACACCTACTCAATACTAGTAATTACAATGGTAAGCATGGTCGTTTAGTAAAGTGGTATGGACGCAGTGTTAAGTGGACAGGTAATGTCAATGAAACCACACTATACCGTCAAGTGCTTGGACCATTAGGTTTGGTTAGCAATATCTTCAATGGTGTTTCCGCCCGTATGGTATTAGGATTCACTCGTAATGGTGGACCACCAATTCGTGGGCTTCAAGGATTATTGATGCCTCCAGCAGGTGTCGGTAAGATTCCAAATATGATTAATTCAAAGGTTGATGCTCATCATGAGGTAGTCAGTCTATTCAATGAAATCGACAAGAGGTTCTAAGGTGATTGGTATGGCAAAAGTCGCATATTATCCAGGTAATACAGCAAGGGCAGCTTCTATGGAAGTTGAGGATTGTATCGTTCCGTTGTGTAAGACGCTTGGAATTGAGTTAGTTGAAATCCCAAAGGCATCAAGTGATGGTGGCAATATCATCAGTCAAGCATCAGCGAAATTGCAGCATTCTTTGGTTGCTCGTAATCTTGCACTTGCTGAGCAAAAAGGCATTGACATCATGACCACTTGCGCAACATCACACGCAATCATGTGTGATACTGCAGATACACTTGCTGCCGATTCTATCTATGCTTCACAGTTGAATAATCTAATTGCCAGAACTTCTGGAATAGAATACGCTGGTGAATCTAAATCTCGTCATCTTCTTCATTACTTAGTTGAAGAGATTGGTTTGGATAAAGTGAGAGATGCAGTAGTCAATCCAATCAAACTCAATGTTGCAGGATATTATGGATCTAATATGCAAAGAGAAGGTGCTTGTGGAGATGACGATGCATTCCTTCCAAGTTATTTGGAACAACTAATCACTGCATTAGGTGGAGTACCGATTGACTTTGAACTAAAGTGCCAAAGTGTTGGTGCACCTTCACTACTTACTCTTGAGGGAACTGCAATGGCAATGACTGCAGCAGTTCTTTGTGATGCAAAACAGAATGGTGCTGATATCATGGTTAGCGCTTGTACTATTTCTCATTCTAACCTTGATTCTTATCAGTCAAGGGCTGGCAAATTAACTGGAAAGGATACTACAATGCCTGTAGTTCATTTGGCAGAATTAGTTGCATTCGCTTTGGGCCACTATCCGGATAGATTTGCCCAATTAAGAACACGTGCACTTATTATCGGAAGTAGCAGGGCCAATTCCTTCAACCTTTGCCAATTGACTTTGGCTAGCACATAATACAGCCGCTACTGTTCCAAAATGTTCGAGTAATAGTTGCGCCTTTTTGATACCTAAATTAGGAATTGCTGCAAGAACTTCAACTCGTTGCCTAGATACCAGTTTATTCCACCGCTTGGCCAATGGGCCACTCTCCTCTTGTTGATTGATTATAGAGAGAATCTCTTTATTTGCAGCGCTGATACAATTGTCTATCTCTTCTTTTTGTAAATCAGCAGTTGATTTTTTATTCAATGAATAAGTGGCTAATTTTTCTAATAAATCAAATTCACGCTTTGCTACGATGCTGATAAAATGAGCAGATTCCTTTGCATCTTGAGTCATCATTACAGGAACTCCCAAGTCCAATGTAATATGTGCCAGTGCTCCAAGTACTGCATTTGGATGGACTGCATGGCCATTTCCGGTTCCAGTTTCAACCAGTAATAATGGCCGAGGCGCAGCAGCGAGTAATCTTCTACACTGTGAAAGCAAACGTCCATCGACGAGTGAAGAAATAATATCGCGTGAACTTTTTCTTTCGATTAGAACTCTATCTGAAATACGAACATCACCATGATACAGGTGGGTAAGTTGGATATTACATTGTAGACTACGCATATGTGCGACAAATGTAGTGGATGCTTCTCGGTGGTCAACTTGAATAATGCCATGAGCAGCATCATCCTTCTCAATGAGTTGCTGTGAGCCATCTAAGATGACATTCCATTTAGATTTCAATTGTTTATCTTCAGATAATTTCTCATCTTCATCATCACCAGTTTTAGGCTCGCTTTCACTATTGCCAATGAATGATTCTAATCCCATCTGATTACTCGGCCTTCGCATTGCAGGGCTAATAATTGGTACTCCACCAGCATCGCTTGTTGTATCGTCTTCCTTTTCTTTATCAATCTCAGGAATTACTGTTTCTATCAACGGAAACAATTTTTCAAGGCGTATCTTTTCTGCTGCTAAGAACTCAACTGCGGATATGTTCACTCCATCGCCATCGATGACAGAAAAGTCTGAGAGAACATCTTTTGGTGGTTCTTTAAAGATCATTCTGCCTCTGGTTTTTATTCTATCAAGAAGAGTATACATTTTCTCTTCTCTACGCTTGGAAGCCCTATAGACGAAAACATCTCTTGTATCCTTTGTGATTAAAATATGAACTTCCCCATCTCGTTGTCTTGCAGTTCTGCCTCTTCTCTGTATCGTGCGTATAGCGCTTGGAACTGGCTCATATAATATCACCAAATCTGCAGCAGGAACATCTAATCCTTCTTCTCCAACAGAAGTAGCAATTAGAACATTAATGTCTCCTTCACGGAATCGTTGCAATTGTGCCAATTGTTGTTTTTGATTCATTCCCTTTCTGCTTCCAGTTCCAGATTGCCCAATAAATCTATCAGCAACAACTCCTTCTATAGAATTAAGTTTCTCCGTTAGTAATTCAACAGTATCTCTGTATTCAGTGAAAATCAACACTTTGCTATCGGGAAAATCTTTCAATTGGCGAGACAATAATTTCGCAACATGTGCTGGTTTTGGATGTAATTCTTCCAATTGCTTTGAAACATTTCTAAAATGATGGATAGATGGTAGTGCGATGAAACTATTTGTTCCCCTTTGGCCACTACGTCCATCCTCTTCGGCTCTGTCAACAAATGCCTGTGCGGACTTCAAACCTTGAGTTCTGAGCAGGTCGAGCAAGATGTGAACTCTGCGTAAATTTGATATTTTTCTCGCAGCATTATAGCCCCGAGTATCTCTTCTTTGGATAGCAATGCTCGCCCTACGCTGTGCTTCCTCTATCATTTTTGAAGTCAAATGTCCTTGTTCAGCCTCTGCACGGTGGTGAACTTCTAAAGGCAGAATTATTTCTTTCAATCCATCTTCTAGTTCTAGATAGTGGGGGGTGATTTGCATATTGACCCGATATGCTTGCAAGAGAGAACTTTCCTTCTTACTTATGGAGAAAGTTCGGATATTCAAATTATTAGCGACTTGTAATATTGCTGATTCGGTTGAACCTGGGCTTGCAGTTGCACCAATTACCAAACAATCTGGATTATCCTTTTGCATCAATTTTCCAACTTGGGAATAGGCATGGTTCCCTGTGGCATGATGTGCTTCATCAAAGATAAGTAACCCCAACTCATTCAAATCTATCAATCCATTTTGTACATCATTGCGAATTACCTGTGGTGTTGCGATAATGATTCTCCCACTATTCCATAACTCAGGTCTCTTTGCTGGAGCGTTTTCACCAGTATATGTGATAATTTCATTTTCATCTATATTGATCATAGCTCTTGCCATCCTCTGCTGTTGGTCAACTAAACCGGTTGTAGGAGCAATTAGTAGAACCTTGCCATTTTCTTTATTCAGGCAATTTGCCATCACCATCCATTCAACAGCGGTTTTTCCAAAACCGGTGGGCATTACCATCAAAGTCGATGCAGACAAACAGTAATTCAGGGCGCTAAATTGGTATGCTCTGGCCTCAACGCACTCATTTAAGAATGGGTGTTGGACTGTTGCCATATCGTTCCCTTTGCGGCGAGGGTAAAAAAGGATAATGCGGGGGGCCGCAGAAAATTGAAAGTGAAATTTGAAAAATATCTGGCAATTATGGATTACATTTTATATGTAATTATTTGTCGGATATAATATTCAAGAACCACGCCACTAAGCCGCATTTAGAAACCGAACCACTCATATAGGGGAGGTTGGTCGGAGGGTTGCTTAAAGGTGAGTAGCCAGACACACAGGACCATCCCCCGAGGATTCCTATAGTCTTGTTTCCCAACAGTGGAAATAGGGCGCAGTGTCACGGCTTCTCCTACCCTGAGAGCCCTCGTATGCCCCTTCGGTGGGGCCAATTCGTTGTAACAAATACTGGAGGAATCCCATATGGCAAAGAGAAATCACCCACGACGTGGATCGATGGCGTTTAGCCCGCGTAAGCGGTCTGCACGTACGTTTGGACATGTAAAATCGTGGCCTACAACCGATGCGAGCGAAGTAAGAGTGCAAGGATTTGCTGGCTGGAAAGCTGGTATGACACACATTCTTTCTCGTGATTTAAACCCAACAAGTCCATCTGCAGGCCAAGAAGTGCGTGTTCCAGTAACCGTAGTCGAATGTCCATTGATGAGAATTCTTGGTGTTCGCGGATACGAAATGACTCCATACGGGAAGAGAGCAGTTGGAGAGGCTTGGTCGGATGCCAGCCAAATCTCAGAAGCTTTCCCTGAATTATTCAAGCGCTTACCAAAGCGCAAAGAGCACGATGCAGACAAGCACTTTGAGAATCTAGAGAATGCAGATCTATGTGAAGTGCGCCTAATCGTTGCAACACAGCCTGCTACAGTTTCAGGAATCCCAACAAAGGTTCCAGATGTAATGGAGATGGGTCTTGATGGTGGCAATTTCTCAGAACAACTTCAATTCGCTAAGGAGAAGTTAGGTGAAGAATATTCTTTCACCGATGCATTCCAAGAAGGTGGATTAACCGACATCGTCGCTGTAACCAAGGGTTATGGATGGCAAGGTGTTATCAAGAGATTCGGTGGAAAACTTCTATCTCACAAGAACTCAAAGAAGCGCCGTCAACATGGAAACATGGGTGCTTTCGGTGATGGATATGTCCGTAAGTCTATTCGTCAAGGTGGACAAACTGGATATCATCAAAGAACTGAGTACAACAAGCGTATTCTACGTGTAGCAAATCCAGAGGAGCATTCAATCACTCCTGCTGGTGGATTCCTTCACTATGGTGAAGTAAAGTCCGATTATATTCTAGTTCATGGTAGCGTCCCTGGTCCTGCAAAGCGCTTGATTAGGTTCCGTGACGCAACTCGTGGTAGCGATAAGGCGCTACATGATTACGAGATTACCTATGTAAGTACAGCATCTAAGCAGGGGGTCTGAGCATGAAGGTCACAGTTATGGATATTACAAACAATGTCAGTCAAGATGAACTCGATGCAGGACGCCTTCAAGAAAACTTCTCTGTTGAAGTTTCAAAAGGAAAGAAAGTTACTCTACCTGAGGCATTCTCAGCACCACTTCGTATGGACATGATAAAGTTGGCAATAGCAAGCGCTCGTGCTAACCGAAGACAAGCATACGGTCAAAGAGCACACGGTGGAAAGCGTGCACCTATGTCTGGTATGAAGCACTCCGTAGAATGGTGGGGCAAGGGACGAGGTGTTTCTCGTATTATGCGCCGTACTGGTCAAAGCCGAGGAGCTCAAAGCCCACACACATTAGGTGGTCGCCGTGCTCACGGTCCTAAGGTTGAGAAAATCTGGGCTCGTAAGATGAACTCCAAGGAACGCAGAATCGCAAGAGATTCTGCACTTTCTGCAACAACTGATCTTGAAGCAGTAGCAAATCGCGGACACCGCTTCTCAGAGGACATTACCGCACTTCCACTCATTCTAGGAAATTATGTAGAAGTACGTGATGGAAAGAGCGAAGAGTTTGATATTGAACAATTCAATCATGGTAGTGCTACAAGAAAGGTAGTATCTATCTTTAATGAAATTGGACTTGGTGAAGATCTTCGTCGTGCTAGTGAAGGAAGAAACATTCGCGCTGGTAAAGGAAAAATGAGAGGACGTGTACACAAGACACCTAAGTCCATTCTATTGGTTGTTAAGGAGAAATCCGGACTTGCACATGCTGTAAGAAACCTACCTGGAGTAGATGTAGTCGCTGCTTGTAACCTTTCAGCTGAAGATTTGGCTCCTGGAGGCGACATTGGTCGTCTTACCGTCTTTACTAAGGCGGCTATGGAGGCTCTTAACTGAGGTGATTATTATGGACGCATACGATATTATCATTCAACCATGGCTAACAGAGAAGTCAATGGAGGCTCGTTCAAGTCAAAGCCGCCTTGAGTTCATTGTCCTTCGTAGCGCAACTAAGAAACAAATCGCAAGAGCGGTTGAAACACTTTTCGAAGTTGAAGTTGCAAAAGTTAACGTTCGTAACACAAAGCATGGAAAGCACGCATCAGTGCGCCTTGCTGAAGGTTACGATGCTGAGGACGCGGCTATGCGTCTAGGAGCATTCTGAGGTGATTTATCATGGGTAAGAGAATTCGAGCACAACGCAAAGGGTCTTCACCACGTTACCGCGTGGCGAGTCACCGTTTCCCAGGTGCTAACCGCATGCCACGCGTAACCGATGTCGTCGGTGAAGTAACAGAACTAATACACTCTCCAGTACATTCAGCCCCTCTTGCAAGAGTTAAGTTGCCTGGTGGAGAATCTACATTAGTAGCAGCAACAGAAGGAATTGCAATCGGAAGCAGTGTCGCAATTGGTGACAATGTTTCTCTAAAGCCTGGTAACATTACCAGACTTGCAAACATTCCAGAAGGTACTGCAATCAATAATCTAGAACTTCGTCCAGGTGATGGAGGAAAGGTTGCTCGCTCAGCAGGAAACTCCTGTATTGTAGAGGCTAGAATCGGAGAAAGAGTCCGAGTACGCCTTCCATCTGGAGCAATAAAAGAACTTCCAGAAAATTGTCGTGCTACTATCGGAGTATTATCTGGTCACGGTCGTGATGAGATGCCACTTCGTACTGCAGGAGCAGCATACTACAAGGCGAAAGCACGTGGTAAGTTGTTCCCTCACGTAAGTGGTGTAGCAATGAATCCAGTGGATCACCCGCACGGTGGTGGAAATCACCAAGCTGTTCACGGTCCAAGCTCAGTCGCTCGTGGCACCCCTCCAGGTGCTAAGGTCGGACTTATTGCACCAAGCCGCTCAGGTAGAGGCCGCGGCAAGAAAATTTGAGGTGAATTATTATGGCAAGAAAGAAGAAGAAGTCGTTTATGACCCCGAAGGCAAGCCGTCGAAAGGCACGCAAGCGCCTTTCAACCACATCAGGTCGTGTAAAGAAGGAATTCACCTACCGCGGATATACTATCGCGGAGTTGTCAGAAATGCCACTATGGCCTACTGAAGAAAACCCGGATTCACCATCTATAATCACTCTATTACCATCTCGTGCACGCCGTTCTATTGCACGTGGTCTTTCTATTGAAAATGAACACTTTTTGGAACGTGTTCGCCGTTCAACTGGAAGAACTATTCGTACACATCGCCGTGATATGCCAATTCTACCAGAGTTCGTTGGTAAGAGAATTGCAGTTTACAATGGTCAAAAGTTCGTTGAACTAGATATTTCCCCTGAAATGATTGGGCATTATCTCGGTGAATTCGGACAGACTCGTCATAGTGTCGCTCACAGCGGCCCGGGTGTTGGTGCAACTCGTTCGTCCAAGCACGTAGCATTGAAGTGAGGTGTTTATTATGGCTAAAGCAAAAGAATTAGACAGACGCAGCAAGAGAAGCGCTCTTCCTCAAAAGGGATACACACAACTTCTACAAGGCAGCCATTTGGCAACAGCCCGTTCGGTAGACGTAGATATGCACGTTAAGCATTGTTTCGAAATTTGCCGTCATATCAAGCATATGAAGGCTGGAGCGGCAATTAACTTCCTAAACCAAGTACTGAAAATTGATTCAGACCGCCCAGACATTCGTCGTAAGGCAGCTGCAGTCCCATTCCGTTTGGGAAGCGGCAACAAGAAGAAAAGGCGAACTGGACCGAGCATGGTTGGACACCGCAAAGGCGGTATTGGACCTGGTCGTTACCCTGTTAAGGCAAGCCGCGCTATCATCAAGTTGATTGAAAGCGCAATGGAAAATGCTCGCCATCAATACGAAGATGTCGATGCAGAGGAAATGGAAATTACCCACATCGCAGCACACAGAGGCCAAATCAAGAAGGGCTGGATTCCTCGTGCTCGTGGACGCGCAACACCAAGCAACCACTACCGTGTGAATTTGGAGATCTTCCTTGAAGACTTCAACGCAACTGACGATGAGTTAGAGGATGATTTCTGAGGTGAATATTATGGGTAAGCAAAGTACAATCCGAGCAATAGTTGACCGCAATGTCGAACGCCATTTGGTCAAGGAATTCTTGATGAATAACACAAAGGGTGCTGGTTTTGGCAGTCTTCAGTTTGAAAGAGGAATAAACAGAGATAACAGCCAACCACAAGATGTCATCACAGTGAATGCTGACAGACCAGGAATGGTTATCGGTTCAAAAGGAAAAATCATCAAAGAACTTCAACGCCGTTTGAATGAAGAGTTCAGTCTTCTACAACCTAAGTTAATGGTTGAAGAACTTGAAAATCCAACACTCAATGCACAAGTACAGGCTGAGAAGATTGCAAGCGCTATGGAGCGTGGCTGGTATTACCGCCGTGCTGGTGCAAGTTCTGCAACCAACATCATGGATGCAGGAGCACGTGGTGTTTTGATTACAATCGCTGGAAAGTTAACAGGTTCAAGAAACCGTACTCAGAAATTCTTATTGGGTCACGTAAAGTTTTGTGGTGAAACCGCATTACAACACATGGACAAGGGATACGCTGTTGCAATAAAGAAACTTGGAACAATCGGTGTCACAGTTGAAATCATGCGCGCAGGAACTCGCCTACCTCACGAGATTACTATCTTCTCTGAAGAGGAATTGAGAATCCGAGCAACACAAGAAGAAAATTCAAAGGAGGCGAGTCAATGACCTTTGTTTCCAACCGAGAAATAAAAGCGATGAGCCAAGATGCTCGCGAATCTCGTTTAGTCGAACTTCGTGAAGAAATGCTTCAACTTCGTGCAGAAAAGGCACTTGGTGGCACACCAGCAAGTGTTGGGGAATACAAGGCAACTAGCCGAAGTATCGCCCGCCTTCGAACATATTTGAAAGATTGAAAAAGAGGAGTTGATTAATATGGCAGCAATTTGTAACGTTTGTGGACTTCCTGAAGAATTATGTATTTGTCAAGAGATCGCCAAAGAGCAGCAGTGTGCAATTTTGTCAACCGACCATCGTCGATATGGAAAAATCGTCACCAAGGTGGAAGGAATTGAAGATGCAGCTATTGATATTAACAAACTCGCTAAACTTCTCAAGAACAAGTGCGCGAACTTCAAGGTGACCACAAGAAAAAGGCAGCAGGCGTTCTAAAGGATAACGGATTTAATGTGGAGGTGCGCTGATATGAATATCTACAACTCTACTTGGATTGGTGAGCAACTGACAGTCGTTTCATCACCGGACTCTTCCCTATTGGGTCGTAGCGGTGTTGTTGTTGACGAGAGCAGAGAAACTATTACAATAATCGAGGGAAGCAATGAAATCAACCTCGGAAAGCAAAGTATTGATTTCAAAATCGGCGACAGTGATGTCGTCATAAATGGGGCACGTGTTGGACAACGCCCGGAAGACCGAATCAACAAAAAATACAGGGTGGCATGAAATTATGCGAGACATCGGAGTAGACGTAAAGATACCTTCAGGGGAATGGGATGGAGACGCTAATTGTCCGTTTTACGGCAGTTTGCGTTTGCGCGGACAGTTGTTAGAAGGTACAATTTCTAGCGTTGGAATGAACGGAACTATCACAATTGAACGACATAATGTTCGATATATGCAGAAGTACGAGAGATTCGAAAAGCGCACAAGTGCACTTTCCGCACATCTTCCTACCTGTGTTGGTGAAGTTAACATTGGCGACACAGTCAAGGTTATGGAATGCAGACCACTTTCAAAGACAGTCTCGTTCTGTGTTATAGAAGTAAGTGGAGGTGAGGCTTAATGAAGGGAATCGCAGGAAGGCAAACACGTGGTTTACCAACCGCTGCACGACTTCACGTCGCGGATAACACCGGTGCAAAGGTTGTTCAAATCATCAACATTCTAAAGCTAGGTGGAACAATGCGCCGTTACCCTGCTGGTGGCGTAGGAGACCTGGCTAAGGTTTCAGTCAAGAAGGGTACACCTGAGACTCGCCGTCAAATGTTCAATGCAGTTATCATTCGCCAACGCAGACCTTTCCGTCGCGTTGATGGTACTTGGGTACAATTCGAGGATAATGCTTGTGTCATTACAAATGAAAAAGGCGATATTCAGGGTTCCGATATCAAAGGGCCAGTATCAAGAGAGGCAGCAGAACGCTGGCCTCGTATCGCAGCAAATGCGAAACAAATTATTTGAGGTGAATTGAATGGTAAAAAGTATGAAACCAAACAAGCAACGCAAGGCGCACTATAATGCCCCTCTTCACGAGAAGCGTAAGCGTATTGCAGCAAGACTACTTCTCGACAAGCCTGATGCACGCTTTGCTGGAGTACGCTCCGTCACAGTTCGTGTAGGTGACACAGTTCGTGTTATTCGTGGTGATTTCTCCAATGGCGGAAAGCGCCATGGTGGCAAGCGCAACGCAGATCCTCTAACAGGCGCAGTTCTAAGAATCGAATCAGAATCTGGACGCATTTTCATTGAAGGTGCAAAAGGAAGCAAATCTGACAACAAGGAAGAAGCAGTACCGGTACACTCTTCCAATGTCGTAGTCGTCAAACTTGACGAGACTGACAAGTTGCGTGTGCAACAATTAACCGGTAACAGGAGTTGAATAATATGGGAAGCAGCAATCACTTAAAACGTCTAGCAATGCCACGCAGTTGGCCTCTTCCACGTAAGACTACAGTCTGGGTAACACGTGCAGCACCTGGTGCTCACGCACTAGATACTTGTATGCCAATCAATGTTATCATTCGTGATATTCTTGGATTTGCACGTTCAACTCGTGAAGTTCGTCACATTCTACACAATGGATTGGCACTAGTCGATGGCCGTGTCTGTAAAGACACACGTCGTGGTGTTGGTCTAATGGATGTTCTAACAATCGGTGAAAACAATTACCGATGCATTCTTGATTCTAGGGGAAGACTACAATATCATCCTATTTCTGCTAAAGAAGCATCTTGGAAGGTTTGCCGAATTGATGGAAAGACTACCATTAAGGGTGGTAGGACACAAGTTAACCTACACGATGGACGAAATATTCTATGCGATGATGCAGCAGAATACAATACTGGAGACTCAGTCAAGATTTCTCTGCCATCTCAGGATGTTATTGAGCACATTCGTTTCGCTTCAGGAACACGTTGTTTCTTGACCGGTGGTTCTCACGTTGGAGAATATGCTGAAATCAAGGACCATATCATCAAGCGTTCAAGTATGCCAAATGAAGTCCAATTTGAGACATTTGGTACCACTATGGAAAATGTCTTCGCAGTAGGAAAAGTTCCTCTTCCAAGTTCAGGGGTGAGTGAATGAGTGAGACAGCAAACCCAATGTCACAACCACGAATTGCCAAGGTATCGGTAAACATTGGTGTTGGTGAAGGTGGAGACCGCCTTGTCAATGCAGAGAGTGTGTTGAAACTGGTTACTGGTGTAACTCCTCAACGTACTCTAGGACGCATCCAAAACCGTGATTTAAAAGTCCGCCTAGGTGCTCCAATTGGTTGCAAAGCAACAATGAGAAACTCTGAATCGATTAAGAAGTTCTTGACCGATGCTTTCTGGGTTCGTGAAGGAGTTATTCCAACATGGAACTTTGACCGCTCAGGTAATCTTTCTTTTGGAATTAGCGATTACACCGATTTCCCAGACCAGAAGTATAACCCAGATATTGGAATCTACGGAATGGATATCACAGTAGTTCTAGAACGCCCAGGGCACCGTGTTTCACGCAGAAGAAGAGCCAAGGCAAAGGTCGGAATGAATCATCATGTTACTGCTGACGAAGCAAGACAATGGTTCAAGGATAACTACAATCTACAAATTTTGGAGGACTGAAAATGGCAAGAGAACATGGAGAAAGAATTGGCCGCACAATCGGCTGCCGACGCTGTGGACGCAAGAGAGGAATGATTCGTCGTCATGGGCTTCGCCTATGCCGTCAATGTTTCCGAGATATTGCACCATCAATCGGGTTTAAGAAAATGAGTTGAGGAGGGAAAAAATATGCAAATAGATCCACTAAATGACGCTCTAATTAAGATGTACAATGCAGAACAGGCTGGAAAGTTCAATGTTGAACTTGCACCTGCAAGCAAATTGCTTGGCAATGTACTAGAAATCATGCAAAAGTCTGGCTATGTAGGCGCTATTGACCGAACAGAAAACGGTCGTGGCGGAACATACTTGGTTGAACTGCGCGGTGCTATCAATCGCTGTGGTACGGTAAAACCTCGTCACAGTGTTCGTCGCCAAGAATACGACCAGTGGGAAGTTCGATACCTTCCTGCTCAAGATTTTGGCCTTTTGATACTAACAACAAACTCCGGCGTAATGCATCACTATGATGCAAAAGATGCCCGTATCGGTGGTAAGCTTCTCGCTTACGTATATTGAGGTGAATAATATGGTAAAACTCGACAGAATCGTAAAATCAGTAACCATCCCTGAAGATGTGAATGCATCGCTTAGTGAAGATGGCGTCGTAACAATAACAGGCCCGAAAGGGAAACTCTCCCGACAATTTCAAAGCCCAGTAGTAGAACTATTTCAAGATGGTTCTGGACTAATAGTTCGCGTAGATATGCCACGCCGCAAGCAAGCAGCATTGGCAGGAACTTGGGAAGCACACTTGAACAATATGGTAAAGGGAGTAACTCAAGGTTTCACATATAACCTGAAAGCCTTCTATTCTCACTTCCCTATGACACTTGCACAAAAAGGAGACCAATTCATTGTAAACAATTATTTCGGAGAGCGTGTTCCACGCACTGCAGTAATTCTTGATGGAGTTACTGTCAAGATCAGCAAAAAGGTCGAAGTAACCGTAACTGGAATTGACAAGGAAAATGTAGGTCAAACAGCAGCAAATATTGAACGCTGTACTACGATAAAGAACCGTGACCGACGTGTTTTCCAAGATGGTATATATTTACTAACCAAGGAGTGATTTGAATGGCAGAAGATTTTGATAAAATGACCGTCGCTGAACTTAAGGTTCTTCTAAAGGAAGCAGGACTACCTGTTTCTGGAAAGAAGGCTGAACTTATCGCTCGCTTGAGCGATGCAGGTGAAGCACCTGCTGAAGAAGAAGTAATCACCGAGGAAGAAGCAGCCACTGAGGAAGAAGCAGTTGTTGATGAAGATGAGAACTGGGACGATGAAGAAGACTGGGACGATGAAGTTTCAGAAGTACATGTCGCAAAGCAGAAGCCAGTACTAGATGATGCAACAAAGGCAGCACTCGCACTACGAGCAGAGCAAAAGAAGGCAACCCCTTCATTCCGCCGTACTGAGTGGTTTCGTTACAAGCGTCTATCTCGTTCTGGTTGGAGAGCACCTCACGGAATGGATAACAAACAGCGTAAGAACCTCAAATACCGTTCTTCACTAGTTAGAGTAGGTCACGGAAAGGTTTCCGCTGCTCATGGACTACATCCATCTGGATTTAGAGAGATAATGGTTCAAAACAGTGGAGATTTGGAAGCGATTGACCCTGAGACAGAAGCAGCACGTGTTGGTGGAACTGTTGGTGGAAGAAAGCGTGAACATATTTACAGCCGAGCCGATGAATTAGGTATCCGTGTTCTAAACCGAAGGAGGGATGTTTAATGCAAATCACTAATCAAAAGCGTTTAGCTGCAAGAATTCTAAAGTGCGGTGTAAACCGAGTTTGGATTCATCCATCATATGTTGACCAGATTGCAAACTCAGTACAAACTGATGACATTCGAGAATTCATAGAAGAAGGCTGGATTAAGGCAAAACCGATCAAGGGAACTTCCCGTGTTCGTGCTCGCCTACGTCTCGCACAAAAGCGCAAGGGTCGCCGTAAGGGACATGGTACTCGTGCCGGAACTGCTAACGCCCGTAATCCAAGAAAGAATCGCTGGATGAGAACTATCCGTTCACAACGCCGTGTTCTCAAAGCACTTCGAGAAGATGGAACAATTGAACCATCACAATACCGTCGTTATTATCTCAAGGCAAAGGGCGGTTCATACCGTTCAATTGCACACATGCGCTCACAGATGACCGTTGAGGGTGTAACTTTCACTGGAGGTGAACAATGATGCGAGGAACAAGACGACGCTCAGTACTAAGACGCCGTAGATTAGGTTTGACCGATTACCGTCGCCGATTGAAGTTACTTCGTGGACAAAAGCCACGTGCAGTAGTTCGTGTCTCTAACACCCGAACAACTTGCCAATTAGTATCTTGGGCAAAAGACGGAGATATAGTCTCAGTCACTGTTACAGGCTCTGATTTGCTAAAGAAATACGGATGGCCTGAGAATTTCTCTCAAAAGTCTGTTTCCGCTTCATACCTTGTTGGTTTTGCAATGGGTAAGGCGGCCATAGCATCTGGAGAAAGTCAAGCAGTATTGGACATTGGTCTTGCTGCAAGTACCCCAGGTGGAAGAGTTTTCTCAGCCCTAAAGGGTATGGTCGATGCTGGATTAGAAATTCCTCATGGCGAGAATGTATTGCCAGGTGATGAAAGGCTGGCAGGTTCTCACATTAGTGATGATATTGCAACAGCAGTAGAATCAACAAAAAGCGCAATAGAGGAGGCTTACTGATATGACCGAAGAAGAAGAAGTAAAAATCATGGCACCTGGTTTAATCCAGGCGTTTGCACCTGAAGAAGTAGAAGAGCAACCGGACCGCCGACGTAGAAGAAAGCAGAACGACCCTATCGCTAATTTGCGCAAGTGGGAACCTCGTACTCGTCTTGGCCAAAAGGTCATGGCTGGTGAGATAATTACTTACGAACAAGCTTTGAGTTCTGGATTTCCGATTAGGGAAGTTGAAATCGTTGATGCACTAATTCCAAATCTTGAGGATGAAGTAATTCAGGTTAACATGATTCAAAGAATGACTGACAGCGGACGTCGTGTCCGATTCAATGTAATGGCTTGCGTAGGCAACCGTGACGGATATGTTGGTCTAGGAATGGCAAAGGCAAAGGAAGTTGGACAAGCGATTGAAAAGGCTATTGTCGCTGCAAAACTAAATGTTATTTCCGTACAACGTGGAAATGGTTCTTGGGAATCTTCTATGGGTCCTGGAACATCTATTCCATTCAAGATTAAGGGACGCTCAGCATCCACCCGTGTTACTCTAATGCCTGCACCATCTGGTAAGGGATTGGTTATTGGTGAAACTGGAAAGCGTGTTCTTGAACTTGGAGGAATTACCGACGTTCTCTCAAGAACAAAGGGACAAACCCGTACTACAATCAACTATGCAGCAGCAACATTTAACGCATTGAAGAATCTAAACATTACACGTGTTTCTAAAGAACAAACAGAACGTTTGTTTATTCACAAAGGGAGGATGATTGAATGAGTTATATCGTAGTACGTGCACGAAGCAATGTAGGTGTTGAAAGATCTATTCGAGAGACGATGGGACATCTAAACCTAACCAAGGTTAATCACGCAATTATCATTCCAGATAATGAACAATACCGTGGTATGCTACAGAAGGCTAAGGATTACCTCACTTGGGGAGAAGCAACTGAGGAACTTGTTGAGAAAATGCTTTCTGAGCGTGGCCGCATGGTCGGTGACAAGCCTTTGACAGATGCAATCGTTGCAGAACATACAGATTTCAAGAATATCAAGGCTTTTGCTAAGGCAATTTGCGCTGACAAAGCTACTGTCAAGGCAGTACCTGACTTGAAGCGTGTTTTCAGATTACATCCACCTGTTGGAACAAAGGGATGGGGCGGAATCAAGCGCTCATTCGTTGTTGGCGGTGGACTTGGCCCTCGTGGGGACAAAATTACGACTCTTGTAGAGCGTATGATTTGAGGTGATTTTGAATGGGAACTAAAGCAAATAAGCATCGTGGACGCAATCGCTACCACGGTCGTGGAAAGAAAGCAGGTCGAGGAGCAGGAAAGCGTGGTGGACGTGGTAATGCGGGTATGAATAAGCACCGTGTAATGTACCGTAACAAGTACATGCCTGATCACTGGGGTATGCACGGTTTTAACCGACATCCTACACTTAGAAATTTCAATATTACAGTAAATGTAAGTCAACTTGCAGATATGGCAGATGGTGCAGATACATTGGATTTGACAGCACTGGGAATTGACAAGATTCTCGGTAGTGGAAGAATTGATGTCGCACTAAAGGTAGTCGTCGAAGAAGCAAGCGCAAAAGCAGTCGAGAAGATTGAGGCTGCTGGCGGCTCTCTAGAAATGGATACTGGCGACGATGAATGGGTTGAGGAGTGAACCTTTCCAACAGTTTGAACCTCAATACTGATAACTAAAAATAAAAACCAACAATAAGGGGCGATTTTATGAAACACAAGTCAATACCATGGGCAACCGGATTAACCGGTGCATTATACTATGCATTGATGATCTATTGGCAATCAGATGCTCTAGCTGCAGAAAGCGGCCCAGCATTTGAAGCAGCAGTAGTCGGTTTGATATTCTCTGCACTTTACATAACGTTCCTTGTCATCTGTTTCAAAACAGATGTTCCAAGCAATTTAAAGGAGAAATTCATCGGACGGTATGGTAAATTATTCGGATGGTTAGCCTTTGTTGGCTTCGCCGTTTACTATGTTCGCCCAGCTGCATGGGGCGGATATGATGAAGCAGTAGGATTCTTCCTAGTAGGTGTTATTCTTCTTGGATTCGGTGCTGCTGCTATTCTTACATGTTTCATGTGGAGTGGCGAAGAGAGCAGTCGTTTGTACGCTCTACGAAGATTCGTGGATGTATATCCAACTATTACCAAACCTGACAGACACGTTAGATTTAACGAAAAAATGTGGACAACAACTTTCGTTTTGATTATATATTTCGCAATGACCAATGTAATGCTATTCGGCTTATCCGGTCAAGCACTTGATTTGTTCAGTGGTTTCCGTTCCATTATGGCTGGTGCTTCTGGTACCATTATGCACTTAGGTATTGGTCCAATTGTTACTGGTTCCATTATTA
>LWDU01000423.1_pt1 | contig 17960 bp, 15 predicted proteins | sample 727161 | NCBI WGS metagenome assembly LWDU01 (sample SAMN04566230, study PRJNA314399) | hydrothermal vent metagenome | isolation source: deep sea hydrothermal plume seawater | place: Mexico: Gulf of California, Guaymas Basin | collected 2004-07-11
CATCCCGGATTATTTTTCATCACACAGCTGTATTGGTGTGATCAGTCTAAAACACCCTCTTTAATTGGCCTGTACCCTGATTGCTTACTTGTATGTCACCCACCGCTGCGAGTAGACTGTTCATTAATGAGGACAATGGCGTAGCGCTTGCTTATGGTCATATATGTATAACGAAATTCATGTTCAGCTATTGCCTGTTATTCAAGCAATAAACAAGTTCATCAATCTTTATGAGTATGAACCTGGCTGTTCCTCTCGTGAGGTCGATAGAAGAGATGGATAACAGGTTCAGAATGACACTCGTAGGATTAATGGCAATTGTCTTTATGGTTGGGTGCACACCTATATCAATACTGAACGGCTATATGACAAATCAAGCTGAAGCAGAGCAGCAGGCTAAATTGGAACAGCAGGCTGAATTGGAGCAGCAAGAGTTAAATTCTCCAGTTCTAGAGAGTCTTCGTGTGCAGAAGCTGACACAGAGAGACTCGACTATCACGCCGGCTATTGATAGAGACGATAATCAAATCAATCCAGAGTCAAGCTACTCCCCTTTTATGAAAACAGGCAGCGGGGTTTTTCTGCAGCTCAGTGAAGAAATTCAGATGTCCCATAATGATAAGAAAAATACACGACCCTCTGGTGAAATAGCCCTCAACTTTGAAGGTGCCGACCTGCGTGAATTCATAAAAGTTGTTTTTGAAGAGATTCTTCATGAAAATTATGTCATTGATCAGAATGTACAGGGCGTGGTGAATATGAATACTCCCTCAACAGTTCAAGTTGATAACGTGTTCGGTATTCTTGAATCGATTCTTCAAGTCAACGGAGCAGCGGCCATATTTGATAATGGCGTCTACCATATTCTGCCTGTGGAAAAAGTGAAAAAACAAACCACTGTCCCGACTATCGGCAATACCGTGACAAATTGGGAAACTGGATATGGTACTCAGATTGTACCGATGAAATATGTGTCTGCGATGGAGATGAAGAAAACCCTCGAATCCATGGGCACCGACGGAGCGAGCCTTTCTGTCAACGAAGCTCGAAACTTTTTGATCATTACGGGACCTCGTACCTTCATCGATCTAACATTGGAAACTGTTAGTTTGTTTGACGTGGATTGGCTGGAAGGGATGTCTTTTGCCTTGTTTCCTCTGGAATATGCAGATGCGTCAATCATCGTTGAAGAAATTAATAATTTAATTGAAGGCTCTGCCACGCCGAGTCCACTTTCAGGCATTATCCGACTTGTCCCTATTCAACGCCTCAATTCAGTTATGGTGGTTACCCACCAGCCGGAGTACCTGAAGACAGCAAAAACATTGATTCAACAGTTTGATCAGGGAACGGTGACTTCACCCGGACAACGATTTTACGTCTATCATCTAAAATACAGCATGGCTGATGAGGTAGCTGGTTTATTGCAGGAACTCTTTGGTAATAGCGGTGGGTTTTCAGGATCACCTGAGAAAACTAACTTGCCAGCAGAACGTTCCGATGTACGTCCACCGACAGAATCCGGGATTGATACTTCATTAAAGAAGCAAGCAACGAGTGAAAAGCTCAAACTTACCAACATGAAAGGCGACACTAATCTAGCTACGGTAAACATTATTCCAGATCTTGCTCATAATGCTCTTCTTATTCTGGCTTCTGCTCAAAATTATCGTGCCGTAGAAGCGACCATCAAAAAACTCGATATACCACCCATGCAGGTATTAATTGAGGCCACCATCGCAGAAGTTTCGTTAACCGGAAATCTTAACTATGGCATAAGATGGTTTTTGCAAGGAAATGCTGCTGGTCAGAATTATGAGGCTGGTCTCAATTTACCTTTTCCGGGCATCGCGGGTGATGGGCTGGCTTTAGGAATTTTAAACAGCGCGAATGAGCTTAGAGCATTCGTTAGTGTTCTTGAAGAAAATTCTACAATAGAAATTCTCTCCGCTCCGCAGATTATGGTGCTTAACAATCAAACCGCAACTTTTCGTGTGGGCGATCAGATCCCAATCACTACTCGTTCATCACAGAGCACAGGTGACACTGCTGCCCCTATTATTTCTGAGGTTCAGTTTAGAGACACGGGCACACTGTTAACGGTGACACCGCATGTAAATGAAGGCGGTATGGTTACTTTGGAAGTGAGTCAAGAAGTGAGTGTACCGGGTGCTGTTGTCGCGGTAGGAGGAGGAGGTAATGTCTCTATCGCGCAACGGACCATAGACAGCACCGTGGTCGTCAATAGTGGTCAGACCGTTATTTTAGGTGGTTTGATAAATGAAAATAACAACCATGAGAAGAAAGGGATCCCCTGGTTGATGGATATACCCATAATTGGCGCTGCCTTCAGCGAGACCACAAAGGTCTCCACCCGTACCGAACTGATCATCATGATTACACCAAGAGTCGTCACCAATCCTTTGCAGGCCAAAGAACTGACTGATGAAATTCGTAAACGATTTAAAAAGGCTAGTGAAGTCGAGTTACGAATAAATAATGAATACGAATTAAGCAAATAGGTTTTACATGAGGTTATTATCATGACGGGCAATGCACAAAAAATTAAAGTGGAATTACTTGATCCCACGGTCGAAAATGATATAGCTAATTACCTTATCAAGACTGGAAAGCTGAAGCAGAATGAGGCTGAGAAGACCTTTCAGCTTATCTCAGAGCAAAAGAATAATACCCCCTTTGGACTTCTGTTAGTTCGCATGGGGATACTCTCTGATCGGGACTTGGCTGAAGCAGAGGCTGAATTTCGAGGCATCCCGTTGACTGAAGAAAGTAATTTTCCAGACATCATGCCGTGTGAAGATAGAATCTCCATCGAGTTTCTGAAACGCAACCTGAGTATCATTATCGAAGAGAATGATGATAACGTGGTTGTCGCCATGGCTGATCCTGGCAACCGCTATCTACTCGATTCTCTGGAGATGGCTTCAAAAAAACGGGTAGTCTCACAGGTAGCTATAATCTCCGAGATCGAAAGCGCATATCGACAAAACTATAATGAAAAAAGTGATGAGGAGGGAGCTTCAGATATACATCCATTGACGGATAGTTTTTCCGATGATGATGTTGAACATCTGAGAGAACTTGCCAGTGATGCGCCGATTATAAAACGGGTGAATCAATTGATTCATCAGGCGGTGAACCAAAATGTCTCTGATATTCATATCGAACCTTTTGAAGATAATCTGAAAATACGCTATAGAATTGATGGCATCCTACGGGATGTGGAGAATGCCCCATCTGAGATCGCCTCAGCTGTGGTTTCCCGGACCAAGATACTCGCAAATCTCAATATTGCTGAACGCAGACTGCCTCAAGATGGTCGTTTCAAAATTAAAGTAAGAGGCGCCTGGCTCGATCTGCGTGTATCAACGGTGCCCACCGTTTATGGCGAAAGTGTAGTTATGCGCTTGTTGCGCGGTTGTGACACCGCTGGCGATTTTGATGGCCTCGGTTTTACATCAAAACAAAAGAAGCAAATACATTCAATTCTTGATAATCCACATGGGATCATCCTGGTTACTGGCCCCACCGGTAGTGGCAAAACCACAACGCTCTATGCTGCTTTGAACCACATGAACACGCCAGAGAGAAAGATTATTACGGTAGAAGATCCGGTCGAATATAATATGTCTGGAATCAACCAGATTCAGGTTAAACCCCAGATCGATCTAACCTTTTCCAATATCTTACGCACCATTGTACGCCAGGACCCTGACATCATCATGATCGGTGAAATGCGTGATTTTGAAACAGCCTCCATTGCTGTTCAATCGGCGTTAACCGGACATCTGGTACTCTCGACGCTACACACTAATGATGCTGCGGGTAGCATTACTAGACTTCTCGACATGGGGATAGATAGTTTTCTACTTAAATCTACTATTAACGCGGTCGTGGCACAGCGATTGGTGCGCAAACTCTGCGGCGAATGCAAAAGCTCCTATCCATTGAATGATAAAATTGCTCAACAGTTGTGTGCGATTGAAATTACGGGTCGCGATAATGCCACTTTTTACAAGGCTATTGGCTGTGACAAGTGTCATGGTACTGGTTACATTGGTCGTGTGGCTATCGTCGAGATCATAATCCTTGACGACGCAATCAGAGATATGATTATGGACCGTGCTGATTCAACATCAATCGCCCGCTATGCCAAAACAAACGGTTTCGGCACTCTTTATGAAGATGGTTTAAGTAAGGCAGCACAAGGAATTACTTCTGTTGAAGAAGTGTTGCGAGTAACGAGATTCAATTGAAATGGAGAACTACTTCTTTAAAGCAACAACAATGGACGGTGAGATTCTTGAAGGATCAGTAGAAGCGGAAAGCAAGGAATCGGTTATCGAACTGATTCAGTCTCAGGGAAGAGTTCCGATCCGAGTGGAACTCGGTTTAGGTTCGGAAGTACAAAAGAACGTTTTTAAAAAATCGCAACCACTATTCAAGCGCAAAAATAAACATCTGCTTAATTTTACCAGTGAGTTATCGACTCTTCTAAAAGCAGGTCTCTCACTAGATATGGCACTCGCATTACTAATCAATGTTAACAGTGCTCCCGAATTCACCGAAGTACTTGAGGATATAAAAGAAAGAATTAATGGCGGTGCTTCTTTTGCGGATGCATTGGAGACACGCAAAGATATTTTTCCTCAAATTTATGTAAGCCTGATACGTGCCGGAGAGATGGGCGGTGCTCTTGAGAAAGTCACCGAAAATCTGGCAGAGCATCTTGAACGAAATAATGAACTACGAGACTCTTTAAAAACGGCAATGGTCTACCCGATCATTCTCATTTTGGTTGCAGTAATCGCGATCGTCATTTTACTAACCTATGTCATTCCGCAGTTTAAAGAGTTGTTTGAAGGCATGGGTAGTGAGTTGCCATTATCTACCGTCATCGTTTTGCAATCAGGCGATTTTGTACAGCAATACGGTTGGGTCGTAGTGCTTGGTATTGTGATGGTCGTGTTATTCATAAAGAAGCAGTTAAAGACAAATGAAGGACAGTATCGTTGGCACAAGCGAGCACTTGCGTTGCCTATGGCAGGAGATCTTATAGTGAAGATGGAGGTTACTATCTTTTCCCGAACCTTGGGAACACTGTTAAGTAACGGCATACCGATGATGAAGGCGATGAAAATCGTTAAACAAACAATTCAAAACCGGGTCATGGTTCAAGGGATGGATAAGGTTATCAAAGCATTGAATGAGGGAGAAAGCCTTAGTGCCCCTCTCAAGAAAATCGACTGTTTTCCCACTTTTGCTGTGCAGATGATTCGTGTCGGCGAGGAGTCAGGTGAGCTTGAACAAATGCTGTTACACCTTGCTGACATTTATGAAAAAGAAGTAAGCAAGTCAATGAAGCAGACACTTTCATTATTAGAACCGGTGCTAATTCTGGTTCTAGGAGCCATTATTGCCGGAGTAATTATGTCTATTCTTGTTGCAATAATGGGTATTAACCAAATTGTTATATGAGGATTTGAGATGATGAAAAAGATACGCATTAAAAAATTTACAACCCCTGTTACCGGTTTTACTTTAATTGAGCTGCTGGTGGTATTAGTCATCCTCGGATTGCTGGCAGGCATGGTTGGGCCTCAGATGATGAAATATGTGGGAGCGGCAAAGACCGATACTGCACAACTACAGATTGAAGAATTTGGCGCGGGACTGGACCTTTATCATCTTGAAGTAGGACGATACCCCTCTACAGTGGAAGGCATGATAGCTCTGGTAGAACAACCCAGCGGTATCAACAATTGGAATGGACCTTATCTGAAAAAGAGACGTATCCCTAGAGACCCTTGGGGAAATGACTACCATTATCAATTTCCCGGCAGTAATGGTCTTTATGACCTCTACTCCCTTGGGCTAGACAATACAGAGGGAGGTATTAACGAAAACGAGGATGTGGTTAGTTGGTAGCATCAATATGAAATATCCTGATAACAATGGGTTTACTCTAATTGAACTGATGCTGGCTCTTACACTGGCAGGGATGATGATCACCATGGTTCCTCCCATGTTGGGTAAGGTGTTACCCGGAGTCACGGCGAAGAGTCTGTCGAACGATCTGAGCAACATGATCAGGGAGTCCAGGGCGCGTGCAATCTTTCTGAATCAATCTCGTGAGATTTATTACAACAGTAAGCAACGTAGTTTGTTCAACCAGAATGAAGAAACGAATATCATTGTTTCAGAGGACCTCCACTTTATGGTGGATGAAGAACCTGTCACTGAAGAGATCATAAAATTATTCTCAACTTTTCCTGATGGTTCGATCAGTGGACGACAGGTCATGATACAAAGCGATGCGAAGACTTATGCAATTGAACTGAACTGGTTAACGGGAACAGTCACCGTTAGAGAATATGTCGATGAGAATCCTATCTAGAAAACAACAGCAAGGGTTCACCTTGATTGAAGTGCTGGTTGCCTTTTCAATTCTTGTAATGTCGCTGACTGTATTATTTCGTATTTTTTCCATCGGATTAAGCAACCTGTCCTATGCGGAATATTATGCAGATGCAACGACTCTGGCACAGGATCTGATAGAGGGCGATAAGCTGTCACTGAGCAATCAGGGAGGTAGTGACTCCGGTATGAACAATGGGATATTTCGGTGGAATAGGGTGGTTTTCCCCTATGAAAAGTTTGATCCAACGGGTAGCTCTCAACGTAACGATCTCTATGTGACACAAGTTAAAGTGAACTGGATGATGTTGGGGCAAGAGCGTAGTTTAGCGTTGAGTTCACTAATGCTAATCGAACCGGATGTTGATGAGCTAATGCGATGAATAGGATAGTTCGCCAACAGGGATTTACACTACTTGAGTTGCTTGTAGCAGTAACATTGCTTTCACTATTAATGACCGCCGCCTTTGGTTCTATTTTCTATGCCAGCAAGAGTTGGAAAACAGGAATCGCTGCCGTTGAAAGCAATGATGAACAACAAGCTGTAGAACGTATCCTCTCGAAGCTCATACGCCATACTAATACTGGCCAATATAATGATGACATCAATCGCAATATTCATTTTTTTGGTGATGATACGCAGCTGGTATTTATCGCCACCGCACCCAATTACGAAACTTTTTATACGAGTTATGAATACCTCTTACGTTACATTCAAAAAACTGAAGGAGGTGAATTAATGTTGTCTTACCACCCGCGCAATCCGGGGGAACAGCAGATGAGTGTTAGCGAGAATGAGCCGACACAAGTTCTGATGAAAGGACTACAGGATTTTCGTATCAGTTATTACGGTTCGACAAATCGGTTGGATCCAACAAGCTGGTTCGATGGCTGGGAAGAAAAAAACGAAGAGTATCCAAAGATAGTGAAGTTTGAGTACCGCTACCTATATGACACGGTATTTCGTGAAAAAAGTATCAAGTTAAGATCGGGGCTGCAACTTGGTAATGCCCTTAGAAAAGGCTGATTTACACATGAAGATAGAAACCACAATCAGTAGCCACAGAGAAAATGGTGTCGCACTCGTACTTGTCCTATGGATAATTGTATTGCTCTCGGTCATAAGTGGAAGTCATGTCAGAAACAGTAGAATGGCACTAGCTATAGTCGCCAATAATTTTGCCGCAAGCGAGGCAAGACTGCATGCTGAAGCAGGTATCAATATGGCGATCGATGATCTGCTTTCGACTCAACGGGTCAACACCTATCAATTACGTGGTATTGCCAATAAAGAGTTGTTTAATGGTTCGCAATTATCTATCTCTATCGTTAGCACAACGGGATTAGTTGACCTCAATAATGCCAGCCCGCAAATTCTGGAAAAGATACTCTATTCCACAGAAATTGATCAGACTCGGGTAGAGACAATAGTAGATAGCATTCTTGATTGGCGGGATGGAGATAACCTGACCCGTTTACATGGCGCAGAGGAAAAAGAGTACGAACTAGCTGGTTTACCTTTCGTCCCACCGAACGCTGCATTTCAGGTAAAGGGTGAGCTAAAGCTCGTGTTGGGCATGCAACTGAAAATATATCAACAAATTGAGCCGTTTATCACCGTATATTCAGGTATCCCAAAAATGGAACAAGCCCAGATTCCAATGGAACTTGCAGTCCATCTAGGCATCGAGACCAGCATTGATAAGAGCGTTTTTCAGGATACTGTTCTTAATGACCAGAATGCACCCATGCCTCTTGAACGTATCCTTCCTCAGTACCCTGTCTATCGAATAGATGTAGAGTCACTGACCAGCAAAGGTAGCCGCGCTCACATCCGAGCCGTTGTTGATTTGACAAAGAACAATCATGAGCGATATCGAATCATCTCTTGGCAAGAGATGACAGATGGAATGAGAAAGGCACATGGTTGATGTAATGCACTCATTCATCAACCGTTTCTGGTGCTGGTGGAGCTTCGAATTGATTGGGATGATGCCGAATATGCTCAAACGCATTTTGTTCAGAGGTCGCCTATATCAGATTATTATGATTGATGACCATTTTGAAATAAGGATTCTTGAGAGTGAGACATCGGATAGACAGCCTATCGTAGTCGACCAAATCAATTCAAGCGAAGAAACCAATCAACAAATTGCACTGGAAGATGCAAGAAAAATTGAGCTGTTACTACCAACAAACTATGTATTATCCAGGCAAATTACACTACCGAAAGTGGCGAAGGAGAACCTGAGAGAAGTGGTCGGTTTTCAGCTGGGGCAAGAGACGCCTTTTAAAGTTTCACATGTCCATTACGACTATCTTGTTTTGGATGAGGATATAGAAGCAAAGACCATTACTATAGAGCTAATTGTTGTATTGAAAGAGAAGTTAGATCGTATTTTGGAAAGCCTGAACCGGCGCGGCATTAAAGTAGATCGGGTAACAGTAAAGCACGAGCAACCGGCAGGGATGCGGGAGTTGAACCTAATTCCAGATTTGGCTACAGATAAGGTTAGAAATCAACTAACAAGTTTCGTCTATATACTGTTTGTCATGTTGTTAGTTCTGGTTTTGCTCAACTTGGGCTTTCCTTTATGGAAAAAATCGTCAGAACTGAAACTGTTAGAACCAATAGCTCGGGTATTGAAGACGCAGGTGACAGCAGCACATGAATTGAAACAACGTGTTGATATAGCTAAAAGGCAAGTTGACTTTATTCTGGAGAAAAAACAGGAAACGACATCTAGTCTGAGAGCATTGAAAGAAGTTACTCAGATACTTCCTGACCATGCCTGGCTATATCAATATAAATTAAAAGATAATGAGATTCAAATGCATGGTTATTCGGCTTCAGCTTCGGCGCTCATTCAGTTGCTTGAATCATCAAAGGTTTTTAAAGATGCAAGATTTCGCTCATCAGTGACACAGAATCGAACCAATGGGCTTGAACGATTCCATCTCTCTGTGGGACTGGAAGAGATGGTGTCAAAATGAGTGTGCAGATGAGCCCTTCTTTTCAGAGATTGTCTGCAGGTCTGTTGCTGTTACTCGTGGTGATCGCTATTTCTGCAATGTTGACTATTCCATACCTTAATACCTATAAAAAATACGATCATAACTTAAGGAATATCCAGAAACGTATCGATGTCTATCATAACGAGGTCAGTATTGCTGAAGATCAGGAACAAGAATACCGGCTGCTTGTAGCCAACAACAAGCGCGATACGCGTTATCTGAGAAGTAACAGCGATTCTCTGGGAGGGGCAGAGTTGCAAGGGATTATAAAGCGGGTCGCAAAAGCCACAGGCGGTGTTGTTTTCAGCACCCAACTTTTGCCTTCTAGCCAAGAGAATGGGTTTGCAAAGGTCTCCATCAGAGTGAAGATGAAAGTTACTATCGCGAGTCTGGTTGATGCACTACATGTTTTGGAATCGAAACGCCCTTTTCTTTTTGTCACAGAGATTCTGATTAATGCAAAACGAGCGGGTAGCCAACGTCGCAACAAAAACATCGGAAATAGCAGGAGTGCGTACAGAGACTTGAATGTCGACTTTGTCCTATCTGGCTATATGAGGGAGCTTAAATGACGGTTTTTAGATGGCAATTGCATGGGCTGAACATCTTGTTTGCTGCTCTCATTTTAGTTTTCGCGCTGCTGTTAATCTACCAGATTAAGAGTAGTAGCCTACAGTCCGTTTATTCGGCTGTTGTTCAGAAACAATCCACCAAATTAAAAATACCGACCAGTGAGTTAATTAACAGTAGTGAAGCTAACAAGAAAATTTACATAGCATCTCCGAAGAGCCACTATAAGGAGATCACTGAACGCCCGCTTTTCACCCAATGGCGAATTGTTCAAAAGAAAGCGGTGATAAAAACTAGTCCCTCTGCGGTGGATGTTCCTAATCTCAGGTTAGAGGGCATGATTGTTGTAAATGATCGTTTTATTGCCATTATTCGGGATTTGAAGAGTAAGGAACTCTTACGTCTGACGGATAACAAGGACTATAGAGGTTGGATGATAGACAATATAGGAATGAATTTTGTCACCTTGCAAAATAGTGGTGCCACGATAAATTTGACCCTCGATATTGATCTATCGAATAAACCAACAAAAAGAGCCTCCCTCTATCCCGATAAGTTTAGGTCACAAAAGAGAGGCTTAAAAAAGCAGGAATTCACAAAATTATTATCTTTTTATGGTGGTTAAAGATTAGGTAATAAATCAAGCAATCAATTGCATTTTGCATTTTGCATTTTGCATTTTGCATTTTTCCTTAGCGTTATTTTGCAAATTGATTACGCCACAATTTTCAATATTAAACAATAACTATATGATTTATAACGATTATAATATTAACTTCTGATTATAAATAAATTGGCGTAGCACTTGCTGTTGAATAGATATGCATGCATTTAGGTATGACACACATTGTTAAAAAAAAACAACTTACATGGAATAAAACCGGTCAATTTCGCGTACCAAAATCACCATCATTTCAAGCTAATTTTACTATAGCTACCTTAGTAGCAGGTGATAAATGTTATGTCGTTAATACTGATACTTGTGAAGTTATATCGCAATGGCAAAAGTTGTGATGTTTTGGATAGCACTGTTTATATCGGCTTGTATTTATCTTAAGTACTGGTGGTTAGTAATAGGGATAATCGGATTTATTTTGACCTTGGCTTTATTAAGAGGCGGGAAATTGGGCGATACACCAACAGGCTTTTCCAAACAAGATAAATGCCAATAATTAGATAAAGAACGACTGGATGAGGCAAGTAAATGTTATATTCAGATATTCTGGAAAACTCTGGAAAAACTGTGTTTGGTTAACCGAACGAAGAATATGTAATGTAACTATAATTGCAGTTGCGTTAGTTTTAATTCTCCCAATCTCCGAAGCCAAAAGCCGTGGTTTCGATGACCTCATCACGGTACCGGCGAATTTGGAGATGGTCAGTGACAATGTGTCGAGCAACCAGGTCAGCACGACAATCGAGGTCACAGGTAGATATATTAACCAGGAGAATTTGCAGGATAATGGTGAGTTAGATATTCCCTCTGGCGCTGCGCCGAGTCCCCTTTTCGAGGCACAGCCATTCACTCAACAGATGCTACGCTTCGAGGAGTTCGGTCCCGTCCCTCTCGGTGATAAAACTTCTACCACAGCGGGTGACCCATTTCCGAGTCCCGTAAACGCAGTAAATGTACCCGACGAACAGGCTCTTGATAACTTCCTCAGACAGTACATAACCCCCGACCTGGCATTGCCGTTTCCCTTTCCGACTAGGACTGCGAACGACCCAGATAACGGTGGCACCGATGAAAACCCATGGAAAGCGAAGATTGAAAAATTCCTCGGACGTGAATTACTTACTCCACCAGCAGAGGGACGACCACCAGGAGAGCTATGGGCCCATCAACGCTTTGAAGAGTTCTTTCCGCAAGTCTACTTCAACACTGCACAGGCAGGTGCGCGCACAAATACTGGATTTCGAGATCCATTACAGCGACACCAATACAAGGTAGGAGAATTTGCTGCTGGAGGACTTTATTATAATGTATACACCTATAACGACGACGTTGTATTAGAAGAAACAACAAAGGGACTGACCGTTCAATTTCACCCCAACTTTCCCGTTCAGGATCCGTATGCTCTTTGGACATGGGATGGGACGTTTCCTCCCAAGTTACTACAGGTACGCTATGGAGAAACGCTCATGATGCGTCATTATAATGCGTTGCCGATCGATCCATCGGCAAATTCAGGATTCGGGTTACACACTATCACAACTCACGAACACAATGGTCATCACCCTGCTGAGAGCAACGGCTTCAACCAAGCGTTTTTCTTTCCCGGCCAGTTCTACGACTACTATTGGCCCATGGTGATAGCCGGACATGACAGTATCAACACGTCCGCATCAGATCCGAGGGCAGGTACACCGGATGGCAACGGAGGAATCAAGAATCTCCGTGGTGACTGGCGGGAAATGATGAGTACACACTGGTTGCACGACCAGATGATTGATTTCTCTGCACAGAACATCTACAAGGGCAATGCCGCGATGATGAATTATTACAGTTCTGTAGATCGAGGCAATGAATCTATCGATGACGGAGTCAACTTGCGCTTCCCTAGCGGTACGGATCTGGACTGGGGAAACCGCGACTATGACATCAATCTGTTGATTGCCGACAAGGCGTGGGATAGAGAAGGCCAACTCTTCTTTAATATATTTAACCAAGATGGCTGGTTAGGCGATCAAATTTTGACTAACTGGTTATGGAAGCCGTACCTCGATGTGCGAGCACGTAGATATCGCTTACGCATTCTGAACGGATCAGTCACACGACACTTTCGATTTGCTCTTGTACAGAAAATTAATGGTTTTGGTGGTGAACTGGCAGGTCCGCCTGATTCTGGTATTTCATACAATCTAGTACCCTTTCACATGATTGCGAATGATGGAAACATCATGGAACATGCAGTTTTATTCGACGGAAAATCGACGGTCGGGAAGTTTACTAACCGCAAAGGTATTCTCCCAACGCAGGCTACTGCAGAACGTTACGATATCATTGTTGACTTCAGCCAGTTTGTACCCGGAACCAAGCTCTATATGGTCAATCTGTTAGAACACCATAACGGAAAACGCCCACACCAAGAGATTTCTCTACAAGACATCCTGGACGAAACTTATACCCCGCTTGTCAATATGGGTCACAACATAACCGATCCAACTGTATCAGCATTCATGGAATTCAGGGTGCAAGCATATGACGGTATTGATCTGAGTATGAACCCATCTGACTTTGTCGCGGGTCAAAATAAAATGATCCCGCTGCCAAAATTTACACAAGCTGAGCTCGACAACGCGATTCATCGTACTTATGAGCTCAAACAATCAACCAGTACTGATACTACGCCGTGGTTAATCAAATCTGATGGTGAAACCGAACTCGATATGGATCCACGACAAATCGAGGCATCACCTACCAACACCCACGTAGAGATCTGGCATTTCAAAAGTAATGATAGTCTGACTCATCTTCTTCATATCCCTCTTGAAGAGGGTCAGATATTGAAGCGGGACGGAGATGATCCACCGGAATGGGAACGGTGGGCACGCAAAGACGTGTACCGAATCGGACACATGAACGACAGCATGTCGAGTCTGGATTTTGCAATCCGCTTTAGAGATTTCTTCGGAAGCTATACAGCGCAATACCATAATTCGCTATTTTCGAACGATCCGATGCAGCTGCGGCTAGACATCGAGAAACCTGACGAGACGCAGCTTAGGCCGACGCCTATGCCTGCCTGGGACGGGGTCGAATACGTCAGATCCTACACCCAGCCCACGTTCAGAACCGGGGATATCAACGCCGCAGCCGATGCGGCTAATGAACCCGCTTTTGGACAATTAATGGATTCGGATGAGACTCATTACGACGATGACTGGGTCATATCAAAACTTGTTACGACACATACAGAGATGGATCTTGCTACAGTCGCTACTGTAACAAACATTCCGATTATTGATACTGGTGGCGGTGGTACCTTTGATATTACCGGTACAGCGACCCCGAGTGAGACCATCACCATCAGCAATGATATCGGCGCTACCGTTGGGACGGCCATTGCCGATGCGACGGGTGATTGGAGAATTACCCAGTCGCTTGCTGCCGATATTTATCCAAAAAATGGCGATACGCTGACGGCAACCACCTCAAACGGTGGGACATCAACCTTTACATTCGAGCGTGCCGGTCCTGTTACAAATATCGTCGGCAGCGGTTCAATTGTGGTCACAGATTTTGGTACCACTCCGGGTGCTGTTCTTCCCGATCCTGCGCCGGTTGTTGCTGGTGCCGGTGCTACTGGTACGGTGAACCTGGGTGAGATCGTGACCAATCCAGCAGTCATTGCTCCAAGTGTCGTAGCTCCCGCTCCTGTTACTCCTGTGATAACGGCGACGAACAATACAGTAACGACTGCACAAGAAGCCAATATTTCAGCAGTCGAAGTGAATACAGCAAACATATTTTCAGAACTTGCCGCTGTTGTTAATGGGTCAGGTGGTTCAATCACTGGTTTTTTTAAAGTCTTCAACGACTTTATATCTACAGTTGTTAGTCCCCCAGCAGCGACTGTTCCAATCGTTGTCACACCCGCTCCTGTGTCACCTGTGATAACGGCGACGAACAATACAGTAACGACTGTCCAAGAAGCCAATAGTCCTGCAGTCGATGTGAATACCTCAGGAGTATTTTCAGCGCTTACCTCTATTGTTGACGGAACAGGTGGCACCATCACTGGTTTTTTTAATGTCTTTAATGATTTTCTATCCACAGTTGTTAGTCCCCCAGCAGCGACTGTCCAGACAGCCACTGTTCCAACTCCCGTTCCCGTTCCCGTTACTCCCGTGATAACGCCGACGAACAATACAGCAACGACTGTCCAAGCACCCCCCGATCCAATTGGGGTCACACCCGCCCCTGTGACACCTGTGATAACGACAACAAATAATACAACAACGATTACACCAATTATTAATACCCCAGTGACTGCTACCTCTGCTGTAACTACTTCAGCTTCGACAAACATTGTGCCAGTTGATGTTCCTACGGAGAGTTTCGGTGCTTCATTAATTCAATCCAATGGTCTTACCAAAAATTCTGCATCATCTCGATCTACGGCTAATCACCAGAACAGAACCGCATCATCTCGAAACACAGCTAATAGTCTGAATAAAATCACACCATTTGAAATTTCACTAGATAACTATATTGGTGTTGCAAAGATGAACAATGACAATTCAATTTATAATTTGCTAGAATACATAGAAGGTGAGGAAGAACTCCTTCTTCTGGAAGAATTAACAGAAGAAGAAAAAGAAGCGTCTAACCTGGAAGGTTCAGCAGAGGCTGAGAACGAACTGCCTGACTTGGAAGGTTCAGCAGAGGCTGAGAACGAACTGCCTGACTTGGAAGGTTCAGCAGATGCTGAGAATGAACTGCCTCGCCTGGAAGAACCCCCTGAGGTGAATAAAGAAGAACGTCCCTGCAAAAAGATTAGTAATAAATTCCTGCGTGATAATGAAGAAGGCGACCAAATAAAAGTATATGGGTGTGTAAGGAAAGACCGTGAGTTTGTATCTACAGAAACTTCCACAAAATAGTACAGCTTTTAAATAATACTAGTTACTAAATAGAGACATAAAACAATACATAATAATATTAAAGAATATTTTATTAGTGATATCTTTTTTTACGATACATGCGCTGCCGGATGCTTTCAACCTGTAATAAATTAGTAATTATATGTACATTTCTAGGATTAACGTAATGACTTAGGTGCTTTATTTGTACTTCACTTAAATTAATTAAACATAACTTTTTATTATTTTCAGTACATTGAGAACAATTAGCATATATTTTATAAAGAGAATCAAGACTTATATTATGAGAACGTGACATATCAATTACTACTATATCTCTATATGCAGATACCAGTAATTGATACAATATATTATCAAAATACTTTATGTCTCCTAAAAGACTATCTATTGCTGGATTTATAACAATCGTATCAGAACCGTAAGTCACCACCATGTTTTCTCCTTCATATTTTTATACTTAATCAGCAATTGACATGCCAAATCAAAATTAAAATATTTAAAGGAGGTGGCTTTTATAATACGAGCTGGATAGTGATATATAGCATCATCAATAAACTTAATGACAATTGCCACACAGTTATTTCCATATATATATATAAATAAGATTCATTACTAAATAATTCTATTCTAAGTTTGCATTGCAATTTGCCAATTTCTTACTCTGATTTTTCATTATGCAAAGAAAATGCAATATTATATTTTTTGTGATTTCGCAAACTCGTTGATTTAATTGAAATAATTTGGTTGTTCTAAATTAATTAAAATTGGTATGACGCTTGCTGATTCCAATGTAAGGAAAAATAAGCGAGTGTACAAATGAAAATAACCCATCAAGGTTTTACCCTAATAGAATTGATGATCGTAACTGCAATTATTGGTGTCTTGGCTAGCATCGCCATACCTTTTTACAAAAATTACACTAGCCGTGCCCACGTATCTGAAGGTCTTAGTTTAGCATCACCAGCTAAAGCTGCTGTGTGGGATTATTATGCTGCTGTGGGTGAAATGCCTTCCAATAACATTGAGGTCGGTCTTCCTGACCCAGTAGATATTGCTGGTAATTCGGTTACATCTATTACCGTTGGATCAAATGGCATAGTTACTATTCTCTATAATGCAAAGGTAGATAGTAGTCTTACGAAAAACATAATCCTGACTCCAGTTGTTAGCGAGGGTTCTATAATGTGGTCATGCAGCGGGTCCGTTCCATCTAAATATAGACCTAGTGCATGTCGATCATAATAAATGAATTCTTAACTATAAAAGTTATAAATATTCTTCATTCGGACGACTCTATTATATGAATACAACAGAAAAACAAAAGTATAAAAAAATGATTAACTTGTGCGACTTCTACGAGGAAAAACGCAACTACCCAAGGGTTTGTATTAATACTGCAGCAGCAGTTCATAAGCAAAATAAGTACGATATTAATATGATATTACATGATATATCGCCTGACGGTGCTCAATTAAGGTGCAACAAAAATACTGCATATATTATTCATCCTACGGGCAAGTTTATTACTGATGAAACAGCATCTGAAGTTGTTTTGAATTTTACATTGCCGATAGACAATAAAAGAAATAATGTTGTTGTAGAATCAAAAATATATTACTTCACAATTATAGAGAATGATGTCGTTGTATTCGGCATGAAATTTAATACATTTAAATATAATACACGACGTCATGTCGATAATTATATTAATAATTCAATTTACCCTGCAGAAGAAGAATCTGATGCCAAGTTGCTTATGCCTCGTGAAAACGATGGCATGCTGAATCAAACAGATGATAAAACGCCTAAGTTTTCAAAACTCAACAGCTCAAGTGAATCTATCTTTGAGCGTCTGCAAGACTTAGAAGAACGTCTTGATAACATAAATAATTAAATTAGAAATAAGAACCTTACAAAATTTACAGCTACGTTCACGCGGACAAGGCGACGCCAGAGCCAACAGACGGCCTCTAGCAAGAGCGTTTCAAAATATGGCTCAGCAAAATAATGAAAAATAATTTTGATAATGGTTTTGCATAAAAATTTAACCAACAAAAACGTCAGATGTCTTAAAGATGAATAAGCCATACCGAATCGTCAGCCGTCAAGAAGACTTTATTAGTTCATTAATAATTGCTATTTGTTTAGCCGTTGTTTTCTACGCAGCCGTGTTGGACGCAAACTCTGGCATCTAAGCTGCGTATTTTTAGAATTAATCAGATTATTTTTGAACGAAGGGTGAATCGCCCCTGATTTGCTAGACACCTTTTAGTCATAGAAAATGACTAATAAGAGAGGTGAATAGATGAGTACAAACAAACGTTATCCTG
>LWDU01039244.1_pt1 | contig 17958 bp, 14 predicted proteins | sample 727161 | NCBI WGS metagenome assembly LWDU01 (sample SAMN04566230, study PRJNA314399) | hydrothermal vent metagenome | isolation source: deep sea hydrothermal plume seawater | place: Mexico: Gulf of California, Guaymas Basin | collected 2004-07-11
GGACCTCATTATCTGTGATGAGCCGGTGTCTGCCCTTGACGTATCTATTCAGGCGCAGATTCTGAATCTGCTCGAGGACCTGCAGAATAAACTGAACCTGACCTATCTGTTTATCGCTCATAATCTGGCGGTCGTTGCACATATCAGTGATCGCATCGGTGTCATGTATCTCGGTAAAATGATAGAGATGGGGACAACAGCAGAGGTGACGGAGACCCCTCAGCATCCGTACACTCAGAGCTTGCTTTCGGCGGTACCGGAAATCACTAAACGGCGTCAGAGAAAACGTATTCAACTGGAGGGCGATGTGCCCAGCCCGGTCAATCCGCCTTCCGGTTGCTATTTCCATCCCCGTTGCCCGATTGCAAAGCCTGACTGCGCCGAACACGAACCTCAACTCAAACAAAACGAAAGCGGACATACGGTAGCCTGCCATTATGCATGACAGGGCAAGTGCAGTAAAAAGTGAAGAGTGAAGAGAAGGTTACCTATTGTCCCTGTCACTCGTCATTAGATGTCTATTGATATATATGTCCAATCCGCAATCCCCTACCTCTCCCCAATTCGATGTCATCACTTTCGGCGAATGCATGTTGCGGTTCTCGCCGCCCGCCGGCCAGATGCTTGAACAAGCCGATCAGTTAAGAGTGGACCCTGCCGGGACGGAGTCGAATACGGCGGTTGCCCTGGCGCGTTTAGGACGGCGGGTATCCTGGTTTTCCTTATTGCCGGATACACCGTTAGGCCGTTGGATTACGACTCGACTGGATAGCCATGGTGTCGACGTGTCTCATGTCATATGGACCGGTGATCGTGTGGGGGTGTTCTTCCTGGAACCGGGGACCCCGCCCCGCGGTAGTCGTGTCGTGTACGACCGTGCAGATGCTGCCGTGAGTATTCTGAAAAGAGATATAGTGGATTGGGATATATTTGCAAACGCCAGGATTGTACATACCACAGGGATTACCGCCGCTTTAAGCGATTCATGCCGGATATTTACAGAGGAGGCCCTCCAGAAAGCGGGTTCGCTGGGTTGCCGGACATCGTTTGATATCAATTACCGGGCAAAACTCTGGTCGCCGGATGAAGCTGCCCATACGCTGACGCCAATTTTACATCATGTCGACATTTTGATATCTACCATAGCGGACGTAAAATTGATATTCAATATAGACGGGTCTCCCGAACAGATCATTCAGGAATTGAGTACTCGGTTTAATAACGAAATGATTATCCTTACACTAGCAGAGGGCGGTGCCGTTGGTTGGTCGGAAGACACCGGTTTTTTGCATACTGGTCCGCATTCGGTAGAACAGGTCGACCGGCTTGGAGCCGGTGATGCCTTCGACGCCGGATTGCTTTATGGTATTCTGCAAGATGACCTGGAATCCGGTTTAAGCTTCGGGGCGGCATTGGCAGCGCTTTCCTATTCCGAGCAGGGGGATGTCACCTGGTCAACATTGGAAGAAGTACGGCATCTGGCCGGATTGGTCAAAACATGAGTACGTCCAAAATAACCGTCGGTATTTTGAGTCGGCGAACGCCAGATGGTTCTGGCCGGTTATTCGGGCCGCCTACCGGTTTTTTTGAAGAGTGTTGTCTGGCTGCTGAATCGCTCGGGGTACGCGTGGTGGTTTTTGATGCTGACGATATTCACCGGGAGACAGACACGGTAACCCCGGCCACTTTGATCAACAGTAGATGGCACGAATGCGGCCCTGAGCCCTGGCCACAGGTCATCTATGATCGAGCGCCGGTATCCGATCCGGTGTATTCTCCCAAAGCAGACCGGATTCGTGCCCGACTTACACTTTCTAATATCCCATTTATTAACCCGCTTGAAATCATCAGGTTAGCGGCGGATAAATGGAGGGCCTTCGGCCTTCTGTCGAATTATGATGTGTTGTTACCCGATACGGCTTGCCTGACGTGCGATAGCCTGGATACGTTTCTGGATCGATACGAGCATGTGTATATCAAGCCGGTCGAAGGATCTTTAGGATCGGATATTGTAGAGATTATATCCGTTCAGGCCCACATATGGGTTGTCCGTATGGACGAGGCCTGTCATCGAGTTACCGGAAGACAAGCTGTTCGCGATAAGATACGCAGTTTTCTCGGGAATCAGGCCTTACGGGACAGCGTACATCTGGTACAGCAAGGGATATCGGTGGAGCCGGTTGCACATAGACACCGGCCTCGATTCGATTTGCGGGTATTAATGCAGCAGGATGATCAAAAGCAATGGGGAATGACCGGGCTGGTTGCGCGGGTATGTCAAACGGATATACCAACAACCAATCTCAGCACGGGCGCCAGATCCGAAGAGGCGGAATCGATATTGGATGCCCACTATGGCGTATCACAAAGACAGGCTATTGTGGATCGCGTGGTCCATATGTCGTTGTCTATATGTCAGGGGCTGGAACGGGATCTATGTGCCTTCGGCGAGCTTGGGTTCGATATTATACCCGATCCAAACGGCGAGCCCTGGCTTATTGAAATCAATGCAAAACCGGGGCGGAACGTATTTAAACGCATTGCTCATAGTGAAGATGTTTCGGATCAGGTCCGTAAACGGTTTAAACGCATTAGACGGCAAGCCGTTACCATGCCGTTTCGGTATGCCAGGGGTTTGATCGGTTCATCGACCCATTGACTGATAGAGATACTGAAATCCATGAATCCATCTACTTACAAAGAATCGCTTGCTTATATATACGGTTTTGTAGATTACGAGAAGTTACCCGGCGCCTCACCAAAACGAATGAATCTGGACCGGATCGAAGCGCTTGTAGAAGCCCTGGACCATCCTGAATGTCACTGGCCGTCCGTTCATGTCGCTGGGACCAAGGGGAAAGGCTCTACGGCTTCTATGATCGCATCGATCGTCCATCAGAGCGGATATCGTGTTGGGTTGTATACATCGCCTCATCTGGTCAGCATACGGGAACGCATCATGGTCAACGGTGTGCCCATATCTGAAGAAGAGGTGTCTCAATTGGTCGATAAGATGCGGCCTGTCATCGAATACACCCATCAAGAGTCTGAAGGGTTTGCCTCGTCTTTTGATATTATGACGGCGCTTGCTTTTTTATATTTCAAAGAGCAGAATGTGGATTTGGCTGTCATTGAATCGGGTCTAGGTGGCCGCCTGGATTCGACCAATGTTATTAAACCGAAGGTGTGTGTGATTACGCCAGTCGGTCTGGATCATACGGATCGTTTGGGTACGACAATTCCGGAGATCGCTCGTGAAAAAGCGGGGATTATAAAAAGAGGTGTGCCAACCGTAAGTGCGCCCCAAACACCGGATGCCCGTACCATTATCAGAGAGGTCTGCAGTCGCCTGCAGTGTTCATTATGCGAAGTGGGTACCGACATTCATTTCACCATACAGAGCGAAGACACGAGACAGCAGACGCTTGACATACGTGGGCGGGAACAGACGTATCATCGCTTGACGATACCCTTGTTGGGCGAGTATCAGGCATGTAATGCGGCTACGGCTATCGGTGTCGTAGAATTGCTCGCGCAACATGGCCTGGCGATCTCTGCGGATGACATCAACAGAGGCATACGAGAGGTACGCTTACCCGGGCGGATGCAAGTTCTGGAATATCAACCCTGGCTGATTCTGGATGGCGCCCATAACGTACTGGCCGCTGCAAATCTGACCCAGACACTCCAGCGCCTTTTTCCCAGTCACCGGTCGGTTCTGGTCTTATCTATACATCAAGACAAAGCGGTCGATGAATTATGTCGTGTCTTTGCAGATTATGCCGATGAAATCATTGTGACCACCCGGCGCGTATTACGTAGACGACAGGCCGATCCTGAGAAGGTCGCCGCCTTATGCCGTCAATCCGGCACGCTGGTTCATGTGGCCTCTTCCGTCTCCGATGCACTCGAGATGGCCAGAACCATCACTACGCCGTATGATCTGATATGCGTAACGGGTAGTTTCGCTTTAGTCGGTGAGACCATGGAGGTATTACAAAACCTGGAACCGGAAGAAACACTGAGTCGTTGATGGTTTTCGCCATGGAGGTTGAAAAGAATATGGAGATTCGATATCGGATAGAATGGGGCCCTTTAACCCACCGGTTTTCAAGGTCGTGTAGAACAAGACGACTTACCTCATGCCGGCTACGGTGGTTTTTAGTCTGCATCTGGGTTCTCAGTTGGACGGCGGCCCAGGCACAAACCACTCCGATCGTGGATGCCGGGACGGAAAACGTGTCGCAGGAAGCGAGGCAGCGGGCCGCCTTGCGACAGTTTCTTTCGGATGTGTCGATGGCTAAGAATAATCTGGGCGCGGTATATTTTGCCATCGGTAATTACGATAGTGCGCAAGTTCATCTTACACACGCCTTGGAAATTGCGCCTAACTTTGCGGCTGCTCATTTAACGCTGGGGTTGGTTCATTATGCGAATGGAGATCAGGTTACGGCGCTCAAAGAATTTAAGAACGCTGCCGCCGGTGATACCATCGGTGTGGGACGTATGGATATGGTCCCTCCTGATACGGTATTTTCCTGGGCGAAAGCTCAGTTCGACCAGATGATGAAAAGCCCGCCTCAGTTAGCGTTCGCTCACACTGAGCTGGCTATCGCATATAACCAGGGTGGTTATCTGGCAGATGCGGAACATCACTATCTTCAATCGATCAGGCATGATTCCACGTATATGGCCGCCTATACGAACCTAGGAAAACTATATGCGGATGTAGAGCGATTCGAAGAAGCGATTCGTCTGTATGAGAAGGTGGCGGCCGCGTCGGTGGATGCAGACCAATTGCCGAAGGTATATCTTAATCTCGGGGTGTCGTATATGGGTTCCGGGCACCCGGAAGAGGCCATCGTCGCGTGGTCAAAAGCGGTCGCCCTGGCACCTGATTATGCGGAAGCGTATATGAATCTGGGGATCGCCTACCAGAGTAAGGATATGCCGGATAGCGCCCGGACCGTCTGGACACGCGCATTGGGTGTCAAGTCTGATCTGGTCGTCGCCCGCGTCGCTCTCGCTCGTTTGGAAGCAGGTGAAGGACGCAAGGACGAAGCGATTCAATACTACCAGGAGATATTGGATATGGGCGGCAAAGATCCTCGTCTCTATGCGGAACTCGGCCAGATCTACGAGCAGTATGAACAATTTGATCTGGCCATCAGCAACTACGAAGCGGCTGTGGCGCTGGATCCGGCCTCAGCGGAGTTGCAGACGTTTCTTTATCGTGTCAAATCAAAAACTCAGGATCGGGAGGCCGCTCGGCAAGCGAACAAAATACGTGTGAGGCAGATCGTTGTCGGCAGTCAATTCGAAGCTGAGGCGATCTTGACCCAATTGGACACCGGCGTAGATTTTACCGAACTGGCCCGTACCAAATCCATAGATCCGAATGGCGCCAACGGCGGTGATCTGGGCTTTTTCGGACCCGGTGAAATGATTCCGAGGTTTGAGGAAGCAGCGATGGGTTTACAGGTGGGTGAGGTGAGCGATGTCATCCGAACATCTTTGGGCTTTCATATTATCAAACGCATCGAGTAGAAGCTATTCATGACCGAAGGGTATCAACGAAGCTCCGCTTGGCCGGGTTGCGGTTGGTCTCCAGCGGATTTGCTCATAGGATGTATAAGCCACATCGAGGTGCGGCGTTTCGAGTCGGATATGGCCCTGATACCGCGAGTCGAGAGCAGCTTCAAGCACACCTGTTGTCAGCAGGGTTCGTTCAACCGGATAGGCGGGGATGCCTGATAGAAACATCTCTTCGATGTTGAGGCTGAGATAACTGAAATGGGCGTGCGGTGTCTGCGGGCAGTAGAATTCGGAGGCGAGTACCTGACCATCGACCCGGGCGGCGTAGGCCAGATCGGTGACGTATCCGTTCAGCATCAGGATGGCCCCACGAAAGCCATCACGATACTCGACGATAAAAAGCGCCGGGTTCTCGCAATGGTCTTTCATATGACCTTCCGGCTTGTTCTGGATGGCCTCGCAGGCCGCTTCCGCCAGATCCACCGGCCAGAGCCCCGCATCGGCAGCATCCCAGACTGCGTTGCCTTCCAGGCAGGTCACGGCGGCTACGCCCGTCTCTCCGCCGACCCGTCGTTCGACCATACACTGAAGGGTTTCCAGCGTATGAAATCCATAGATATCGAGTCCTGAAAAGCCAACGGCAATAGCGTCTTCAATCGGTGTGTCCCGCTCGTGTTCCAGCCACGGATTACGCCAGAAAAACGGGAGCGATGAACCGGCCATAAACGGAGCGCCCAATTGGGATGCCCGGTCGTACATCCATTTTGCATCGTGCCAGTTATAGGACAAATGTTTGTCGTTGAACACCGGCACAGCACGGCCACTCGTCGCCATCACACCGCATATCTGCTCCATGAAATATTTCCGCGGGAACAGATGCTGCTCCTTTTCATTCCAGGCGTAATCCCCGTGCTCACCGATAAGAAGCACGCCATCCACCGCGAGTTCCTTTCCCCCTATCGTCAGCGCCTGCACAATGCTCGGGTAGACAGGCACGCCATGCGCTTTGGAGAAAGTCCGACTCAGATCATTCTCGGCATATTGATCCACATACATCGACGCGATATCGACGCGAGGCGCGATAAGCCCGGCATCTGTCGGAAACCCTTTCAAATATTTCGTAACAATCACATCAGCATGCGAATTCGGTCGGTATTCGGTGATTATCGCGGCAACACGTTTTCGTACGGACATGAGCAGGACTCCGATTGAGTTCAGCCAAGAAGAGTACGGTGCAGTCAAGATGGCAAAGGGGTTTCAAACACCATCACCAATTGCTATTACCTGCCGCTCTTACCCAGCTGGTGACAAAGAGATTGTATAAACACCCGATTGTCGGCGGCGGTATACAGCATCTCGCCGCCCATGCGGCTGAAGCTTTTGCCGATGCGGTTATAGTAGGCGGGATTGTCCATGGGCGGCTCGCCCGTGTTCCAGTCCCAGTTATCTTCCATGAGATCGTTGACAGCGATGAAAGGGCGCAACGGCTTCAGGCCGTCCTGAAGGCGCAGGTTGTTGGCGATGGAGATGGATTTTTCAAACACCTGAGGGGCCATGACGGATGAGCCCACCGACAGGAACACGCCCCCGTCGAGACGCGAGACACTGTTCACAAAAATAGAGAAATCGATGCCGGCACCGCGGCCTATGGCCGCGCTATTGGCCAGGGGATGGGTGTAGATGATATCGTATCCGATGCCCGGATGGACCGTTAGCGGGACATGGAGCCGGCAGGCATGGCCTGTAAGCGAGAAGGTTTTGTGAGGATGGATCACCTTGTGAATTCCGGCTTCGATGTCATGCCGTACCAAGGCTTGAAGCAGGTCTGCACGGGCGGGCATGATTTCATCGTCCGCCGGATGTTCGGTCCAGCCGGCCAGAGCATGCTGAAGTGCTGCCCGGTCAGGAATCGTATAGCCGTCATCACATATGAGACGGCCTACCGACTCTCCATATCCCATGCCGTCGAGGGCGCCGGTCAGCAGCGCCAGTTGGGTATGTCTGCCGGTCTCGTCCCAGGTGCCGAACTGCCCTTGCGCCACATGCGCCCGCACATCCTCCTCGGATTGTCCCTGAAAGGCGTATTCCCAATCGTGAATCACGCCCGCACCGTTTGTCGCCAGATGGGTGATCCATCCCTCTTCCATCATCCGTACGACCACCGGTCCCAGACCGTTCTTCACCATGTGCGCGCCATAGGCAAGCATGACGGCGGCTCCCTGCGCCCGGGCAGTGCGTATCCAGCCGGCGACCTTCGCAATGTTCGCTTTTTGGCGGGATGTCACCGGGGGTAGGACCGCATCCGGATCAATCCGAATTTCGTCGATATGATGTTTATTTTTACGAGACGCAAGGGGCTTGACATTTACCCGGCGACTGTCGATTCGTGGGTAGCTCATATGTTTGCCTTTGGAATTTCTGAGCAGGTCTATTGGTATCGGTATGAATATAACACCGCCGGAGTCGTTTAACAATATGGGAATAGAGAAGAAGTATGCATGGCGTATTATCCACCTGTATTATATCCTATTAATCTGCAGAGGTCTTCAAGAAATAATATACTGGCAGTAAAAAGGAATAAGGATATATTCTTCCAATATTCGTCAAAAAAGCAAAATTTGAACCCCAAGAAGGATTACATACATATGGAGACAAGACCACTGGGAAGAACAGGACTTCAGGTCAGCACGATCGGATTCGGGGGCGCCCGGCTTGATGAGCACCCGGAACAGGCGACGGAGACGGTGCACCGGGCCCTGGATCTCGGCGTCAATTTTATCGATACGGCCAGATATTATGGCAACAGTGAGAAGCATCTGGGGGAGGCGCTTCGGGGACGTCGTTCGGATTATATCCTGGCGACCAAGGCGATGATCGAGGACCCGGATGTCACGCGTGAAAGTCTGGAAACCAGTTTTTCGCTGCTTGAAGTAGACCGGGTGGATCTGCTCTATGCCCATGCGTGCGATAATGAGGCGCGGTACACGTATTTAATGCGGGATAAAGGGATGCTGCACACGCTGGAGCAGATCCGATCGGAAGGGTTGACCCGATTTCTCGGGGTCAGTTTTAATCACTTTCTTCCGTATGAGCACGGTCGCACGGGGATTGACCGGATGAAAGCCTTGATCGAAACGAATGCCTTCGATGTGATCCAGCTGCCTATGAGCCTGATTCGTATCGAACGGGTGGAAGACGAAATTTTACCTCTGGCCGCGGAACGGAATCTGGGCGTAGTGATCAACTTCCCTACAGCGGATGGATTACTCACACGCGACATCGGGGTTTTTCAATCTATCCTCGATCCGTATATTTCTACGCCCTGTCAAGGAGCGCTGCTGGCCCTTCTCCTTTATCCTGCCGTGACCTCTGTTCTCTCGGGTATGAGTACGTCCGCTATCGCAGATGAAAATTGTGCGGTGGGGGCGATCCTGGCCGGCCTCTCAGAGGCAGAGCGTGATCAATTGCGACACAAGATACAAGATGTAGGTATCGGCCCCTGCCGGAGTTGCGGTCGATGTGCACCCTATACTCAGGGGATCCCCGTTCCTCAGATCATGACCTTTCATGATACGGCGCAACGATTCGGTATTCAGGCGGCCCATCAGAGGGTTGAGGGCCATAAAGTGCAAGTGATGGCCTGTACGGATTTTGAAGGGGCCAACGCGGTCTGTCCTGAAGGCTTTGACGTCCTGGCGGAAGTGAAAAAAGTATTTGATGACTGATCCTGTAAAGTGTCCGCTGGCATAACAGAGGTGTACGTCAGTGGGCACTTTTTCATTGTTTTACAGGCAAATATCCCGCTTATCCATCTGGCACAGCTGTTGCTCCGCCATGTGACTATGATCTTATATCATCTCACATGTTATCAAGCGGGGAGCAACCATGGCCATCACCAAAATTGAGTTTCCGATCACCGAATGGCGCGATGTGCGTTTTCGACGAGACGAAATCGCCTGGTGAAGCGGGGATAGGGCATGGCGAGGTAGGGTCCTAAGGAGGCGCTGATCATGGAGCAGAAACGAAAAGTCGTTCCGCCTGTGTATTTCCTTATTTCTCTGATTTTTATGACAGCGCTGTATTATCTGCTACCGGTGGTCAAAGTTATTCCCTTTCCGTATGCTTATGCAGGCATTCTGTTCATTGTATTCGGTCTGACCATCATGCTGATTGCCGTGGCCGCCTTCAGTAGAGCGAAGACGCCGATTATCCCCTTTGAAAGATCCACCGCGCTGGTCGTTGAGGGCATGTATCAATTCACGCGGAACCCGATGTATCTGGGTATGGTGCTGGTACTGACCGGTGCAGGCGTGTTCTTTGGCGTTGTCAGCGCGTTCCTGCCGATACCTTTTTTCATCTGGGGCATCACGGCCAATTTTATTCGCGGTGAAGAGCGATTTCTTGAAGATATTTTCGGGGAAGTGTACGTGGCGTACAAGCAGAAAGTACGGCGGTGGGTGTAGGGTGTGGGCATCGGTCAGGATGCCCACACGCCGGTTCTAACTGGCTTTTTTCTCAACAAGCAGCTCTAATTGGCGTCCATAAGATCCGGTTTCGGGCGCGTAATGCAAACCGCACTCTTTATGCGTGGTCGCTTCCCACCACCAGCGGCCGGCACGAATATCTTCGCCGGGCTGTATGGCCCGTGTGCAGGGCGCGCAGCCGATGCTGGTATATCCCTGGGCGTACAGCGGATGTTGCGGCACGTTATGGGTTTTTATATAAGACCACACTTCATCGCGCGTCCAGTCGGCCAGGGGACTGATTTTCACCAGGCCGTCGTGTTCATAGTCCTTCTCTACTTTTCTGATACCCCGCCGGCTCTCTCCCTGATCCCGGCGCAGGCCGACGACCCAGGCATCCAGCCCTTCAAACGCCCGTCGAAGCGGGGCCACTTTACGGACGTTACAGCAGGTGGTGCGGGAGGCTACGGAATCGTAGAACAGGTTCGCGCCTTGTGTGCTGACCATCGACTCCACCTGAAGCAGATCCGGAAAATAGACCTGGATGTCGATCCCGTAGTGTTTACGCACCTGATCCATGAATGCGTATGTTTCCTGGTGCAACCGGCCGGTATCGATCGTGAACACGCGGATGTCCGCCTTCATCTTACTGGCCATATCGATCAGCACCATGCCTTCCGCCTGAAAGCTGGTACAGAATCCAAGACGTGATCCCCATTGTTGCAGCGCCCATGCAATCACCGTCTCCGGTGTGTCAGCTTCAAAATAATTCTGGAGATCCTGGTCGTAGTTCATGATCGTGTGCTTTCTCTTTCGGCTCGCATCGCGGCGGTGATGGAACGTGGGGTCTGTTGTTAGATTTCTACTCAATTTAAGTCACCAAACTACGGAAAAATCGGGCTATGTCAAGAAGTAAATGTTCAATGTTGATCAACATAGTTATCATTTTTCAATGGGAAAGGTATATAACTTATTTAAAATATTGATTTAGGTGTAATTTTAAAATGATAAAATGATATGGATATATCGTAGATTTTTTCTAATTCGGTGGGATGGCTCGCGAGAGATCAGGTTGACTGCTTGCCTTAATAGTCGATCCGTCATCCATCAACAAATCAGTTAATCCTTCTCCGCGGCCACATACATCCTGGCCCATTTAAACGCCCCCACTGTGCCGTCCTCGTAGGTGGTATAGCCTTTTACCCAGGGTTTACGGAGTTGGAGGCCGATGTCGTGATACAGGAAGGCGGCCGGATAATCTTTAGCCATGACGGTCGAGGCGTCGCGGTATAGTTCGGCGCGTTTGACGGGATCCAGTTCGGAGGCGGCTTCTTCCACCAGGTGTTCATGGCATGAAACCGAACCAGCTCGTCTTTCAACGCAGGATCGCGTAGTATCCGCTCCAGGTCGGTCACATCCACCCCTGCTATATCCACCTCATCACTCTCATAGGGCAGGATCGTCGCTGCGGAGGCATCCTGGAACGGGTGAATGACTTTTTCCAGATAGGGTTTGTGGGGGCCGTTATAGAACGGATCGGGTACCAGCGTCATATGGCTGCCTTGAACCCATTCAGATACTTTGAATCCGGAATTGGCCACGAATTTTCCGGATCGGTCCATGTACGGCCGTACTTTTCCACCTGTCTTTGTGGTACGGGCACGGCGTCGGCGAAGGATACAATGTGCGGCAGATACGGGGCGGGTTTTTCTGTTTCAATGACGAGCGTGGTATCATCCACAGCACGAATGCCCAGAGCGTCCATATCATCGATCTCCCCTTTGACGAGGGCTTCTGCATTTTTAATATCGAAGTAGAAAAACGCATAGATATTCTTAGATTGGGGATTGAGGATGCGACGATAGGAATACACATAATCATACGCCGTCAGGGGTGATCCATCGCGCCATCGCATGCCGGGGCGTAGGTAAAACGTCCAGGTGATGCCGTTCTCCGTCTCCCAGCGATTCGCAGCATCCGGAATGGAGTTCCAGGATTCATCTCTCACAAGCAACGGTTCGAATGGAAATATGGTCGCTTCCGTATCATACGGATAGATACTAGGGTCCAGACTCTTCGGCTCCGGGCTCATAAACCGCATAATCTGCTGCCCCGCGTCCGCTGCATCGGCTGGCAGGACCTTTTCCACCGAGTTAATCCGTTTTCCTATGGTCTGCTGCATCGGTTGATCCACCTGTTCGCAGGCGGAAAATAACCGGCAGTAAAGCAGGGTTGTACAGGCTGCTTTAAGCATGTATGGAGATACTCCGTGGATGGATACCGGTTTGCGTGTTTCCTGTCCTGGTCCTTTCTTTTTCAAACCAGGCAACAAGGCACTTCTTTGTTTGCAAGAAATAAGCAAACGGCTTGAACGGCTTGTCGAGAGGCTGCGGAGATGGACTCGTAGGTATAAGCGCCCAGATGCGTTGTCATGAAAACATTGGCGAGCGTTCTCAGGTCGGACGCCTTAGGGAGAGGTTCTTGCTCAAAAACATCCAGGCCGGCTGCGGCAATTTTCCGGCTCACCAGTGCCTGGTAAAGTGCCTGCTCATCCACCACCCCGCCCCGGCAGGCCCGGTCATTCAACATATGCCGGGTTTCTGCCGTGAGGGGCACATGGTAGCTCACAATGTCCGATTGTTTTAAAAGATTGGTGTAGCCACTACGTTCAACATGGTATGTTTGAAATTGCTCGTCAGGCTGATAAGGATCAAAAGCTGTTACCTTCATCTTAAACCCCTGCGCGAGTTCCGCCACGCGGGAGCCTACCCGACCCAACCCAATGATGCCCAGGGCTTTTTCGGACAGCGTGTGGCCTCTGGGGACTTCTTGTCTCCAATTATTTGCCTTAATGGATGTTAGCGCGTCACGGCTATGACGAATGCAGTTAAGCATTAACATAATAGCAAGTTCTGCCGCGCTGTCTCTATTGGCATCAGGCGTGTGAGCAACCTTGATTTGATTCTGTCTGCAGTATTCTAAATCGATATGATCATACCCACTGGTTGCCGTTACAATAAATTCGAGTTTTTTGGCCTTTGCTAAGACCTCTTTGCTTAATTTTGTTCTACTGCGAATAAGCAAGATGTCCGTTTCCGCCAGTTCAGCCTCGCTCAACTGTAAATTATGTGACCGTGTGAGATTCACATCCTCTATTGTTTGTAATAAAGCCAACGCGTCTGGCGTATAGACATCCTTAATCAAGATATTCACTAGAAATGCAACCTCATGTTTTCGAACAGTTTCTCACGTAATACCAATTGTTGAATTGTGAATTATGATTGAAAAGGCCTTTTTTGATGGTATGCACCCAACGGAACGCGGTTGAATTTAGAATGATAACAAAAATGGGTGCATATGGCTAGTTGTTCTCGTCTATGGGCTTTATTTTCAAGGTCAGGGTTCAAACCGGGCTTGGAAAAATCGCAGGTATTCAGGTTCATCCTTATGGCACGGTCTCAAAATCCACACGAACTTCCTCCAATTTGGCCGTGTTGCAACCGTTGAGGGAAACAAACATCGCTCTGTATTGCAGCCATTCGGTCATCTTATCCATCGTTTTTATCGCCTCGCCTGATTTTTCGTAGAACGTGTTTTCTCCCTCAGGTCCTTCCCAGAGGGCATCTTCAAGTTGTTCCTGGTCTGCCGCCCGGCGGAGTTGGAATTTGATCTGCGTTTTCTCAGGCGTCTCTGCTTTCCACGTGATCCGGATCGGGTCAAGGTCCTTCATTTCGTAGGGCGGCGAGACGTAATGCTCCAGGGGTTCTCTGGTGAACGCATTGCCGAAATCCCGTGGAGAAGCGAGGTGGGGCCCCAGACCCGGTAGACGGGTGACCCGGTCGAATGAGAGTCCACCAGGGCCGTTCCAGAAAAGCAGGGAGTCCACCTGATGCCCGAGATCATTGCGGTGGCACACCGTAAGCAGGTCAGGGTAGCCGTTGCCGTTTATATCAACGGCTACAAAGGCACAGGAGGAATCGCAGGGAATCTTGAAAGGATTATCGAAATCAAAGCTATTGCCGTCTCCCCGGAAGATCAAGCCCGGCAGCTCCCTGGTAAATTGCGTCGAATAGGCGGGTACCAGCAGATCCAGGTGCCCGTTGTTGTTTAGATCCGCCACGGAGATCATGATGCTCGAGGCCTCTGTAGGATGGAACTCGGTACGGTCGGGTGAAAAACCGTCCGGTCCACCGTAAAGAATGAAGAATCCGCTGCCTTCGCGCGTGTAATGCCCCATGACGACCACAATCAAATCCAGCCAGCCGTTACCGTTCAGATCGGCACGGTTGATAGCGCACACGGTACCCGTTGCCTTGAGAGGAATCTTCTCCATCCTCTGGTCTGAGAATCCGTCCGGACCACCGAGGTAAATGTCAACGTGACCCAGTGGATTATAGAAAATGACATCGAGCCAGCCATCCTGATTCACGTCGGCGATCTGTGCATTGCCGCTGCAGAAAGTCGGCAGAACCGTCGAGCGGCCAGCCGAAAACCCGTCGGGCGAACCGTAGAAGATCACCGATGAATTAGCCAGCGTCTCCGGTTTATCGTCATAAGTGTAGGTGATCGCCAGCAGATCCAGCCACCCATCACGATTAAAATCGGCGACCAGCACGTAGTAAAATGGGTGTCCGCAGCTGGGAAGAATAGAGTATCTATCTGGTTTGAGCCCGTCCGGACCGCCGTGAAAGATCCTGAGGCCTTCGGGGGCTATTATTACCAGGTCGGCAAACCCGTCCTGATCCAGATCGGCCAGGGCATAAGTATTGGTTCCTCCGCCTGTCGGCAGCTCCAGCCTGCGGGAAGGGGTGTATTCAGAGGTCTCGTTGCCAAGATAGATGTAGAGCGGAAAATCGGGGTCCGTCTGAGACGGACCCCCCATGGTGCTGTTGAAGATCACTTCCGGGTGGCCATCGCCGTCCAGATCACCCGTGGTACACCCTATCGTACCGCCTGTCGGCAGCCAGGTTATCCGATCTTTTGAGAATCCGTCGGGACCGTTCCAGAAAATAGCCGACTCGGTCTCATAGGTCAGGTTGTTCTGATATTTGGACGCCACCAATTCGGGGCGACCGTCCCCGTCCAGGTCAGCCGCCGTAACCCAGCTACAGAAGGTCAGCGGCAGCACGGTAGCCGCCTGATTCAGATTGTCCAGCGTGCGTATTTCTATGCCTTCCCGGGTGGCGATAAGCAGTTCATTCCTGCCGTCTCCATCTACATCGCTTATATCTACGCGAACGGCTCCCTGACAGAACATGGTGCTATTTCCCCGGGTTTCGAGAATCGTCAGGTCTTCAGGACGGAATACACCGGCTCTGTTCCAGTAAATGTAGATCTTGTTCCCGCCGGTGAACACAATCTCCTTGTGGCCATCCCCATTGAGGTCGCCCAAAATGACCTGCATGGCAAAATGGGTGGGAAGCTTCAGAGGAGCCGTGGTATCGAAACCATCTTCTGTGCCCCAGTAGACATAAGATTCAATGTCGTATTCAAATCCCTCCCGGTAGTTGGCCACAATGAGTTCGGGGTGGCCGTCTCCATTGAGGTCTTCACAGACGACGGAAAGCGCCGCCATCCCTGTAAGCCCGTAGCGTTCGGATACGTCTTCGAACTTGCGTGGCGCGACCTGCTCATACACGTGTATAGGCCGGGACACGCCCGGATTATGGTGATCGAACCAGGCGGAAGGGAGAATGAGGTCCAGACGTCCCGTACCATGCCCATCGACGGTGGCAACATCATAAGCCCCGACGGTAGGTAATACCGTGCGATCGCCGCTTAACCCATCCGGACCGCCCCAGTAGATATACGAGTCAAGTTCCGAGGTGACGCCGTTCTCCCCATTAACGACAATCAGATCGAGATACCCATCGCCGTCCACATCCACCGCCCGACTCATCCACCCGCTATCGTTAGGTAGCGTCTGCCGGGGCCAGACTTCGTTCTTATCGCTTGGCTGTGTGTAAATCCAGGTCGGACCGCGCTCGAGATACCCATGGGCGTTGGGGAATATAATATCCACATGACCGTCATTATTAACATCAAACCGGTGAATCATCTCTATAATGCCCTTAGCATTTACATAGAGATTGTCGCCGCCATTGTCGAACGCGCCGCAGGAAAAGGCCTCGAAACCGCGGTGTACCCACGCCGGCTCTATAGTCTGGCTCATGGATTGATTTGGAGTAAGGAAAGCAGGATACGTGTAGTACGGAGTGCGGAGTAAAGGCCGTTTTTACTCCGCACTCCGTATCTGTTCTAAATTCTAATCAAATCTTTCACCAGCAGATCATTAATTCGTTTTGCGAAGCCGACAGGATCGTCGAGCTTGGATCCTTCGGCAACGACGGCCTGTTCGTATAGCATCCGGCCCATATTTTCGATACGGGCATCGTTCTGATCGCTGGCGTGCAGCTTCTGGAGACCCTGAATGATCGGATGCTCGGCGTTGAGTTCCAGGATGCGTTTTGAGGTCTGTCCACCACCGCCATCCCCCATGCGCTGCATGACCCGCTCCATATGGGCGCCCATGCCTCCTTCGTCGGCGACCAGGCAGGAGGCGCTGTCTTTCAAACGAGTCGATAAGCGGATGTCCTGGACCTCTGAGAGTTTACTCTTGAGGGTTTCGAACAAACTCTTATATGTTTTTTCGTTATCCTCAGCGTTTGCCTTGGTCGTCTCGTCGGGCTCTACATTCCCTTTGTCTGCGGCCTGGAATTTCTTCTCTTTATAATCTGTCAGAGAAGACATCGCGAACTCATCGATGGGATCGGTCATGAACAGAACATCCCAACTGCGGTCTTTGAATATTTCCAGATAGGGCGTATTCTCGAGCATGCCCCGATGCTCGCCGGTAAGATAATAGATCTCTTCCTGATCCGGCGGCATTTTCTCCACATATTCATCGAGCGATATGTATGATCCGGCTTCGGTATTCATGGATTCATAGATCATCAGGCCAGAGAGCGGCTCTTTGTTCTCAAAATCCTGCGCCAGACCCTCTTTCATGATCATCCCCAGTTCTTTAAAGAATTCCACGTACTTGTCGGACTCGTCCTTCTTCATCTCTTCGAGGGTGTTGAAGATGCGCTTGACGATGTTTTTCTTGATCCGGTCCAGTATCGGATTCTGCTGGAGGATCTCGCGTCGGCGCAGTCCACCACCCCCTTGATGAAACGCAGATAAGCCGGCAGCAGTTCCTCGCAGTTTTCCATGATCTGCACACGCTGTACGTACAACTTGGGCCCCACCTTGGGATCGCCGAACATCAGGTCGAACGGCCGTTTGGCAGGGATAAAGAGCAGGACCTTGAATTCGGTAAGCCCTTCGGCGGTGTAGTGAATCACTTTGGCCGGATCATTGAAATCGTTCGAGATCTGCTTGTAGAAGGCGTGATACTCGTCCTCTTCCACTTCGCTCTTCGATCGCAGCCACAGGGCTTTCATGGAGTTGAGTGTTTCTTCTTTGACGACGGTCCTGGTCTCGGGCGCTTTATCCTCTTCCTTCTTGTCCTCTTCCGTGCCCTCTTTCTGTTCGACCGGCTCCTGCCGTTCCACGTCCATGACCACCGGATACTCGATGAAGTCCGAGAACTCTTTGACGACCTGGCGCAACCGCCACTCATCGAGGAATGCCTTCTCGTCGTCTTTGAGATGAAGCGTGAGATCGGTGCCGTGTGTTTCTTTTTCAACCGCAGCAACCGTGAAATCGCCCTCTCCAGCCGATATCCAGCGAACGCCCTGGTCCGGCGGATCGCCCGCAAGACGAGAAATCACCGTCACCCGGTCGGCGACCATAAAGGCGGAATAGAATCCCACACCAAACTGTCCGATTAAATCCGGACGGCTGGCATCTTCGGCATTTTTGAGGGTTTCGAGAAATTCTATGGTGCCGGATTTGGCAATGGTGCCGAGGTTATCAATGATCGTCTCACGCGACATCCCCACCCCGTTGTCCGACA
>LWDU01036222.1_pt1 | contig 17952 bp, 13 predicted proteins | sample 727161 | NCBI WGS metagenome assembly LWDU01 (sample SAMN04566230, study PRJNA314399) | hydrothermal vent metagenome | isolation source: deep sea hydrothermal plume seawater | place: Mexico: Gulf of California, Guaymas Basin | collected 2004-07-11
AGGTAGGATTTGATTTTTTTCCGTCTCCTTCCGTGCTGAAATCTCACCGTTTCAACGACTCAGCCAACAACACCTGCGATTCACACCAGGCTCGAAGCGGCAGCGAGTGGATCTGGTGCGCTAGTGAAATACACTTGCTGGCGCTGCGTGCTCGTATCAAGAACGGCAAAGTCTCATGAGTGCTCATCAGCAGAGCTGGTGGTACACGGTCGCGAGTCTGTTTTCGGTGCAACGGTTTTTGTTCGTGGCGTATCCGTCCGAGTGGATTCCGCGCTAGCCTTTTGGCGCTTCGTCAAACATCGTGACGACGGAGGCCTTTGCTCGAAGATCCTGCATGACTTTCAGGCGGGACGCCCTGGCATTTTCAGCTCGCAGGCGTTGCTCGATTTCTTTCTGCATCTCCTGAAACGGAGCGGTACGTGCGGCCTGATGGTCGACGACGCGGTAGACTTCAAAGCGGTCGTCGCGAACGTAGACTTTTGTCATGCCACTCGACGGCAGGCTGAATAATTGTTCTTCCAGACCCTTGTCCGCCAGACTGCCGCGTTCAAGCCACCCCATGTCACCTCGCTTCTCGGCACTCAAGGCGTCTGAGTGCTTCATGGCAAGTTCTGCAAAGTCGGCGGCCTGTTGCAACTTTTTGACGACTTCAGTCATCGTGGCTTCCGCACCCTTACGACCATCGTGGCTGTTGAACAGAACGACTATCTCCTGCCAACGGATCCGTTCCTTCGTCGTGAACTCGTTGCGGTGATCCTGGTAATAGGCCAGCATTTCGACTCGGCTGATGGTGTCCGGCGTTTCCGCAATCGTGGATAGATATCCATTGACCATCTGAATTCGAAAGAAGCTTTCACGCAGCAGATCGACAGAGAGTACTTCTGTCGATAAGACCAGATTAAGCTCTTCATCGGTTGTGATGTTGCGATCCTTCTTGATGTTCGCAATCACTTCGCCAAAGGGTTCTGCCAGTGATTCTTCGATCACCTGCTGGCGGTCCTCCGGTATCGTCCGCTTCAGTGCCTGAACAACGATTTCCTGCTCGACGTATTTGTCCAGTCGCCCCCTGATCTGCTTCTCCAGAATCTCCTGACGCTGCTTATCGGAAAGGCTTTCCTCAGCCTCGATCGCCAGTCGCAGGCTGCCGATCAAATCGTCCACAAAAATCGGACGACCATTGACTTCAGCAACAACCGTATTTCCGGCAAGCTTCGCTTCCGGCGAACCGGTAAAGCTGACCGCCTGGATCTGCGATTCACTTTTTTTTCCGTCGAAATCAACAACGGTTGACTTGTTGGTCAGTGATCGACGGGGCGGCGCCTCCACAAAGACAGGGTTGTCGTCAACCAATGTCTTTCCCTGACACCCGGCCAGCAAGACCACAACCAGCAAAGGCGCGCTGCGCGACAGCGTGGCAAAACGAAGTGAGAGTGGTATGCGAGCCACGATTGCTTCCATGCAATGGGGGCGAGGAATGAACAGAGAGGCCGGGACTATATCGGCGTTTGGCAATTTCGGACAAGGCCGGATCAGCTCTTCAGTGAGCCGAAATGCAGCATTTTATGCGGCAGAAACTGCCGAACAGGCAACTCGAACGGACACTGAATCGTCGAAACCAGACCCTGATGGCGCCGGGGCCGACGTCCCTACATTCAATCGAACCACTCATCGGCCGGGTCGAATTTCGGCAGCACAACAATCAGGACCTTCATGCGCCCCAACGCTCGGTGGCGGACTTCGGGCGGAATTACGACGCTGATCCCGGCATGGACAGAAATGACTTCGTCGTCCAGTTCCATTCTTGCGTCGGGACCGCACTCCAGAAAGTAGTAGGTTTCCGTCAGCGTTTTGTGGTAGTGCTTTCGGGCGTTCTCGCTGATCTCAGTGACGTGAATTGTTCCGGGAAATTCGTCAACATCGCGAAATGCTCGCCGAGCCGTCCCGCACGGACAAGGCACGCCTTCGATGTTTGCAAAGTCCGCAATGTGGTAGCGTTTGGTGGAAGTGGACATGTCGGGTAAGCCCCTGTGGAAATGTGTCGGCAGCTTTGGGAAATAGAGAGATGGGCACGTTAACAGTTGGCGTTGATGACGTCGTCTGTCCGCGGTCCAGGACTTCATGCGAACAAAGTTCGAAATAGTTGAGACGTAAGCCTTGGTTATTTCAATGGTGTAAGACACAAAGTCAGCAACAGGATCAGAAGTTTTGCCTCATCTGCGATTGGAATCCGATCGTCTCGTACTTGTTGCGGCCACGCCGCAATACATATTTGAGAGAAACAACAATGAAACGCCTACTGAACATTTTGTTCGTCTGCACCTGTCTTGGCGCGACCGCCACCACCTATGCGGCAGATCAGCCGAATATCATTCTGATCTTCATTGACGACATGGGATGGCAGGATGTTGGCTGCTACGGGAACGATTTCATTGACACGCCACGTATCGATCAGCTGGCGTCGGAAGGCGTGCGTTTCACGGATTTCTACGCAGCTGGCGCCGTATGCTCTCCGACTCGCTGCGCTCTGCAATCAGGTCAGAACCAGGCACGTATTGGTATCACGGCGCACATACCGGGACATTGGCGACCGTTCGAACGTGTGATCACTCCGTTGACAACGATGGCTCTTCCATTGGACACCGTCACCGTGGCCGAAGCACTGCGGGAATCCGGTTACGCCACCGGGTATGTCGGTAAATGGCATCTCGGCGGTGGTTCGCAGTTCCAGCCGGACAAACAGGGTTACGAATTCTCCGCAGTCATCGGGGGGCCGCATCTGCCCGGCAAATACCGTGTCCTGGGCCCAACGGATCTCAAGCCGAAGCCGGGGCAATATCGAACCGACTTCGAAGCCGACCTGTGCGTGGATTTCATCGGTCGCAGCAAGCAGCAACAGAAGCCGTTCTTCCTGATGCTGTCACCGTTCGCCGTGCATATCCCGCTTGGCGCGATGTCAGAGAAGGTGCAGAAGTACACAAAGAAGGCTGCTGAGCTGAATCGAGACCTGCCGCATCCGGTGTATGCCGCCATGGTGGAACACTGCGATGACATGGTCGGGCGAATTGTCGACGCGGTGGACGCGGCAGGCCTGACCGAGAATACGATGATTGTTTTTACGTCCGACAACGGCGGGCTTTATCGACGTTACGACTATCGTGAACACGCGGATGACAACGTCAGCAGCCTTGCACCGCTAAAGGGCGAAAAAGGATCGCTGCACGAAGGTGGCGTGCGAGTCCCGTTGATCGTGAAATACCCGCCGCTGACAACACCCGGAACGGTCTGCTCGGAACCAACGATCAGCTACGACTTCTTTCCAACATTTGTCGACCTGGCAGGTGGCTCGTTGCCCGAACAACAGACGATCGACGGCCACAGCCTGAAGCCACTGCTCGCGCGGCCCGGCGTGCAACTTAGTCGCACTGCGCTGCATTGGCACTACCCCCATTTTCACCATGATCGGCCGGCCAGCAGTATTCGAGAACGCGACTGGAAGCTGATAGAATACCTCGACGGCACCGGTGACATTGAACTCTATCAGCTGGCCGATGACATCGGCGAAACGACGAATCTGTCGGCAGAAAAGCCAGGCAAAGCGGCTGACCTGAAACGAAAACTGCAAGCCTGGCGGCAGCAGGTCATCGCCCGCATGCCCTATCCCAATCCGCACTACGATACAAAACGAGCGGGCGAATGGTGGAGTCTGCGAACGGGCAAACCGATCGACAGCGACAACCGCAGGCGATTTCCGCCAACAGAGAAGGATCTGTAAGCGTCTCCAAAACGACGGCGAATGCGTTGACTGTCAGATGTCCAGCTCTTTGACGTCCAAAGCATGTTTCTCGATGAACTCGCGTCGCGGTTCGACGTGGTCACCCATGAGAACTCGGAAGATCTCATCGGCCGCTGAAGCGTCGTCCATCTGAATTTTCAACAGCACGCGCTTTTCCGGATCCATACTGGTGTCCCAGAGTTCTTCGGAATTCATTTCGCCCAGACCTTTGAAGCGTGTCAGCGTCAGGCCCTTTTCGCCGAGTTTTCGTAGTTCCGGCAGAACTTCACGCAGACTCGTCAGTGGCACTGTCTGGTCGTCACGTTCGATGCGGAACGGGTAGACCTGTTCGGCGTTCTGAACTCCGGCGGAAACAAAGTCAGGGTACGTGAAGCCGAAGTCCTTCAACTTCGCAAGCTGTGCGTTTAAGGTCTTGATTTCGTGCAGATCGACCAGCTGGCAGGCCGGTTCCACTTCGGCCGATTCTTTGTCGGCGGCATTTTGTTCGCCATTCGTATCACCATGGCTGTCCGCCTCTGATTTACTGGCGTGTTCCTCTTCCAGCTCATTGACAAAGGAATCTGCTTTGTCGCGTTCAAAGAACCAACGTTCTGCGTCACCCCACAGGACTCGAAATCTTGGCAACCGCGTGTCCTCTGCCCCTGCTTTAACAAGCAGGTAGTTGATGTCGATGCCGCGGCGTTCCATCAGCTCCAGCGGATGTTCCATTTCACGGAGCACTTCGACAACTCGTAACAGATTTTCACTAGCGAAGACTGTTCCGTCGGTTTTCGCGACAAGACCCGCGCCATCCAAACCAAGTTCCGTCAGTTCCTGCATCATGGTCTCATGAGTCTGAACGTAACGGGGAGTCTTGCGCCCCTTCTGAATGACTCGATACAGTGGCGGCTGAGCGATGTAGACGAATCCACCTTCAAGCAGAGGACGCATATGACGGAAGATAAACGTCAGCAGCAACGTTCGAATGTGGCTACCGTCGACGTCGGCATCGGTCATCACGATGATCTTGCCGTAGCGACGTTTGCTGATATCCATCTCTTCACCGCCAGTGCCGGGCGAAACGCCGATGGCACGAAACAGGTTTGAGATTTCGTTATTGTCAAGAACCTTGACCAGCTGTGCCTTTTCGACGTTCAGGATTTTTCCGCGAAGCGGAAGAATGGCCTGAATATTCGAGTCTCGGCCGGTGTCTGCGGAGCCGCCGGCAGAGTCCCCTTCCACAAGGTACAACTCGGTGGAATCCAGGTCGCGGCTGCGGCAGTCTCGCAGTTTTTCGGGCAGGCCGCCGGTTGTGATGGCGCCTTTGCGACGCACCATTTCACGTGACTTGCGAGCCGCTTCGCGGGCTTCCGCAGCATTGATCGCCTTGGAAATCAGCTTCTTGGCATTGGCGGGATTCTCTTCCAGATATTTCAGCAGACCTTCGCCCACGACCGACTGCACAATTCCATCGACTTCCGGATTAACCAGCTTGACCTTTGTCTGTGCTTCAAACTGCGGATCGGGAACGCGGACGGAAATGATGGCCGTCAGCCCTTCCCGAAAATCTTCAGCTGCGGGCGTATAGTCCTTGAACAGATTGTTTCTCTTCGCATAGGTATTCAGCGACCGCGTAAGGGCGCCCTTGAACCCGCTGAGATGCGTACCGCCGTCCACGTTACAGATATTGTTGGCAAAGGCTCGTACGTTGTCCGTGTAGCCATCGTTGTGCTGCATCGCGACGTCGACCTCGACGCCCTCGCTTTCGCCACAGATACGAATAACCTCACTCACGATCGGAGTCTGAGTTCGATTCAGAAATTTGACGAACTCCACCAGCCCTTCTTCGTAACAAAACGTTTCCGTCCGATCGGCACGATCATCCTGCAATGTGATGCGGATGCCAGGTGTCAAAAACGCCAGCTCCTGAAGGCGGCGAGTCAACACATCAAACGAGAAGTCCGTCTCCGGAAAAATCTCCGAATCCGGCAGAAAGGAGAGTTTGGTCCCGGTCTTGTCAGATCGGCCCAGCTGCCGCAGGTCTGATGCGCGAACACCTTTTTCGAAGTCCATCACCCACACGTGACCTTCGCGGTTGATTTCTGCGGTCAGCCATGCGCTGACGGCGTTCACGGCTGTAATGCCGACGCCATGCAGTCCGCCTGTTCCGGTCTTGTAACCGCTTTCACGATCGAACTTACCGCCCGCGTGGATTTCAGTCAAAACGACTTCCACGGCCGAACGACCATCACCCTGGACTTCACTGATGGGAATTCCGCGACCATCGTCAGAGATGGAAATGCTCTCATCGACGTTGATCTGAATCTTCACTTCCGAAGCATGCCCGTTGACGGCTTCGTCAATGCTGTTGTCGACCACTTCGTACACAAGGTGGTGCAGGCCGTGCGAATCTGTACCGCCGATGTACATGGCTGGCCGCTTGCGAATACCTTCCACACCCTTGAGATGCTGAATGTCGTCGCCGGTGTAGTCGTTTTCTGCAGGAACCGCTTCTGACACGTTGGGGCTTTCTGAGCGTATTGAGCGCCGCGAACGGCGATAACAAACTAATGAGGCCAATGCCTCAGACACGCGAGCTAACACTCGGAGCCGACAACATGTTCCCGTGGGTCACCAGGACTGACTCAACAGCAACATGTTCTCGCAAAAAATCTTAGCTAACGAGTTTTGATAAATTTCAAGGACTTGATTGGTGGTTCCGGATGTCGCTGCTGCATCGTTGTAAGCAATTCGTGCTGCAGATAGCTCCGGAGTTCTTCAAGAATGGTTCCGTTGGAGACGCCGATTTCAAGAATACCGCCGCGAAGACGTCGCACATGACTTCTGGCGGCCACACGTTCACCGGCCGACGCTTTCCAGATTTTGTTGAGCTCCTGACCGGATGACTGCTCGGCCAGTCCTTTCGATCGCACGATCCTTTGCAGTAAATGCCCCAGTCGTGATGGTTGTTCGTAATGACTCATCATTCGTCCAGGCCGGTTTACCGGGAGCTACCGCTCCGTGTCTGAAACTCAACGATTTCGGCGATCCGCGCCGGCATTGCCAAAAGAGGCCTCCCTGTCCTGCAGCACATGAGCTGAGACAAACTAACGGTTCTGTGACAACGGCATGATCACATACGTATAGGAATCATCGACTCGAAACACGGCCGCGTGCTCAGCGCTGGTGAGTTGCAGGTCAACCAGTGTTTCCGGTGGCAACACTTTCAGGAAATCAGCGACGTAACGTGGGTCGAAAGTAATACGAATCTCTTCGTGGTCAAATTCGATCGGCAGTTCAACTTTCGATTCACCCACATCCTGAGCGCGACTGGACAGCGTCATCAGGGCGTCGGCAAATACAAAGTCAACGCCGCGGCTTTCTTCGTCCGTGACGATCTGAGCCTGACGAACAGCAGCATGGAAGGGACTGGCGGTCAGGGGAATACTGACACTGCCCGAATCCGGAATGACGTCCTGGTATTTTGGAAACCGGCCTTCCACCAGTCGGCTGTAAATGATGCAACGTCCGGTCCGCATCAGCACTTCGTTTTCATGAACGGCTACGTCCACGAATTCGGCATCGGCATCAATCGATCGTTCCAGCAGTGCCATCGCCCGGGTCGGCACGACGGTCGTCTTCTCCGGAGCCTTAGGACTGCCTTCGCATTCGCAGGCCGCTGTGGCGACTGCCAGACGGCGACTGTCGGTCGCGGCCACGGTCACTTTTCCGTCCTCGAATTCCAGCAACAAGCCGCCAAGTGCGTAACGTGTGCTTTCAACGTCTGTGGCAAATGACGTTCGACGGATAATCTGGCGAAAGACGGAAGCCGGAATCCGGAAGTAATCGCTGTCGTTAAACTCCGGCACGGGCGGAAAGTCCCGTGGGTCTTCGGAGGACAGGCGGAACTGCGAACCGGCAGCTTTCAGCGTCAGTGACTGTTCTTCCACATTGATGTCAAACTGATCGTCCTGCAACTCACGCAGAATTGAGGATACGCGAGCGGTGGGAAGCAGCGCCTCGCCGGTGGATGTTGTTGTCACACCATCGACGCTGAAACGAATCGCAACTTCCTGATCCGTACCAACCAGTTCCACGCCGCTGGAACTGAGATGCATGTAAACGTTGCGCAGGACGTCTTTGGGAGTTCGAGCTGGCACGGCCGAGGCCGCTGTCTGAAAGGCCGAGGAAAACAGGGCCCGATCACAGGTTAACTGCATTGTCTGTTACTTCCGATGACGTCGCCAATAATGCGACGGAACGTGGCGTGGACTTCATGTCTGGAGATCGACCGGTCGCCTCCGGACGGCCTGAGGCGTCTCAGGGTGACGATGTGAAGTGGTCGATTCTTCGAAGCCACCAGTGTAGCAGAAAACCGCACGCCGTGATACCGCTCGGACGGGACGGATAAGCTGGAAAAACACTATTCGGGCCGCGTTTTTTGCGTTGCGATTGGCGGCAGAGCCCGAAGGCCGCTGGCAGCACCCGGCGGGGGCATTCCTGGCGCGAAATTCGTCGGTTCAAGGCCCCTGAATCAGGCAGCCACGCGATCCGTTCTTGGTTCCGAAACGGGTGTCCGTAGTGACAGGCGTTTGCGCCGTGCACCCACGGCCAGAAAAGCCGGGAGCAGAATCAAATCGCCGACCAACGCCGCAATCAACAGACAGAACATCAGCACACCAAAACGCATGGTCGGCCGAAACGGAGACAAGCCCAGTGCCAGCAGTCCGGTCCCGGAAATCACCGCCGACGAGATAATCGGCAGGCCCGTCTGCAACAGGGCTTTGCGGACGGCCCGATAGCGGCAACTCTGCAGGATGCGAGCGTCGCGATAGCTGAACAAAAAGTGAAACGTTCCATCGACAGCCAGCCCCAGTGCGATACTGGCGGTCATCATGATTCCAATGTCGATGGGGTAGTCGCACCAGCCCAGTGCGCCAAAGACCAGCAGGATCGGTGTCAGGTTGGGAATCATGGCCACGAGTCCGGCCGTCAACGACCGCAAAGCAAAAATCATGACAACCGTAATCAGTACAAATGCCGATGCGAAGCTCTTCCAGAACCCTTCGAAGATCTGCACCTGAGCATTTTCGAGCAGCGGGCCAATCCCCGTAAATGTGACCGGCAATTCCGCACATCGAGACTTCAGCACGGAAACCGTCTGCTTAAGGGATGCCGGAGAATCGTTGTGAAGACGCAGAGAAATTCGCCACAGTCGACTGCCGTCCGCCATCAGTCCGCCAACCGCCGAACTGCCCGAAGACGACGCAAGGTTTGACAGCGATAAGGTGTTTTCGGAAAGTTCCTCGGGAAAAAAATCGGCCAGAGACAACGCATGGCACACATTCGGAACTTCGGTCACGGCCGCTTCGATATCACGAATTTCGCGTAGACGATGCACAAACGATGTGTCCGCCTGGCCAAAGTCCACCACCGCTTCAATCGACGTTGGACTCGTCAAGGTTCGAGCCACCAGGCGAGTGTCCTGGACGACTTGATCGTCTTCCGGCAGGAACTCAAGCGGATCAATCAACGACCTGAGATTCTGCAGACCGATGGCACATACAGCTGTCAGGATCAGTCCAGGCACCATGACTCGCCACGGCCGATTGACGATGGACATGGCCAGCTTCTGCAGCGATTGCTCCTGTGTCAGAGTTGCGGAAGATGGTGTGTACTTAACCGCGACCAACACCGCCGGCGTCAGAAAAACGCCGATGATGAAACTAAAGAAAGTTCCCATCGCCGCAACGACTCCGAACGCGGGAATCGGGCCCACGTCAGAAACCGCCAGACAGACGAGACCAATGATTGTGGTTAAGGCAGCGAAACTGCTGGGGCGAATCACTCCGGACAGGGAACGGCCCACGGCATCCTCGTGAGGGTATTCGTGTCGGTAGTGACCGATAAAGTGAATAGCGGCGGCCGTCGTGAATACCATGACCATCACAGGCAGTGACGACATCAGAAAGTTCATTTCGTAGCCCGTTGCCCAGATGGACGTGAGCGTCATTTCGATGCAGAACACGTTGGTCAGCATTAGGGCCGCGGATGTCTTCCAGCAGCCGATGTTCAAACGCAGCAATACCAGACAAATGACCAGCGTCAGCGAAAACAGGAATGAAGCACGCTTGCGGCTGCCCAGGTGATCAAGTTGTGTCGCGACGATGGGGCCTCCGGCAAGTATCGCGTTGTCCATGCCGCAATACGCCAGCTGACCACGAACTGCGGCAACGGTCTGGCCGCGATGGGCGATGCCGTGTTCATTGATCGAAACCAGCATCGTCTCGAGATCGTTGTCCGGAGTCGTTAACAGGTTCACCAGACGATCGTCGGCGACGTCCTGCTGAACGTGGTTGGACAACATTGATTGCACGATCCGGCGACGGGTCCAGCAGACCGACACACCCGGCAGGCCCGTCAGCCGATCAGAAGCGGCCTGTAATCTGGTCGCGTCGGGAAATGGCTTTTCGAACGCAATCAGAATCGTTTCGTCGCGACCAAATGTATCACAGAAGTCGTCGTAGTTGTCGCGGATTTCGCAGTTGCGAGGCAGCCACGTTTCAATGTCGTTGTTCGAGGAAACCTGTTCGCCAAGGAACGTCAGGACGGGCAGCACGCTGAGACAACAAAACAGCAACGGAACGGATTGCCGTTTATAGAAATCTGAAACCATGCGCACACGCCGAGAGAAGGGAGATCTTATTTCTTTTCCCTATTCGTATCGAAACAACGGCAATCTTTGCGTGATGACGATCGCGATGCGAATGGCGTTCCGCTGAATGTTTGTTCAGCTCCACAGAATCCTCGGCAGATCCCGTGGTTCAAGTTTGAACACTTAAATCGCTACCGATTCCTTGATCGTCAAGGTTTGCTGCAAGGGCCCTGTCGGGAAATCCTCAGTGCATGGAACGACTGACACAACCGGAAGGTTGCGCTGATGGCTTTATTCGTCTCCGGAAAGGAAACGTCCACCGCTCATGAACATGCCGTTATCGCAGGGATGGCACCATTCGATGAGAACCTTGTATTCGAACTCGCGAGTCTCACTGGCCATCCGTACTGATGCTTCCCCAGGGGAAACGGACCCACGGTGCAGCATCCCAATGCCTGTTCGGCTGATTTCGCGGGTCATGGCAGAAATCGTATTTCCGCGCTGCGTCTTGATTTCCGCCGGTACAGACAGCTCAAGTCGCTCATTCGTGCGCAGATTCGTGACGTCCGGCTTGCCAATGCTTTCCAGCACGTCCTTCAGATCGTCGAGGGTTGGACGACTCCATGGATCCTGTGTCATGACTAACTCCACAATGATTTAATGCTGCCCGCAGACAGGCGACCGCAAATCAGGTCGCTTCGTTCACTGTGAGTCTAGATTCCGTTCAGCCGCAGCGCCTGCTTCGATCAGGCGAAGTTGGGTAAGTGCGACGTCGTCACCTGCCGGACTTACGCTTTGGGATGATTCTGACGGGCAGGCGCGAACAGCAGGTACGCCACGACCGCAAATCCAACCAGAAAGATCCATGTCCGCATCGGCCAGCCGCTGGTAGCCGTCACGCTGGAGCCGGTTTTGGCTTCCGGAGCCGCGACGGCCATTGTTGCACCAAATGCGTCTGCGAAGTCTGCATCCGAAGGGTCGGAGACCGCGAAAGGGTCTTCCGTCCATGACGCTGGCTTGGCTGCTGTTGCCGCGAACTGCTCGATGGCACCAGGCACGGGCTGAGGTGCAGCCGAAATCGGTATCGTAAGTCCCGCGCTCAGGTCGGTCGACAATTGAGCCCCACCAGTGACTCTTGATGGCCGATCGGACGACGACACGGGCTGGAAGACCGGCTGAGGAAGTGGTATGTCTGAATTCCCGGTCGCATTTTCGGCGACAGGATACGTCTCCGGCTGAGATGTCTGCGTCTGATGACCCCAGAAAAATTCATCATCCCCGGCAGCGTTGTTGTGTTCAACATCGCTGTTGTTCCGTGCGCCGTCATCCTCCTGTTTAGTAAAGGCGGCCCAGGGATCCTGTCGCGAAGCTTCAGCGAACCCGTGTTTCCGGGCAGCCTGTTGGAAAGGATCGACGGCTGAGTCCTGAGATTCAAGGTCTGGTCGCGGTGGATTCTGCAAATCAGACTCCGGTGACGTCGCAGGTTCACGACCTTGTTCAGCGGCTGACGGTCTGACGTCGCTGTCGGCAATCAGTGCACCGAGTTCCGGAAATAACTCCGATGTGAAAGCGTCTTTGACTGGAATTTCGGTCGTCCGTGCATCTGCGACGGCGGACGCTTCACCGAATAATCGGTCGAAATCGCTGAGTTTGTCAGCCTTTTTCAGTGGGGTAATCGCAGGTTCAGCAGTTGCCGCTGCGAATGGTTTTTTCGGTTTGGCTTCCGTTACAGCCTCCGTCAGCCCCGACTGAGCTTCAGTTGCCACAGATCTGGACACAGTGCCGTCACGTTGAGCGATGAAGTCGGCGAACGACTGCTGACCGGATGCCGTCGTCCCTGAGGCTGGCATGATTTCCGGCAGCCTGACTCGTTCATCAATGGCTGCCTCCACTTCCGCGGCAGCCAGCTGATCGACCAGGCCTTCCGCCTGGTCTTCGATATCTGTCATTGTGGCTGAGTACTTTTCCGTTGTCCTGGCCACAGCTGCTTCTGTCGCTGATGATCCCTCATCGATGTCATCACTGACATCTGTCGAGACCGCTTTTTCCGTGCCCACGTCTTCGACCTCGACAAATGGGTCAGGGCCCAATTCCGAATCGTCGGACGATCGTCCGAGCAGGGCGGCGAAGCTGAACCAGGATTTTTTCTTTTTCTCACCCGCTGTCGCGTCGTCCGCGGACAATTCCTGTTCGCTGGACACCAGTTGTCCGCTGGATTCAGGTTCCTCTGATTCGGCAACGATCGCCTCGGCAGCAGCGTCCTGGGCTTCCAGTTCCTCCAGACTTACATAGTCCGATCGCGTGATCAGATTTCTCAGTCGGGTACCGGAACATCCGGATGCACCAAGCAGAGTACCGGCAATCAGGATCGTCATCAGTTTGTTCGGAATCATCAGACCGAACCTTCCATAAATAGCGTTTGGAAAATCCATCAACACGTGCCAGGTTGGGCGTCGTCCATTTCATTGTTTCGACTTTTCCAATGGTGCGGGAGAATTCTGTTGGCGCAAAAAGAACCAGTAATACTGACAATAGTGCCCCAGGTGTTCCGGTCCGGCAGTTGAGGGGGTTTACGGAGGCGAAGAAGTGAATCGCGTCGCGGCGCGAGTAACTTTCAGATTTCGCCGCCTTCGAGATTCTTCCTCATGCCGGACGGCCGGCAAGCCGAGGCAAACTGCCGTTCTTAAGCGAATGGCATGATCCTGCGGATAGTGACAGGGATGCAGCCAGGACACAGCAGTGTCGTCGTAGCAGACGTGATGGACGGTGCGCGTGGGAATCCAGGCGTTGAAATCGGCGATCAAGGTACGGAGATCCTTGATTCGAAAACGCAAACAGCATTCAGACTGCAAAAAAAAGAAGCAACGTGAATCACGTTGCTTCCTGTGGAATGCTTCAATTGTGGCCGGTGCTGCAATCTTCTGCAACAAAAGCTATGAGGACTAAAACGGCTTCACCGAAGTGTAGGCGCCCTGGACACCGTTCAGCTGCGAAATTGTTCGCTGGACGCGCTAAACGTCCGTGCGACACGCACTAGTTCTGATAGTCCACGACGATACGTCCCTTCTTAACGCGAACATCAACGGCGTACTTGCCATAGTCGTATCGCACGCGATCTCCTTCACGTCGGCATCTTACTTGTTCGCAGCCGCACGGTGGCACACAGATCAGAATGTAAACGCACTTGGGGGGCTCGCAGCAGTTGCATGGATCATCAACGGCACACGGATCATTGACACGAATGATTTTGGGCACGGCACAGGGGTGCATTTCCCGCTTGTCGACATATTTGACGCAGGTAAACAGCGGCTCTGGCGCTGCATCAACGTAAACAGCGCTGTCGAGAACGTGTCCTCCAACTGAGGGACCGAACACCACACCGGGCACTGCCGGGATGGGAGTCAGGTCGACTGCGTGAGCAGGTGCTGCGATACACACGGCGAGGCAAATGCCCGCCAACTGGGTGAGTCTTTTCATTGTCTTTTCTTTCGTCTCGTGAGATTGGCCTGTTAAACGGGCGGCGAAAAAGGGTGAGACACACGTCCTACCTATTTAGATGCCATCTGAATTCCATTAGTCAATCGGCATGTGAGATTTGCCGCTTGTTTTGGCGACGTAAAATCCGTTTGGGCCAAAGCCGGACACTGGAACATGTAAGTTATTCCGGCAAAGCAGTCAGACTCAACCGAAAACGGCAACAATTCCAGCAAACTGGGAAAGGTGCTTTGTTTTGGTGATTTCCTGAGCCTGTGGGGATTGGGTGGCGTCGACTGGACAGTTGGTGTCGTCCGTCAGGCTCTGCAGGTGTTTCCACCGCAGTCGATCGCCCGGGGAAGTTGCTGTTCGCCATCCGTCGGTGCTTGGGTTCATGAAGTCTATTGCTCGACAGACAGTTCATCTTGGCCGATCTCATCGTTTGTCCTAGCATTCCAACGAAATTCGACGGAATATCATCACCTCATCTGGCCCAGGAATCTTTGTCGATGGATTTCAACATCCGTCCTATCTCAAAAATCTGCGCCGAAACCGGTGCAGCGCTGGTGGCTGGCAGCGAATGCTGGTCTGTGTTGGTAGAAGAAAACGGTAAGATCGTACGACACGACTATTCTGCGGAAGCATGGACAGGGCCTCCGGAAGCAGCCGTCGGTCACTGGATGTGTCACGTTCCTGCAGAAGCTGACGCTGGGCCGCAGCTCATTGATCCGGATTCTCTGTTTGAATATTTCGTGCAGCTGTGTGAGTCTCCGAATACGGTAGAACAGGACTATCAGTATGTGCTGGCGTTACTGCTGCTGCGGAAACGCCGTTTGATTCTGGAACAGACGATAGAAATTGATGACCGACCCGCCATGCGTTTGAACGGAAGCGGTGGCGAAGGGCCATTCGATGTGCAAGAGCGTGAGTTGACCGATCAACAGATTCTGCAATTACAGGACCAGCTGTTTGGCGGAACCGCCGAAGCCGCCGCGTGACAACATCACAGGCCAGGGATAGAGCCGCACAGGATCATGGAATGATCGACCACTTCTTTCGAATTCTGCCTGCAGTCGTTGCGCTGATGATTTGTAGCGGCTGCCAGCTGCCGTGGCAAAAGAAAGAACCCCGGTACGTCGATCCAGCCCTGCCGATGACCCTCAATCGCGACGAACTGGTCGATTACCTGAATCGTCAGAATCAGGGTCTGGAAAGCTGGCGCTGCACGACAACTCGCATGGAGGTCCGACTCCCCAACACTCTGCCAGTGCGTCTGAAGGGAAACATTGCCTGCCAGGCACCACGGCACTTCCGACTGACGGCCGACAATGTGATTGCCCGAGCTGACCTGGGTTCCAACGACAAACGCTGCTGGTTTTATTCCAGGCCCGGCGAAGCTGCCGTCATGACGTGGAAACACGAAGATTCGGCGCTGATTCAGCAAGTACCAAGCGGCGTTCCCTACATCGATCCCAACTGGTTGATGCTGGTGCTGGGCGTTAAACCTCTTGATCCCAACAACTACGAAGTCAGCCATGGTCTTTCCGGAGGAAGGGAACTGTGGCTGAGTGCCATCGAAGACAGCCCGTCCGGACGACCGCTTCGCCGAGTCATCAAAGTGGACACAATTCGCGGCGTCATCCGTGAACACGCCGTCTATGACAGCGAAGCAAATCCATTGGTCCGCGCACAACTGAGTCGACATCAGTCCTACAACGGTCACTTGATTCCTCGAACGGTCAAGCTGCAGTTTCCTCAAATGGATTCGGTGATCACACTGACGTTTGAGGGCATCGAAACGAACCCACCCCTGCCCGAAGAATTATGGAGACTGCCGGACCACAAGCAGGTGGTCGACGTTGGCAACATGATTCGGCAACGCCTTGCTCCTAAGCACGGTGAACACAAATTGAAATCCCCCCAACGGCCTGCCGCTCGCGCTTATCTGGAACCGCCCGTGTTTCGACAGAACGACAAAACCGCCTTGTTGCCCACTGAACGAATGTTCGACGGTGCGGCAGCGGGTCAAATATCGATTAAGGCGCCAGACTGGGACACACCCATCTCGTTCAGCAAACCCGTCGAATCAAATGTTTCGCTCGGAACACAGAACGCTGCCGCTCCGCCGCCAAAACCGAAGAGCAAGTGGAACTGGAAGTGGTGGTAGCCACGCCTGTGACTCAGACCCTTCTACTGCGTGGTCAAGTCTAAGAACAGGGGTTGTTCCGTAGCCGAACTCGCCAGAGTTTGGAGATTTTTCTCTATGTCGTCCAAAGTCTGGCGACGAAGCACTAGTGCAGTTTACAAATTGACGGAACCGGTTCTGGCTCGTGGGGGCAGCCGTTCTGCTGTTGAAACACGTCCACCGCAGCCATGAGTCAGCCACTGTCGCTGTACGTCGAAGACAAGTGCCCATTCCCAGGGTTCGCTAACCGGCAGCTGCCACGGCTGCCTTCATCTTTGCCAGACCGGTCTTTGCCACTTCCAGCGCGTCCTGTTTCCAGTAGTCTCTGTTGAACAGTTCCAGCGACAGCACGACCGAACGGCCGTGGCCGCCAATCATATTCAGAATTTCGGTCAGCGGCGCGATGCCGTCTCCTGGATAAACGCGGTGCGAATCGTTCATCTCAGCGCGACTGGGCGAATTCGGATAGTCATTCATGTGAAAAGCGTGAATCGCGGCGTCGTGCAGCAGAGCCAGGCCACCAAACTCTGATCCGCCTTTGAAGATGTGATACACATCCGGCAGCAGGCAGGCCTTCGGATGACTGGCTTCGACACAAACCATGACGGATTCTCCCAGCCGCGACAGGTTGACACTATGCCCCCAGACTTCCAGCTGAGGAACCACGCCGGTTTCGTCACCGATCTCCAGCAAAGTCCGGTAACGTTCGGCCACGACAAACAGATCCAGCTTCGGTCCCTTCGTCGCCCCCGTCGGCGGGGCAGCAATCCGAAGACCTCCGATTTGGGCGAGAATATCCATGTCTCGCTTCGCATCCTCCAGCCCCTTTTTGCGGCGCTCAGGGTCGTCCGCGATCCACTGAGCAAAACCGATCGCACTCTCCACCGTTAATCCGGCATCGCTGATCATCTTGCTTAAGTCGGACAGGCTTCCTCCCGCTTCAACATACTGCGTCAGATGTCGCATCCACGGTTCGATACCATCATAGCCGGCGTCTGCAGCGATCCGAATCTGCTGCCTGATGTCCTGCGTCTGTTCACGAATCGTGCTGGCGTTCAGACAAAACGTGAAGGGGACGGCGGCTGTAATCGCTGTCGACGTTTCGGCGATTGCCGAGGACGCAACAGGAAGAGCGGCGGCGGCAGCAGCCGAGGAAAGAAAATTGCGGCGGGTGGTTGTCATAAGGATTCAGTGGCTGGGGCAGGGGGAACAGACAAATACGGCGGTGAGGCAGGGATGTGAGACACGAACGACATTCTGGCGGCAGAAGGCGCGAGATGGAAGTCTGCCGCAACCCAATGCATCAAGGCCTCGCGCCAACCTGGTTTAGAGCAATTTACTTGTTGTCGTGGCCGATACTGGCTCGTGGGAGTAACGAAACTGCTATTGAAAAGCGTTCTTCGCGGCCACAAGTCAGCGTGAAACGCTGTAGGCATCGTGTTCGGGACAACTTCCGAAAAGACTCAGTGGTGCCGCCACACCGAGCAAGTTGCTGCGTCTCATTATTGGGTGGTCGCAGCTGATACCTTCAGCAAGGTGGCTCGCCGCCCACGTCGTTCGTCGGGTGTGAACAACAATGGTTTCGCTGCAGTTTTCCGTTCACCGCAGTGTGGACGGGGCCCCGGTTCCGAAGACCGCAACTCGGTTTCGTCAAACCTATTGATACGAAATGGGTTACTCGCCACCCCGGACGTGAGTTGCCATTCCGCCAACGAGCATCTCGCACGAGCGTGGTGAAAGTATCGGCGGGAGCGTTTTGTCTGTTCGAGGTCGCCCCAGGGCAATCGCATGTTCAGACGTCTTGAAAAGCAGCCAAAATGCCTTTGAGCTTGTCTAAATTCCATCCAGCGGTGAGTCGTTTTCCTC
>LWDU01039628.1_pt1 | contig 17936 bp, 18 predicted proteins | sample 727161 | NCBI WGS metagenome assembly LWDU01 (sample SAMN04566230, study PRJNA314399) | hydrothermal vent metagenome | isolation source: deep sea hydrothermal plume seawater | place: Mexico: Gulf of California, Guaymas Basin | collected 2004-07-11
AAATAAGGAAAAGATTCAGCCTCGACCTGCTCCCACATCGACCGTTGCGCCAATTGCCGATGCAAATACGCCACCAAGTCCCCTTTAAAACGTTCTACACCCGCGCGAAAATGAAATTCACCAGCGATCCCCGTGCCCGCCAAATCCGTGAGCATAAAGGTTAAAGGGCCTAGCGGAGACAGACAGGCGAGCATCTGGCCCAATTCCACCTCGCGATGGCGATCCCTCATGTGTGCGGCCTTGAGTCGAGCGGCGACCTCTTCCATCTCGGCAAGTTGCGCGCGCATCACCTCGGTGCTGAACGCGGCGAGCGCCACTTTGTCGGCCTCGTCGGCCAGTACCGCTTGCAATCGCGGCACGGCATCCGACCACGTCCCCCAATCCAAATTCCAATTCGCCTCTTCACGCTCGCCCCAACCCCGGTCGCGGATAAAACGCGCGACCTCGGCCCAACCTTCGCGTTCCGCTGCAAAACGGGTTCGGCTGATATTCGCCTCGACCATCAGTGCCGGCTGGCCCTCCAACAGCCCAGCCGCGACATAGGGGGCAAAACTCGGCACGATCCAAATGGCGAGAGCCCAGACCACCAACGCCCGTGCCAACGCCGCTCCCGCGCCGGATGAATATACTGAAACCAACAAGCCCAATGAAATAAAAACCCCCATATAGAGCAGGCAGCCAGCATACATGCCCAGCAGCGCCCATAGATCCGCCACGACAAATGCGATCAATGCATGGCTTGCCCCGACAAATATCACCACGATAAGACACGGGGTAAATAGCACCGCGAGGGCAATAAAAGCCCCAAGCCATTTTCCCATCAGGACCTCGCCCCTGCCAATCGGATAGGCGAGCACTAGGCGCAATGTGCCCTCTTCCCGCTCACCGGCCAAACCATCGTAACTAAACACCAGTGCCAACAAACTCAGCACCACTCCCACCGCGAAAAGCACGTCGAAACTGGCAAAGAGCGCAGGCAGGGGATTGCCGACCAAAGGCGCGCGCTGGTAAAGCACGTAATTTGCGCCCTTGACTTGGGCGAGAAAGGACAGGTTGTGCAAGCCATAGACGATCGAACGCAGGGGCGGCAAAGGCCTGGCAAGAAAAAGACTGCCATTCATCAACCAATTCGCATTGGCCCATTCGGTAACGCTGCGGTATTGGTCTTGGTCGAGATAGGGCGCGAGGTTCTCACGCCGCTGCCCTTGTTCCTCGGCCAACACCAATGTGCCGGCGACCATCAACACCAGGCACAGGGCAAAACCCAAATAGAAACGCAAACTCAACACATGGTCGCGGATCTCTCGGAAGGCGATAATCCAGGTCACGGCTTGCTCCTCAGCTTATATCGCGGCGCAGAAAAACCCAGAGCGCCGCGCTAAAAAAAAATGCGTCCCAAAGCAACAACAACCCGATATCGAACCAGACCCGGTCCCAGCAGTCGGCCAGGGAATGGGATGTATAGGCGAATGGAATCTTATCTTGCCATTGGTAACCGACTCGCCGCTGTTGGCGGTCCCAGCGAATAACCGCGTCGCGGAAACGCTGGGCATCCGCGACCCCGGTCCGAGAGAGTGTCGCAGTCGCGTAGCGATACGAGGCTAAGGGCGAGAGCCGCGATAGCGTTTGCGTGAGGGCGATTTGGCCGTCGACCTGAGCGATATAGTGGTCGTCGATGGCCCAACAGGCGTGCGCATAATCTAGATATTCCTCAAAATCGCCCTGCCGCAATGCGGACTTTTGCGCTTCGATCTCGGCGACCGCCGGATAGGGCACGAGCCAGCGCCCCATAGAAAGCGAAAGGTTGCACCAACCGATGCCCCAGCCCACCCATAACGCAAGCAGCAACGACAATGCACTGGACGGCCGAGCGAATAGCGCCGAAGCCCACAATCCCATGTGTACGAAAATTACCATATAGAGCAGCGAACAAACCATCACCCCGCCTATCCGCAACCAATCTTCCCCTGCAAGGCCCAACTCGGGCATCAGCGCCAGCCAACCGACGACCACCGCACAAATCGGCAGGAATATCGCGAGCTGGCCCAGCAATACCCCCAGCGCCTTGCCCGCGATGAATACGCCGCGCCGTAACGGACCGGCAAATACCAACGCAAGCGTGCCGCGCACCCGTTCCCCGCAAATGGCGTCATAAGCCGCCAAAAGGGCCAACAGACTTAGGATATACTGCACGATATGCACCAAATCCGGTGCTTGAAAAATTTCAAAAAGCGGATTGGGATCCCCCTGATCCATCACCACCGCACCCGGCTGGCGACGGGGTTGCGACCAAGTAATAAAGAGCAACCGCCCATTGTGCATTTCCAAACCGCGGGCGAGCACACTCAACGGCGTCGGCGGCGCGCTCAGCTTCGGCCTTTTGCCGGCACGGGTCTGCCCGGCTTGGTCGCGCTGATCATATCCGTGCTTGCGCACGGTATAATCTCCGAGCAACAGAGATAAGCTAGCCACAGTCAACAAGGCACAGAGCAAGCCAGCCAACCCCATCCTGCGGCTCGCCAGTTGGTCCCGCGCTTCGTGCAGGGCTATGGTCCATATCGTCGCCAACATAAAAAACCACCGAGCAAACTAGGCTTTCATCACAAGCAGGACAAGATTTTTATCCGAATTTGGAGTCTGCGCCTTCGTTGCTTAATATCTTCTAAGAGAAAGAATAATATGCAGATACCCGTCGACATACCTATCATCGTCCCCCTGCTTGGCATGACCGCGCTTTGGTTTATCAGCGCCTGGGGCGTGGCCTTTACCGCCAACCAGCGCGGAGCCAATTCGTGGTCGTGGTTCGCCCTCGGCCTGATCGGCGGCCCTTTTGCCTGGTTGGGTGTATTGCGCACGGGCAAGATATGCCATCACTGCCGCAGCAAAATCCACCTCAAGGCCAAAATCTGCCCAAGTTGCGATCTGCCACAGACCTACAAAGACTTAACGACCGAGCTCCGTCCTCACCCCGAAGGCCTCGTAGCCCGCAGCGGTAAGGACGGCGAGATCTGAGAGAAGGAACCCTCCTTATGCAACACGGCAAAAAAAACCTCGCGCAAAGCCAACGGTCAGCCCAGATTCCGCAATATCGATGGAATACTGGCGCAAGCCATTGCCGGGGAAGCATTCGCTTCGCTGCCCGGCAACGGGCAAACCCCTCGACTTAGGCGATTATTTCGCCAGCGACCTGAAAATCGCGTCGCCAGCAAATTGCTCAAAGACAATGCCGTGCTGCTGCCATCGCTACAAAACCACCGCGATTCCGAGCAACTCCACGAACAAGCCCAGCAAGAGCTGCAGCATCAAAGCACACCTCTCGACTTAAAAAGTTGCTCCAACCAACCCAAGAGATAAAATAAACCAAATAGCTAGTCGGCGAAGAACAGCCGCATCGCCGACTGTCCCAACACCTCGTCCCGTTCCTCCGCACGCAAACCCAACTCTTCGGCGAAAACTGCCAAATGCTGGTCGTACGTCGACTTTTTCAGCCAGTGCTCACAGGGAAAATCAGACCCCCAGATACAGCGATCGGCGCCAAAGGTCGCCAGCATAACACGCAGTTGTTCGTGGGTGTCGGAGAAGGGGTATTCCCGTTGCGAACTAGTCACTGCAAAAGTGACCTTGGCGTATAGCTGGGCATAACGCGCCAACGCCGATGCTTCGCGTATCGCCCGATCCTCAAGACCGTCGGCGGCAACCGGATAGGCACAGTGATCCAAGACCACCGGCACCTCGGGAAAGCGTTCGAGCAACATCGCCAATTCTTGCAGATAATCCGCCTGCAGATGCGCGCAGATCACCGCGCCAACCTCCCTCGCCCGACGCCACAGCGCCTCTGTCCCCGGATGGTCATAACCGGCTGGAGAGACCTCAACGCGAACGCCTTTGACATTGTAACCGGTCACTAAGCGTTCCAGTTCGTTGGGGCTATCTTCATCTTGCGGATCTAATGTACACACTCCGACAGTCCAATCGGCATTGGCTTTGGCGGTATCGGCCAATAAACGATTATCCCAACGATAGGCCGATCCCGTCTGGATCAATACTACCCGATCAACGCCATTGGCCGCAGCCTCGCGCCGCAGATGTTCGATCGTACCCACACCCGGTTCGGGTCTGAAGGGTTCTGCTTTCATCGGGTACAGCGCTTCATCCCGGTGGTAAATATGCGCGTGGCTATCGACGATCATGGCTCGCTCCTTTTTGCGGCCAATATACGACACAAAGCCCGGGGGGAAAACCTTGACATGCCCGGCGGACGATCCCATGCTATAGGACACCTTCACACGATAAAGGACGATCATGCCCACCTGGAAGCGCTACGAGGAACTTCGCCCCGACGAACTCGAAACCCTTATCGCCCAATCCCCCGTTGCACATTGGCCACTCGGCTTGCTCGAACACCACGGCTGGCACTTGCCCATCGGCTTTGATGGCCTTAAGGCCGACCGCACCTGTCAGCGCCTCGCACAAAGCACCGGCGGTGTGCTGCTGCCAGTAATGTGGTGGGGCGGCGGCGGCGGCCACGACATCTTCAAATGGACCCACTACCAAAACGAAGCCGCGATCACCACCATGCTGGCCGAGACCTCCCGCCAGCTTTTGTCCTATGGCTTCCACGTGCTAGTTTTGCTGGCCGGGCACTATCCCTGGCAAGGTTTTCTCGATGCCGTCGTCCCAACCCTACGCGACGAATTTCCCGACGCGCTAATCCTCGCCGGCACAGAGGCCACGATCTGCGGCGACGCCGTAGATATCCAAGGCGACCACGCCGCCCGCGAAGAAACCTCTTTCGGCATGGCGCTCTTCCCCGAATTAGTCGCACTTGACGCATTGACCACCGGACGCGACGATTCCGTCTGGCCGGGTAGCCAATCTCCACCTGCAGACCGCCACCACCCCAAAGTAGAATTCGATCCTTCTGCCCCACTCTTCGCGCAAATGGGAGAAGACGCGCGCAAAGCCTCCGCCGTGACCACCTTTCGCGGACCATCAACGACTATCTCAATAACCCGTGACGGATCCCTTCCACTATGATTCGACGGATAAATGCACACCAACCCTACCCCGGTATGTCGAACTCTCGATTTGACCAACAAAACGCAAATCCTCTTGCACGCTACAACCACCTTTACAATCTCAGTCAGCTATTATCGCCAATCTGCGGGAGGCACACATGAGCGCTGACGCAATATTCGCCGCCTTCCCGACACTTAGCACTCCGCGGTTGACGCTGCGCCAGATCCGCACCGAAGACGCTGCAGCCGTCTTCGGCCTTTTCGCCGATGCGGAAGTCACCCGCTACTACGACCTCGACACCTTCACCGAGCCATTACAGGCCGAAGAATTGATCGAACGATTTCAAAGGCGTTTCGTAAACGAAACCCCCGACAATTTAATCGGCACCTGTGGTTATAATCTCTGGGTCCAACCCGCCCGTCGCGGTCTGTTAGGCTATGACCTAGCCCGCGGCCACTGGCGTCGTGGGTTGATGGCTGAAGCATTGGCCGCCGTGCTTAAATTCGGTTTCACCGCCATGGGCCTCAACCGAGTCGAGGCGCTGACCTTCCCGCAAAATATGGCTTCCAAAGCCCTGCTCGACAAACTCGGTTTTCAAGCAGAAGGTCTGCTGCGAGAATACGAGTTTATCAAGGGAGCCGCCCAAGACATGGCCATCTATTCACTGCTGGCCGGAGAGCGGCCGCAATGAAACCCCACGGCAATCTCTAATGCTTTGTCTCACCGTCGACCAGACCCTGCGATTACAGCTGATGGAAAGCCACCAAGCGCCATCGCTCAATGCCCTTATCGAAAAAAATAGGACCTATTTGCGGCTCTGGTTACCCTGGCTCGATGACAATACCCGCGAATCCGACAGCCGTAATTTTATCAAATGCTCTCGCGAGCGCTATGCCAACAGAGAAGGCCTAGATATGGGCATCTGGCAACAAGAGGCCTTAGTCGGCGTCGTCGGTTTCAACCAATTTTCTTGGGGGCCGCGCTGCGGCGAAATGGGCTATTGGCTTGACGAGCAACAGCAAGGCGCCGGCATAATGACCCGCTGTTGCCGCGCGTTACTAGAGCACGCTTTTACAGATTTAGACCTAAATCGCGTGGAAATTCGTTGCGCCGTAGACAACGCGCCCAGCCGTGCCATCCCGGAGCGTCTGAGTTTTCAACTAGAAGGCCAGTTGCGCCAGGCCGAGTGGATCTACGACCACTTCGTCGACCATGCCGTCTATGGCTTGCTCGCCGAGGAATACAAATCATGAAGGTTTTCTATTCCCCCGAACACCAAGCCCACGACCCCGAGAACGAATTCACCAATGCCGGCGCGATTCCCTATCCCGAGTGCGCCCGCCGCGCCACCGGGATTGCCGCCGCCCTTTCCTCCAACCCCTCGTTCGAGATCGAGATGCCCGAAATGATCGCCCCCATCGCACTCGAAGCGATCCATGATACCGGCTACCTGCACTTTCTCGCCCAAGTCTATGCCGGGCAAAAATCCCACACGGTCGAACTAACGCCGACGACTTTTCCGTCGCGCGGCCGGGGCCGGCGTCCAACAACCCTCAAAGCACAAGCCGGTTATTACGCATTCGACACTACGCCCCTTACTCCGGGCACTTGGGACGCGGCGCTATCCGCCGCTGGCTCGGCCCTAACCGGTGCCGACTGCCTGCTTGAAGGCGCACGATCCGCCTACGCCCTCTGTCGCCCACCCGGCCACCACGCCGGCCGCGACTATTTCGGTGGTTACTGCTATCTCAACAACGCCGCGCTATCCGCCGAAAAACTCGCCGCGCATGGCCGCGTCGCCCTTCTCGACATCGACTACCACCACGGCAACGGCACCCAGGATATATTTTACGACTCGGACCAAGTATTCTTCGTCTCCATCCACGCCGATCCAGCCTATCAATATCCGCTCTATTGGGGATATGCCGATGAAAGAGGCGAAGGGACTGGAGAGGGTACAACGCGCAATTTTCCCTTGCCGCCGAACACCGGGGACAAGGCCTATATCGAAACCCTCGATGAGGCGTTACATTGTATCGAAGACTTCGCCCCCGAGTATTTGATCGTATCCGCTGGCCTGGACATCTGTCGGGAAGACCCACTCGGAGATTGGGCCATAACAGCAGAAGGCGTGGCGCAAATCGGCGCAAGAATCGCCACTGCCGGCGTGCCGACTTTATTAGTCCAAGAGGGTGGCTATGACCTACGTGGCCTCGGCGCGAATGTCCGGCAATTATTAACCGCCTTCATCTAGATTTATAGGGCCTGCGAGAGTAAGTCTCGAAAACGGTTACTAATAATTATTGTCGCCCAATATCAAACAAGACACTCGCGACCTACTTTCGAGGAGTTCTATCAGCAATGAAATCGTTGCCCGCCACGAGCAACATAAAAATCGCCGAGCGCATGAGCCCTCGTCCATCGTCAGAAGAGCTAGCTTACTTCCGGGAAATGCGCATCGATGCGGCTTCGATTTGGACGACTATCGAAGACGCCAACTACGATTATATGGTAGAAACTCGGCACTTGCTCGAACAACACGGGATACTGCTGTGGAATATTGGCATCCTGGATTTGCACTGCGATCCGACGATGGTCCTGGGGCTACCTGGCTTCGACGAGAAGATCGCCCAGTACAAAGATTATCTGCGCGATCTGGGACGAGCAGGCATTGGCTATACGACCTATGCGCACATGGCCAATATAAAATTGCTGCCCTATTACCAAACCGCCGTCGGTCAGACACGCGGCATCCCAACCCGCGAATTCGACCTTGAACTCGCCAAGGACCTGCCCCTTTCCCACGACCGATCTTACGACGAAGACGAGGTCTGGGCGACATTGGCCCGGTTTATTCGCGAAGTCGTTCCGGTCGCCGAGGATGCAGGGGTCCGCATTGGCCTGCACCCAGACGACCCGCCGATGCCCGACTTAGGTGGAGTCGGTCGGGTGGTGCGCAGTTTCGCGGATTACCAGCGAGCCTTAGACCTGGCCGACAGCGCCAATTTCGGCCTCTGTTTCTGCGTCGGCAGTTGGGCTGAGGGCGGTGCGGCATTGGGCAAAGACGTCTATGAGATAATTGAGGACTTCGGCGCGCGCGGCAAACTCTTCAAAATTCATTTCCGCAATGTCGACAAACCACTGCCCAAATTCCGCGAAACGTTAGTAGACGACGGGTATATCGATATGCACCGTGTGATGACCGGGCTGCACAACGCAGGTTTTGCTGGAGCCTTGCTGCCCGACCACGTACCAGGAGACCAAAAAAATGCCGCCTATACCATCGGCTATATGCGCGCGCTACGCCAGCAGGTCTGCGGCGCGGATTGAAGGCCAGCGCAATCAAACCACAATTTTCTCCGCTCGGCATAGCCCATGATCGCGGAGAGCAGGATGCGCAACTCGTGGTTCATCTGGGCGAGGAAATGGCTCTTGGTCTCGTTGGCCTGCTCGGCCTCCTCCTTAAGCCGCAGCAACTCGTGTTCGGTCACGAGCCTTTCGGTAATGTAGTGCAAAACAATGAGGTGCCCCGTCGGCCAGTCGTATGACCGTGCAATAGGTACGAGACAGAGCTTAAAAGAGATAGACCACGATGCGGAAGAATGCAGAACCATAAGACGTTCCGGTGCAAGATACAGCTAAGATAAAAAGCAACCCCAAAGGGACAAATAATCTACCCTACCGACGTTGACCACCCGCCTCTCCGCCTGTAATAAACTCCAACGCCCGCGCCTCCGACCAACAAGCGCCGCCGCCCGCCGGAAAGACCACGTGCCCTCCGCCCGCCGGCATTTCCAAAAAGACCTGCGATAAGCCTTTAACTTGCTCCACCGGATAACATTTCGCCCCCAAAAATGGGTCATTACGTCCATTGACGATAAGCGACGGCGCAGTGATGCCCGGCAAAAATCCCAAACAGCTATTCTGCTGCCAGTATTCCTCCACGCTCGTAAAACCGTGCAGTGGCGCCGTATAACGCCGGTCAAAAGTGCGGAGATCGCGGATATCTTCGACCCCCTCGGCACTGATCGCTTCGGGGATCAACACCGCTTTTTCGCGCACTTTGGCGCGGAAGCGGCGCAAAAAACGGCTGAGATAAAAGGCATTGCGGCGGCGATGCAACTGCTCCACGCAGTCGGCCAAATCGATCGGCACGGAAAAGCTGACCGAAGCCACAATCGGCGCGTCTCGGCCCCGCTCGCCCAAGTATTTCAAATTCAGACTGCCGCCCAAGCTAAATCCGACGAGCGCGATCGCCCCGTACTTTTTATAAACGAGCGCGGCGGCGACCACTGCCGCGAGGTCATCGGTCAAACCAGCGTGGTAAAAGGCCGGCGTGCGGTTCGGCTCTTCGCTGCAACCGCGCATATTCCACGCCAACCCGTCCCAACCCGCGCGGTTAAAGGCGCCGACCATGCCCAATATATAGGGCCGTCGCGAATGGCCCTCCATCCCGTGCGCGACGATCACCAGCCTTGCCGCGCCGACTTCCGCCCAATCCAGGTCGAGAAAATCGCCGTCGGGCGTATCGATTCGCTGGCGGCGATAATCTATCGGCGGCAAATTGCGCGCGATCTGCGGTGCAATACTCTGAAGGTCGGGGCCGGGCAAATACCAGGGCGGCCGATAAGTCGAAGGCTCAACGATCATCGATGCAATACCATCGACTCGCAAGTGATTTCGCCATTAGAACAAAACCTTGGAAGTGTAGTGACTTTTTAAAAAACATGGGAATCATTGTAAACGATAGTGTGTCTAATGAAACGTATGTAATAATATCTTTTTTTATCTCGCTAATCCGCATGATTATATAAAATATAACATCCGCTGAGGGCTTGCTCGAATCCGCCGACTTGGTATATTCCCGCACGATACCCAAGCGATGGAAACTCCTGAATAATCTATGCGTTATTATCTTAAAAGAGGGCTCTATGCACTGCTGGGCCTGGCGGCTGTACTCTTTATCGCCTTCGCCCTCACTGCACAACCGCTCAAGCCCCATCCCTATTTCGCGGACGATCGCGTTCTGGTCATCGCCCACCGCGGCGGCAAGGGCCTGGCCCCCGAGAATACGATGGCCGCTTTTACACATTCGGTCGAATTGCACGTCGACGTGCTCGAAATGGATCTGCGGCAAAGCAACGATGGAGCACTGATTATTCTACACGATGGCAAAGTCGACCGCACCACCGACGGCCGCGGCCGCGCCGACAGCTTGTCCTTGGCTGATTTACAGTCATTAGACGCCGGCTACCACTTCAGCCCAGACGGCAAAACCTACCCCTTTCGCGACAAGCAGATTACCATACCCACCCTGGATGAGGTTTTTACCGCCTTCCCACAGATTCGCTTCTTAATCGAAATCAAGGACAACTCCGAGACATTGGCCCTGGCGCTCTGTCGCACAGTAAAACGCTTCAAGCTAGAACAACAGGTCTCTGTCGCTTCTTTTCGCAACGGCCCATTGGAGTCCTTCAAGGACGCGTGCCCCACTGTAGCCACATCGACTCCTTCAAGCGCGAGCCTCGCCTTCACGCTCTTGTACTGGCTGCGACTCGACGCGGCTTACCACCCCACACACCAAGCCTTCCAGTTTCCCTTGCGGATGGGCAACATAGACTTGGTAGGCCGGCGTTTTATCGAACGCGCGCACGCCCACAATGTGCAAGTCCACGCCTGGACGATCAACGAAACCGATACCATGCGACGCCTGATCGACCTCGGCGTCGACGGCCTGATCACCGACTACCCCGACCGACTGTTAAAAATCCTACAACGCCTGCCCGAAAAGGAGGGCCAATGAGCGACGCGATTGCCCTAGACGTAAACCACTTAAGCAAAACATACGGTGACGGACCGAATGCCCTGACCGTGCTCGATGATGTCAGCTTCGCCATCAAAGCGGGCACCACTAACGCCATCGTCGGCCCCTCCGGAAGCGGCAAGACCACACTCTTAGGTCTGTGCGCAGGTCTCGACCGCGCCAGTTTGGGCACGGTATCACTCGGCGGCGTCAGCTTAGGCAATCTCGACGAGGACCAGCGCGCCCGACTGCGCAGCGAAAAAGTTGGTTTTGTCTTCCAAAGCTTCCAACTCATCCCCACCCTCAGTGCCCTCGAAAACGCGATGGTCCCGCTCGAATTGCGCCAAGAGCAGAATGTCCGCGCCCGCGCCGTCGACCAACTCGGACGCGTAGGGCTCGGCGATCGCCTCGATCACTATCCTGCGCAGCTTTCGGGCGGCGAACAGCAACGCGTGGCCATCGCCCGCGCCTTTATCAACCGTCCCACCATTCTCTTCGCCGACGAACCCACGGGCAATCTCGACGACGATACCAGCGGCCGGGTCCAGGACCTGCTTTTCGAACTCAACGAAGCAGCAGCCACGACCCTGATCCTGGTGACGCACGACCTGGAACTCGCTCGGCTCACCCGGCGGATCATCCGCCTGCAAGGCGGCCGGATCGCCTCCGACGATAGCACGCCATGACCGCCTGGCTGATAAAAATGGCCTGGCGCGACAGCCGCAACCATCGCCGCAAACTACTGCTCTTCACCTCGTCGATCACCATCGGCATCGGTGCGCTCGTCGGCATGGGCAGCCTCAGCGCAACGCTTGAAGATGCGATCGACGAGCAGGCCGCCAGCCTATTGGGCGCCGATATAACCATCGAAAGCCGCCAGCCCTTCACACCAGACGCCGAGGCGTTGATCGATTCGATCGGCGGCACGCAAGCACGGCAAATCAGTTTTAACTCAATGGTCTACCTACCCCAAAGCCAGAACACCCGCCTGGCCCAGATCCGTGCACTGACCGGCCCTTTCCCCTTTTACGGCGAGCTCAAAACAGCCCCCGCGCAAGCCGCACAAAACTTCCGCAGTAAACCCGAGGCCCTCGTCGACGAAGCGCTGATGCTGCAATTCGGCGCCGCTGTCGGCGACTCGATCAAAATCGGCGACACGGTCTTTGCCATCGGCGGCCGACTGCTGCGTATCCCCGGCGAAAACGCGCTCTTCAGCGATATACAGCCGCGCGTCTATATTTCGATGGACTATCTCGAAGGCACCCGCCTGATCCAAAAGGGCAGCCGCGTCACCTACACCGCCTTTTTCCGTTTTACTGACGGGCGCGATGTCGCAGCCCTCGAACAGGCCATTCGCCCGCAAACCCGCGGCAACCGCCTGCGCATCGAGACGATCGCCGACCGCAAACAGCGCTTGGGCCGCACCCTGGGCAATCTCTACCGTTTTTTAAACCTCGGCAGTTTTATCGCCCTGCTGCTCGGCGGCGTCGGTGTGGCCAGCGCCATTCACGCCTATACAAAACAGAAGCTGCCCACCGTCGCCATCTTGCGTAGCCTCGGCGCCACCGCCCGGCAAACCTTCCTGATCTATCTAATCCAGGCGGGTGCGATGGGTTTTATCGGCTCGCTCGTCGGCGCCCTATTGGGCCTCGGGATGCTCTACTCGTTACCCGGCATCCTCGCCGATGTATTGCCGCTCGAAGTAACACCGAGCTTCAACGTCTTTGCGCTTTTGGAAGGTCTCGGCCTCGGTCTCGGCATCTCGCTGCTCTTCGCCGCCCTGCCGCTATTGGCTATTCGCAAGACCTCGCCGCTATTAACACTACGCGCCTCTTTCGAAGAAGCCAAACCAGCCGACGCCGGCCCCTTGCGTTGGATCCTCTACCTCGGGATTGCCCTGGCCATCGTGCTCTTCGCCTATCGCCTCACCGGCCGTTGGTCATTAGCCCTCGGTTTTTCCGGCGGGGTCGGCATAGCCTTCGCGCTTTTAGGCCTCGTCGCCCGTTCAATCACCTATGGCGCCCGGCGCTTCTTTCCTTCCTCCTGGAGCTATATCTGGCGCCAGGGTCTGGCCAATCTCTACCGGCCCAATAACCAGACGACCATGCTAATGTTAGGTTTGGGGCTGGGCACCTTCTTGCTAAGCACGCTCTTTCTCGCACAAACCAACTTGCTGGCCCACATCAAAAGCGTCGGCTCCGACGAGCAACCCAATGTCGTGCTTTTCGATATCCAGTCCGATCAGCGGCAAGAGCTAAACGCGCAAATAGAGGGTGCCGGCCTGCCGCTCCTACAGCAAGTCCCCATCGTGACGATGCAGATCCACAGTGTCAAAGGCCAGGCCGCCCGCGCCATCCGCCGCGACACCAGCCGGACCCGCGGTCGCGGCCGGGGCCGGGGCAATTGGGCCTTGCGCCACGAATACCGCTCGACCTACCGCGACCATCTGACGGAAACCGAGACGATCACTGCCGGCCAATGGCGTGGAGACAGTAGCGGCGACACCGTCTTTGTCTCGCTCGAAGAGGGCGTCGCCTCATCTCTAGGGGTCGGCATCGGCGATGGGTTGTCCTTCGACGTGCAGGGCGTGCCGATCGACGTCGTCGTCGGCAGCTTGCGCGCCGTCGACTGGCAGCGGGTAATGCCGAATTTCCTGGTGGTCTTCCCCACCGGCGTGCTCGAACCAGCACCGCAATTCCATGTGCTCGTCACCCGCGCCGATTCCACCGAACAGATGGCCGCACTGCAACGCGATGTGGTGCGCCGCTTCCCCAATATCTCGGTAATCGATCTCGGCAGTATCTTGAGCACCGTCGACAATATTCTCGGCAAGGTCTCTCTGGTAATTCGCTTTATGGCCTTTTTCAGCGTCGCGGTCGGCCTGATCGTGCTGATCGGCGTGATCACCAGCAGTCGCTACCAGCGCATCCAGGAAAGCGTGCTGCTCAAAACCCTAGGCGCCAGTCGTCACCAAGTCATCAAGATCATGGTGCTCGAATATATGTTTTTGGGATCGTTCGCCGCGGCGACCGGCTTAGTGCTATCACTGGGCGGGGTCTGGGGCTTGAGCAATTTTCTTTTTGAGATCGGTTTTGTGCCCGACTACTTGCCGGTGCTATTGGCCTTCCTACTGGTCAGCGGGCTGACAATGGCCGTCGGCGCACTGTCGAGCCGGGGTATCCATTCTAGCCCGCCGCTCGAAGTCCTGCGCTCGGTTGGCTAATGGCATTACACTCTTCGCCCCGGATCCGTTAGCGGCGCAACGCTTCGAGCACCGGTCCGAGCGTCACCCAGACCGTTTGCGCGACGATCCGATGGCCCTCGACCGTAGGGTGATTGCCGTCGGACAGGTTCAAATCGGGTCTGTCGGCCACGCCTTCCAAGAGAAAGGGCACTAATGCCGCACCATTTTCTTTCGCCAAACCCGGAAAGAGTCCCTGGAACTCCTCGGTATATTCCGCGCCGAGGTTCGGCGGCATCTGCATACCGACGACAACTATAGATATATCGGGATTCTTCGCTTTGACCCGGTCAATAATTTGTTGCAGATTGCTGCGGGTATTCTTCAGATCAATACCGCGCAGCCCGTCGTTTGCCCCGAGTTCAAGCACGAATACATCAACCGACCGCCGCATCAACCAATCTATACGGCGCAGCCCCCCCGCCGAAGTTTCACCGCTCAACCCAGCGTTAAACACTTCGAAGTTCCAACCTAATGAATCGATGCGCGCCTGCACTAGCGCCGGAAAGGCCTGCTCGCGATCGAGGCCATAACCGGCCGTCAGGCTGTCGCCGTAAAAGAGAATCGTCCGGCTGGAGTCCGCCTCTTGCGCGGAGACATTAACACCAAACAACATCAGCGCCAATAGGCAATATCGCATGCTTGCGTTAAGCCTTCCACAAACGCGCTTCCCGACAATCCAGCCAATGCCAATAGAGTTTTTCTTATATCGCCACAAACACACTTTCATCTATTTTTCCACCTCGATCCTTCGACGGGCCTCAACGGTAATACGACTCGAAAACGCAAGCCATCGTTCCCCTGTAAAAGGAAGCGCCCTCCAAGACTGGGCCCCTCACTCTGGCCGCCGAAAAATTTTAGCGCCTCGGCGATTACCGCACCCGAATCGGCGCGATCCCCTGCAAGCCGCCACTTGCCCTCGCCAAGCACCGGCTGAGGATCGTAGTCCACCTTGAGTTCTAGGTGCAAGCGCTCGCCGTCGCGCAATATGAGCATCGCCGTCGCCCGCGTCGTCGCGCCGTCGCGCTTGCCGTTTATATTGTAAGCACTTACCTGGCGCGCCTTATAGCCACCCTCGCCCCATTCTTCAAGCTGCGGTTCGGTATAATTCGCACAACTGCTGAGCAGTACGAGATAGATTAGCGCGATCCATTGCATATGGAAAGATAATAGCACGCAAGCTATCTAAGGTCCACATCGGCCAGAGTCTTCTGTCCACCCACTAACAATTCCTTATCGGCCTTGGCCAATCGCTTGACCCTTGTTTCGAGTTGCGAAGCCTCCGATCGCGTACCGACCTCTGCGGTAAACACTAGCGCTAGCGGGTCTTTGCCGCGCAAATATTTTGCGCACAGTTTACCCTGGCCCGCGTGTTCATTGAACCGGCGCTCGACATCCGTTGTGATACCGGTATAAAGAGAGGAATCACTACAGCGGATGAGGTACAGGTGCCACACGAAAAAACCTTATCCCTTTATTCATTGAGCCCAATCAAGCCACACCGGGCTCAACCACGCCCGATGGCCATCTACCTGGCACAAGCGCAAATAATAATAGGCCGATTCGCCTTCCGGCACCGGCAGCTCTACTCCTTCCAACTCAACATCCCACGCATCGGGTTTGCCCTGCCACACGCATTTTCCATTGCTTATAATCTCCACCACTTCGATCGGCGCCGTGCCGTGCAATGGCGCACAAAAATACACGCTCCCACCTTCAACCAGCATGCCCTCCGCCCCCGAACACCCCCCGTTGACCGTATAATCACAGACAATCGGCACTCCCGAAGTATCTGAGCGCTACGCAAGATTATAGTGTTGTGTAGCTGGCAAAGGCACCGGCGGCGAATCCTCGGTGCCAATGCTCCAATCGGCCAAGCGCAGCCGCATGTCGGCCAAAACATCGCGATATTTCTCCTCGTCGACGACATTCACCAACTCGTGCGGATCGTTGACAAGGTCGTAGAGCTCGTCGCGATCGCCCATCGAGTCGTGCACGTATTTCCACTCGCGGGTGCGAACCATTTTGCAACGGCCTGCCGCCTCGCGCCACTGTAGCGTATCGATCAGCGTCTTGCGCCCCCAGGGCTTGGGCAATTTTTCCAAATCAGCCATGGTAAAAAGCGGCCCACCCGAGCCATATTCGGAAAAAGTCGCGTCCCTCGGTGCCGCGTCCGTCACCGTCGGCAAGGGTGCACCCTGCATCGACTTGGGCGCTTCCATGCCCTGCAACTGTAATAGCGTCGGCACGATATCGACTAAATTGGCCATACTGGCGTCGCGCACTCCGGCCTCGACCTGCCCCGGCCACGACACGATCAGCGGCACCCGTGTCAGGCTGTCATAAAACACTCCGCCCTTGCATTGCATGCGGTGCTCGCCCATAAAGTCGCCGTGGTCCGAGCAGAACACCACGATCGTATTCTCCCGCAAACCATTGCTCTCCAGCGCGTCGAGAATCTGCCCCAAGCAATCATCCATAAAACGCACCATGCCGAAATAGGCGGCCATCACCCCGTAAATATCTTCAGTGGAATCCTCATCCATGCCGAGCATCTTGTACAGCACGCGATTGCGCTCCGGCGCCCGCTCGTCGTCAAATTCCCCGTCGCGCCAGGGTGGCAAATCGATTTTGTCCGGCGGAAACATCGCCGCGTATTTTTCCGCGACCATCCACGGCTCGTGCGGATCCGGAAAAGAAACCCACAGCGCAAAAGGCTCGTCCTTGTGCTGTTCGAGAAAGCGCGTGGTCTGCCCGGCAATCAAACCCGAAGATTGATCTTCCAACGGCAGATCCGTCGTGCCATAGGCAAAACGCGGATTCTGCGGCTGCATATTGCGAAACTCATCCCTCACCTTATCGCGCCCCTCTTGCGGGCGCCACCAGTCCATGCCCTTGGTTGGCGCCGGCCCACTACCGCCGTGGGTGATATCGTTCCACACGTCGAAAAGCGCCAGATCGTCTTCCTGCTCAAAGCAGTGATTTTTGCCGATCAGCCCCGTGGTATAACCCGCCTCCTTCCACAACTGAAAAGCGTGTGTCGCCCCCGCCGGCATCAGCGTCTGATTGCGCCGCCCGCCGTGCGCGTGCGGAAACTGCGAGGTCCAAAGCGAGACGCGGCACGGTCCGCACAGCGGATGCGGCGAAATGGCATTTTCGAATAACACGCCATCGTCAGCAAGCCGTGCCATCGACGGCGTTTCGCAGAAGCTATTGCCATAGAGATGGCTGGCCGTCGCCCGCTGCTGGTCGGTCATAATCACCAGAATATTCGGTTTGTCGCTCATCAGGTCCTCTCCCTTTGTCGCGTATTTACTAACCATAACAATAAAAATGCAATCATTGCCGAGCCCGCCACCAGACCGCCGCGGCCAAAACCAATAACCCCAGATCCAAAACCAGCAATACCCGTCTGATCGATGAGAGTCTGGGCGCTAACACAATATTGTGCGCGCCTTCGGCTAACCTTAGACAGACGAATCCCCCCGTCGTGCACAGCGGCTCGACCACCTGCCCATCGACGCGCACTTCCAACTCGGGATAATGCGCATAAGCCAAACTGGCAAATGCCGGAGCCGAAACCGCGACATCGACTTCGACCCGCTGGTTCCACACTTGGTGCCGGCTCACCTCGACCTGCGGGTCCGTCCGCAAATCCTCGTCCTCAGCTAGTCCGTCAATAAACAAGACCTCACAAGTATTGCGGCCTATATCAACACCCATCTGGGCAATAAAACCGGCGATCGGATACGCTTGTTCAAAAACCTGCATCCGGCTCAAGCCCGCCGGCTGCCAGAGCAAGCGGTCGACCTCTTCTTCGCCGAGCGCCTTGGGCAGATCATCCGTCGCATAACCCTCGATCCGCGACGAAAC
>LWDU01040888.1_pt1 | contig 17935 bp, 19 predicted proteins | sample 727161 | NCBI WGS metagenome assembly LWDU01 (sample SAMN04566230, study PRJNA314399) | hydrothermal vent metagenome | isolation source: deep sea hydrothermal plume seawater | place: Mexico: Gulf of California, Guaymas Basin | collected 2004-07-11
CCTAATGCTGGGCGGGTGCCAACATAAGAAGTGGTTAGTCTGGGATTAATTTCAAGCACTGACCATTCACCCCCTTCAGTTTGCATAATATCTATCCCTACATAACCCCATAATCCAGGAATGGCATTCGCGACTTTTTTTATCAATTGCTGATAATCCGCCTGCCGAGTACTGACTATATTGACATCACAGGCAGTAAGTTCGAATCGTCCTTGCTGAACAACAACCTGTTGCCTGTTACAACATAACAACCAGGCTTCGCCTGCCCGGAACAGACAGCATAAACTCAATGAATCACCCTCGATATAGGGTTGTATCAGATAATCTGAGGCGGAATTGAGCCGATTACTTAATTGCCTCAATTCCTGCTGGCTAGCAAGAAAATAACTATCCAAACAGCCAACACCATCTTTCGACTTAACAACCCAGGGTGGTTGAAAGCCCTGCTCAAATTCATTTAACTGCACGGTATTTACTACCGGGACATTATGCTGTTGCAGATGCTGAATGGTCCACAATTTATCACTACACAATGCCACCGCTTCGGCTGAAGAGTTAAGCAACACTTTTGATTGTTCTTCAACCCATTGTGAAATATCCCTTAACACCCCATCAGTTTCTGGAGCTATCGGCCATACCGCATCCGTTTCAGCAATCAGTTCCGGTAACAATGCATGAATAGACTGATTTTGGGTTACCACAACCACCCGTGCATTTTCAGGTAATTGCAATTGTCCACAGCGCCAGTCTTGTAACAGCGTTAATTGCACAGAAGGCAATTCGGCAAGTTCCTGAACCAGAGCCTCCAACATGAGCATGCCTTCATTGGCAAGAGAGGGTGGCAGCTCTTGCTGAGCAAATCCTCCCCCCGTTATAAATTCAAACACCAGTATTCGTTTTATCACTTTTTCATGTTCGGCCACTAAATCTAGCAAGCCACTCCTCTTATTTTGCCCTATCACGAAATAGTGATCACCCATGGCTTTTTATGTCAAATTTTAAACTGCTTTACAATAGTGCTCAGGTCAGTCACCAACCGAGTCATTTCTTCCCCGGTATTGGCCGATTTATTACTAGCCGCCACCGTATTTCTTGCTAAGCCACTGATTGCAACAATATGCCGGTTAATTTCCTCGGCCACTGCAGACTGCTCTTCTGATGCACTGGCGATTTGCGCGGTCATATCATCTATGGTGGTAATCGCCAGTGTAATCTTATGTAATGCCTCGGTGCCGCCTTGAGCCTGACGGACTGCATCTTCGGCAAGTTTTACACTGTCAGCCATAGCAGCAGCACTCAATTTTGTACCTTGTTGCAGCTTTTCAATCATTTTCTGGATTTCTTCTGTTGAATCCTGGGTACGACTTGCCAATGTTCTGACTTCATCAGCCACTACTGCAAAACCACGACCTTGCTCNCTAATCACATCCAGTACTGTACCAATGGATAGACCATCCTGCTCTAGTGTACTGACAGTTTGCGCTGCATCACAAATATTGATATTTAATTTATTAATCGCATCAATAGTCCCCGCAATGACCTGTCCTCCCGTGTGCGCTTCTATATCACCTTTTTTAGCTTCCTCAGCTGCCTGACTCGCATTACTGGCAACATCCTGTACGGTAGCGGCCATCTCATTCATGGCCGTCGCCACCTGTTCTATCTGTATTTGCTGATCATTCACATCGCTATGCGTATGACTAGCGGTCATAGTAACTTGTGTAGAAATTTCTGCAAGTTGCATGCTATAAGAAAAAATATCTCCCACAACATCCTTAATTCTGGCTACAAATGCATTAAAATTTCGTGCTATATCTGCCACTTCATCCTGACCTGTAGCATCTAACCTCAAAGTTAGATCCGCATCACCCTCAACCACACTTTTCATGGCATCCGCTATTTTTACGAGAGGAACTAGAAAACACACCGGCCATACCTATGGCAATGAGTGCAAGAATAAGTAACTTGGATTGTAGTTCTGCCTGTGGTGCAAAAACCTCAAGTTCATTTATTTCTGACAGTATGGCCCATTTAACGCCCATGATATCTAGAGGTGCATAAGCGGAAAGCACCGAAATATTTCGATCATCGGGAAATATTTTCTCTCCTGTCACGCCAGCAATGGCCGCTTTTGTCCCTATCGTATGAATAGCTTGCAAGCCAATATTTGTGTTCTTGGTATTAATAACATTGATCAGTTCTGTGTTCATCCCGTTCTCAGCTAATTCCTTAAGATAATTAGCCTTATCTTCGCTCAAAAAACGACTTAAACTTCGCGCCTTAAAATCAGCACCGACAAGATACGATTTGCCTGATTCGCCCATACCATCCATTTGCCATTGCGAGTTATTAGTCATGATACGATTAATTTCATCAATCGGCATCTGAAACACCAATACTCCTATTTTTTTACCTTGCTCAAAAACAGGGGTCGCAATAAATGCAGCAGGGTCTTCGTAGGCAGGCATATAGGGTTTGAAGTCCTCTAAAAACACCGCCCTTTTATTACTGCGATTAGCGCGTTGAAATGCCAGTCCCAGCCCTGAATTTGCATAAGCGCCATCATTTAAGGAAGTCCCATAATCTAATTCTTTAAAAACCGAATAAACAACACGTCCAGAGTCCGGATCAAGCAAAAAGATATCATAAAACCCAAATTTTTCGAGGAAATCATTAATATGCGGATGATATAAATGATGGAATTTACTATACAAACTATCATCTTCCGCTGTATTCAAGCCGTTTTTACGCCCTAAAGGGTAACTATTATTCTGTATATAAAAATATTGCAACTGTTTTATTCCTGTTTCTTTTCCTGTATTCAGTGGAAAACGCCCCGGAATAATACCTATCCAACTGGTTTTTCATCACAGGCACATTAAAACTATCCGACTCTGACTCCAGCACCTTAACCGCATCTTTGAAGTCAGTCATGGCATCAATAATCATTCTGTCATTCGCGAGCGCCAGAATTTGATGATTTATCTGCGTAAAATAATGTTCTATGCGCGCCTTTTTGTTTTCCCTTACCGAGACAAGGTGCTCTATTGCCAGAGAACGCAGCGTTTTATTTGAAGATTCGGTGGCTTGCCAGCCAAAAATACCTGTTATTATGATAACCGGTACTAACGCTATAAATAATGACCCCACAATTAATTTTGTTTTGATTTTCATATTCCCTATTCCTGCTAAGTTTTTCCTGCATCGATAGCACGTATAAATTGTGCATATTTGTGTTATCGACCAACAAACAAAAATATTAAATACAACAGTAATGAATATTATTCCTGTCATTGACTTAAAAGACGGTCTAGTCGTCTCGGCTCAACAAGGGAAGCGCTATGTGCTTCGAGCTTGATTGAAGATGTTTTAACCGGGTTTTTATCAGTTTATCCCTTTAAAACGCTGTATATTGCAGATTTAAATGCCATATCTCATCAAGGCAATAATCAAAAGCTGATCAATGACGTCATTAGTAACAATCCATCCATCACCTTTTGGGTAGACAATGGCATACAAATACAACAGCTACCAAGCTATGACGCTCTCAAGTATAAACCGGTCATAGGCTCTGAATCTCAAAACACCACGCATTTTCCAGGCACTACTGCACACCTGATAAATACCATCTTATCGTTAGATTTTTTCCCTGAAAAAGGTTATACCGGCCCTGCTGAATTACTTAATAATGCTTCATTATGGCCTCAACATATTANNNATTTTATTGCTGCCGGAGGAATACGGCATGAACATGATTTGTTACAGTTAGAAAAAACAGGGGTACATCATGCGCTTATCGCTAGCGCACTGCATTCAGGCGTTATTAACACCCTTGTTATTGAAAAACTACAGGCAAAAAAAATGCCCCGGAAAAACATAACCGAGGCATTTTAAATCAACTACAGTAAGGGGTTCTTTAGCATTTCTCGGCTAAATATCCCTTAGTTTATAGTCAGTTTATACTTTGTTTGCAGCAAACGGATGCTCTGAAGTCGCTTTAGCAGCAACAACATCAGCAGCAGTTGGTGTACCTGCTACAGCATGTTTGATAGATGCTTTAACATCGCTGTATCATCTTCAGCTTGCCAGTGAATGAAAACACCAACAGAAATGAACAGGTCATCTGCTTCGTCAGCTGGAATTGTACCGTCTTCAACACAATCCGCAACAGCCATTGCAACACCACGTTGAGCTGGGCCAAACATTTGAACTGCTTGCTTAGAACCTTTAATAGTTACTTTGTTGAACATAACTGTTGCAGGTTTAACCATTAGGTTAGGAGCAACAACTGCTAGAAGACTTGAAAAACCGTCTTTGTTATTTGTTAAGCAGTTTGCAAAAGCAGACTCAGCAGCTGAACCACGAGGTCCGATCATTAAATCAATGTGAGCAACTTCGTTTCCGTCACCGTTTAAAGATTCGCCTACGCGTAAATTGTTAATTGTAGCCATGGAGTTATATCCTATGTGTTATATGAATGTTAGAGTGAATAAAATTCACTTTTAAAACCAAATCCTTAGTACCGCATTAACTAGTTCACCTAACAGATAATGCTTCCACTAATACAATAAATACCGTCGCCACCGTCAGGTCGGCCGTAGTACCAGGATTTATACTTTTAGCCTTAAACTTCCTATCCACTTCATGTAGCATAGGAATTAATTGCTCAGGACTATTAGTATTTAACAAGGCATTATCAACAGTAATCATCTTCTCAAGCACCCATTGAGAGTGCTTATCGCCGTATTTTCGTTCAATATGACTATCGGGGAATTTGCTTAACAGTCCTGTAAAAACAGACACTGCAGCCCAAATCGAATCGTCATACTTAACGTACCCACCATTATACCTTAAAATAGAAAAATCGAAAATATCTTTATAATTTGTGACATATTGTAATGCGATTCTGTCCTTTTCACTGGCCATCATCATCGCTTCAGATAAAGTTACGGTAGCAGCCTCATTAACATCCTGCTGCTTAGATTTTCCTAAACCACCCGGTGCAGCTAAAGCAATGGCTTTAAACACCCATTCAGCATCATCTTGAGTGGTAGTGCTCAATACTTCAGCTAACGCTGTCCGCAGGTCTTGCCCGGGCTTTTGTTGATATATGGCCTGACATACCGGCGCGCAAAGTAACAAAATGCCTAGGTTTGTATTACAGGCAACGGCGGCTCGGGTTGCTTTGACGGCATAATATATTTTTTGACCCAAGGAAAGATCCGGGTTAGTTATCGGGTGAGAGCTAACGTCCGAGCTAAGTATAAAATCATCGACCGTCATATCATGACCCGCGTTATAAACACTGACATTACCCGGCTTGAATGCCTCAACATCTATCGCGCAAGCGCATTTATAAGCCTCGATCAGCTGTTTTTGATCAATCATGAGCCAACTCGCTCCAAAGCAGGTCTGCTCTGGTTTAAATAGCGACCGATCAAATCCTCTGCCAACAGTTCTGCCATATTGATATTGCAAACACTTTCCAGACCTTTCCAGGCCGGAATACTATTCACTTCGATAATACTCAATTGACCATCTGCTGCTTGAATAATATCCACACCCGCGTAATCCATCTTCAATACTTCAGTCGCTTGCACCGCCAATTCAGATAATGCCTCATCCATTTCAATCGCCTCACATGTGGCGCCTCTGGCCACATTGTTCAGCCAGGACATGCCACGTCTACGCATAGCGACGACAGCATGACCACAAACGACAAATACCCGAATATCTGAATATCCCCGTCCTGCACACGCAACAAATCGCTGTAAATAATAAATGCCATGACTACTGGTTAACCAGAACAGATCTGTCATTTTTTCCAGTCGTCTAACCCCTTCTCCTTGCGAACCAAACAAAGGTTTACTAATCACCTTATAGCCCTGCCGTAATTCCTTTTCGGCTATGCCTACTGCCTCTTTTCTGTCGGTCACAACCCAGGTTAACGGTGTATTAAGCCCCGCATTCTTGAGTAAAAAACTGGTCATGCCTTTGTCCACACTGCGCTCTATCGCAACACCATTGTTATAGACAGGAATACCCAGCGTTTTTAAAATATGCAAGATATCCAGATAAAACACCACTTCCTGTAAAGAGCCACCCGGAACGCCTCTGACAAAGACAGCATCCGGCAGACTCGATTCAAAGCCTGGAATCCGGACAGGCAAGCTGCTGGAATCCAGGTTTATGCTACAGTCTGTCAGCGATACATATTCTCCTGTGTATCCTCTACTAGCAAATGCATGGCGCAATTGCTTACCATGCCAGCCAGGATCATCCGTAAAAATGACTATTCGACCCAAAATTATCCTCACTTCTTGACGCTAGCCGGTAATGTCGGGCAGACAGCGGCCCACCCAACAAACATTCAAGCCTTATTTAGCTTAAAGGCATCTTTAACTATCGACATTATTTTCTCGCCCTTCATGTTGCAAGCGATTTGTGCTGGTTAAACCCCAAATGATTGATCCAATAAGGCATTATCCAGTTTCCCCGCTCTAAAACTGCGACCGGAATCCACTGCCGTAACAATCACACTTGCCGGGCTAAACAACATGCCGTCGATTTTAAAGAAGTCATAGTTACAGGCTTTAAAAATCTCTGCAAAGGGTTTGCCATAATCTTTAGACGTTGAACTCGGCAGTGCCTTCGCCAATTTTTCAGCGTCTTCATCACTACCCTTAACAAAAAGATGAACTTGTCCTGCAAACAAAATAGCATCGTTGGTTCGCCCCATGGCTTTTACAAAGTCGGGATGTGGTGGACACACAGGTGCACTACCACTACCATCAATAATGTTTTCCAACGGGAAATGTAATTCGTGAGCCTTATGCATAGCCACTTCAAGCACTCTACCCACAACTTGCACACTCCCTGCAATACTACTGGTAGGAGTCATAATCAAGGTTAATTGATCAGCAGATACGCCACAGGCGGTCGCCACTTTATCTACAATTGCAAGCGGTGGAATTTTATCGTTCTCTATAACCAATACTGTTGAGTCCGCACTATCGTTATATTCTAATTCTTGATATAGCGCCTCAACAGGTACTTTAACGCCGTCTTTTTCTTTAGTTGCCATGGCTCGAGCAGGTCCAGAACCCAAGGCATAATATTTTTCATGCGCTAAACTCCAACCCGCATATTGACTTCCCAGGCAAGCCAAAACTGGATTGCTTGAATGCACATTAATGCTTAATGGCCAATTCTCCGTGTAGGTACTTTGAGTAATAGAGACCGTTCCCAGACCTCCCATGCAAATTTCGGTAATAATACGCCCGGCTTCCAAGCCCCCAGGCACATTGATGCCTGCGTCAATAATGGTACATCCATTTTCTAGCTTTTCCACCCCCAGTCTTAATTTATCTGCATCATCAATTAATTGTTGTACTAAGGGCTGGGTGTATTTATTGACACTTGCTGAGTATTGCATTTTGTAATTACCTATCTTAAAAGTTGTTGAATAATCTGCTGTTTAAATAACAAAGCCTCTTCAACATATTGTTCATTTTCTCCGGCGGCAATGATACTGCATATCGGCAGACCTGTGTGAATTAATGATCCGGGTTCCGGTATATCGAGTGCCCATTCAGGCCATGTTATGGGTGTTTTAATCACACATTCAGAAGTTGCAAAAATAATTTTATAACCCCGACAGGATGCGGATTTTACGCCACCAGCCAATTTCCCTGCAACAAAACATTTAATATGTTCGGTCAGCAGGTTATTCTTGTAGAGCTGCATACTTGCAGAGGGCCTGGCATTCACTTCCAGGGCATAGCAACGTCCCTTTTCAACCATGAAATCCAAGCTATTTATGCCTTTTAACGCAAACGCGCGGACCAGCTTTTCAATCCATAAGGTCACGGTCTGTACAATCGCATCATCGACATCCGGTTGACTGATCAGCCCCTGAAAAACATAGTCATTGTCCGCTATAGCTACCTGCTGTAGTTTATGAAAGCCCTGAATAACACATTGATTTCCATCCGTCACAAATAACACCGACATAGCCATGCCATCAATCCTTTCCTGCCAGTAATAGGCATCAGACACGAGTTGCGCTCTGTTATATTTTCTTATCGCCATCCCCCCTTCCCCCCGCATCGGCTTAATCAGCCAGCCTGCCTCGGTTTGTGGCGCCTGAAATGACACCCGGGGATATGCGATATGCAAGGATTTCAAAGTTGCAAAGAAATGAGCCTTCTCTTGCATTGCGGTAAACACAGCGACTGAGTTTCCCAACACCTTATAATGCTGATGAAGATAGTTCAGACTTTGAGCATGTGTTTCAAACCCGCTGCCATACATGACATGCGTCACGGTCTGGGTTTTTTGCAAGATAGACAAAGCCGCCACGACATGTTCCAGAGCTAGCGACTCTACTTTTATGGCTACTAACGCGACTTGCTGAGTGTCCAGATCACAAAAACAGTCAATGACGACAGGGTTTAAACCGGCCTGTTCAGCCAATTGCGCTAACATCCGGCCAGAATTTGCTATGATCAGAATAGGGTTAAAATCACACACGAAAAATGCTTAGCCACATAATCACCACAGCTACAACATGTCAGGTATACAGAAAATACGCTTAGACATATTGCCCCGCACACCAGCCGGAAGACCAGGCCCATTGAAAATTATAGCCGCCTAACCAGCCGGTAACGTCCAGCACTTCGCCGATAAAATACAAACCGGTAATCTCATTGCTTTGCATGGTTTTAGATGAAATAGACGAACAATCTACACCGCCTAAAGTCACTTCTGCGGTTCTATAGCCTTCGGTTCCATTCGGCTTTATCTGCCAATATTGAATAGCCCGTGCAATGTCATCAATTTGCTGATTTGAAATATCCTGCATTGAAATGGCCCAATATTTCTGATCTAGCAGGGCTTCAACCAGGCGTTTCGGCAGATATTCAGCCAAACTATTTTTAATCTGGTGTTTAACGTTATCCGCCCTCTTTTGCTGTAATAATTCGACCACATCCAAATCGGGCAGGAAATTCACAGCAATCGCTTCACCCGCCTGCCAATAAGAAGAAATCTGCAACATCACAGGACCACTCAGGCCGCGATGCGTGAATAATACATTCTCTTTAAAACTTTGATTTTTACAAATCACCTCAGCGGCAACCGCAACCCCGGACAACGCTGAATATTTTTGCTTTTCTGCTGTTTGCAAAGTAAAAGGCACCAATGCAGCTCTCACGGGAATCACAGGAATACCAAACTGTTCAGCGACCTGATAACCAAACGCACTGGCGCCCATTTTAGGTATGGATAAACCGCCTGTCGCAATCACCAGCGATTGACATTGAAAGCTCTGTTTATCGGTATTTATTTGAAATTGATTATCTGCTAACTGCTTGATGCCCTGAACATTGCAATTGAGTCGTATCTCAACCTGTGTCTTCTCGCATTCGCTGAGTAGCATATTTAAAATGTCTTTAGCACTGTCATTACAAAATAACTGGCCATGACTGCGTTCATGAAATGGAATATCATAGCGATCCACCCACCCTAAAAAATCCCATTGCGTGAACCGGCTTAAAGCCGATTTACAAAAATGCGGATTGTTCGAAATGAAATTTTCCGCTTCGATGGAATAGTTGGTGAAATTACAGCGCCCACCGCCTGACATCAGAATTTTCTTGCCCGCCTTGTTGGCATGATCTAACACCACCACTTTGCGACCACGCTTGCCAGCCTCACTGGCACACATTAAGCCCGCTGCGCCAGCACCAATAACCACCACATCGACCTGGATCATGCTTCCGCTGTATCTACAGCGTCAATAATTTCGTGATCATTCAGATAACAGCCCGGATCTTCCTGCCAGGCATCTTGATAGACCTGTTGAGCCCGCACACGGGTATTACCATTACAAATAGACTGATAGTGACATTCGCCACATCGCCCTTTCAACGGTCTGGGACTGGCTTTTAACCCCGCCATGAGCGGATCAGACAGATCCTGCCATATGGCCGAAAAATCTCGGTCACGTACATTGCCCAAATTATAATGCCACCAGAATGTATCCGGGTGTACATTGCCCAGATTATCAATATTCGCTACATTCACACCCGAGGCATTACCGCCCCACTGCTGCAATTTAAGTTGCACATGTCCGGCTTGATCCGGGAATCGCTTTCTTAACCAATGTAAAAAATACACCGCATCGGCATCATTATTACCGGTCACAATTTCCCGGTGTTTACCTTGCAGCTCCCAGCGCAAACAAGCTTCAAATAATTGATCCATTACCTTGCGAGTCATGATGAAATCAGCATCATCTTTACGGTTTTTATTGCCTCTTCCACCGTAATTTAAATGCGATAAATAGAATTTATCAATATCTTCATCATCCATTAACTGCAACATGGCCGGGAAGTCATGCACATTATCCTGAGTCAGGGTAAACCGGATACCGGCTTTAATGCCCTTGTCCCGACATAATTTAATCCCTTCCATGGATGCGGCAAAGGAGCCCTTTTTTTGTCGAAATTTATCGTGTGTCTCGCCAATGCCATCCAGACTCACACCAATATATTGATAGCCTATTTCAGCAATTTGGGTAATATTGTCAGGCGTAATCAAGGTGCCATTACTGGATAAAGCGACATAAAACCCCATGTCTTTGGCACGTTTTGAAATAGCAAAAATATCAGGGTGCAATAAGGGTTCACCCCCTGATAAAATCAGAACAGGCACTTTAAAGTCCTTGAGGCTATCCATCACCTGATAAATTTCAGGGGTACTTAACTCCCCGGGGAAATCGATGTCCGCCGAAGTGGTATAACAATGTTTACACGTTAAATTACACCGCCGAATCAAATTCCATATCACTACGGGACCTGAAGGTTTTCGGGCCGGTTTTATCGCTGTCGGGTTCAATGCCTCACGCATGTACTGACTTAAACGAAACACCTTAACGCCCTATCCGTAAACCGGTCTTCTTTAAAATACGCGTGCTGTACAACACCTCTTGCTGGCGATTAAACTCACCTAATTCCTGGCTAATAATATTCACTTTTTCTGTTACACCTGTTTTTGTTTTACTATGAACCATGGCGAATAAATTATACGGCCACTCAGGAAGATGTCTGGGGCGATGATAACAATGACTGACAAAATCCAACTGCCCGATTAACTGACCCAGATAATCAATTTGTTCATCAACCACATCCCAAACGGTCATGCCATTATAACGATAACCCAGTTTATAATGATTTGGCACCGCACCAACGCGTCGAATGATGCCGTTTTCCTGCATGATCCGCATGCGTTGCATCACCTCTTCCGCGGTTAAATCAAGTTGTGCAGCTATCGCTTGATAAGGCTGTGCAACCAATGGCAAACCTGCCTGAGTCGCCAGTATAATTTGTTTATCTACTTCATCCACAATCATCAGGCTTCCAGTTTTAAACCCACAAAATATTCATTGACCTTGGGCATATTAAAAACCTCCAAACCGGTTTGCTGTTCTATTTGACGAATGACATCGGTTATTTGTTCGGGAGTTTCTGTGGCCAAAACAAACCACATATTTAAGATATGATCGCGTTGATAATTATGGGCAACTTCTGGAAATGCATTGATCACCTCACAGCACTGCTCAAAATTTTCCTCCGGCACTTTAACCGCTGCCAGGGTTAAGGCTCCGCCCATTTTTTCGGCATGATACATCGGCCCAAAACGGGATAAAATGCCATTATCCAGTAACTGTTGCAAGCGTTGCAGTAACAGGTCTTCGGTGATATTTAATTGTTCCGCTATTTGACGATAAGGACTGTCAACAATGGGAAAACCGTCTTGTAATTGATTGATGATCAGTTGATCTAGCTTATCCATGGACTTTTTTAAATAATTTGCTCAGGAGCCTGCTTGTATAACGCGCCTCTTTGTTTAAAGCATTGCTTGCTAAACAACACCTCTCTGGCCATTTGCTTAAGGCTGCATGTTTCCAGCAAGTGATCAAGCTGGTTCAAAACGCGCCCCCGACTTTTCCCATGTATCATAAAATATAAATTATAAGGCCATCGATCACCCTGTCGGGGGCGCTGATAGCAAAGATTAACAAAACTGAATTGGCTAACCTGACCACCGACCTCAGCGACATTGTAATCCGGTATATTTAACACCACCATGGCGTTTGCCCGATAGCCTAATTGCCGGTGATTTACGATAACCCCCAGACGTTTAACCAGCCCCTGTTGGCGAAGCGCAGCCAGTCGGTCAATAACTTGTTGCTCTGATAAGCTCAAGCCCTTACCAAGTTGCAAATAAGGTCTGGAACAAATGGGCAAGCCATTTTGTATGGCTTCAATTAGTTGAAAGTCTATCGCATCCATTATCCGGTTCCCGGTCCAGTTCCTGATCCCGCTCCAAATCTAATTCAAACCCTAAATTGATAAAATAATCCGCTACCAAAGGCAGTCGCATCGTACTATAACCACATTGCTGTTCGATTTCATCAAGCGTGTCTTGTAAAAGCTCGCCCGTACTGCTCATCAGCACAAACCATAAATTAAAGCGATTTTCCCGTTCGTAATTATGATTAACCTCCGAAAAGCTGCTTACTATCCCGGCCACCCTTTGTAACTGTGCTTCCGGTACGGCCATAGCAACCAGCATACTTTTGCCCATTTTATTCGGCTTGATAATGGTGCCAATGCGATTAATCAGTGTTTGATCGGTCAATTCCTGCATGGCCAGCAAAACATCGTCTTCACTCACCCCCAAAGATTCGGCAATGGCCAGATAAGGCCTTGGCGTGAGCGGAAAATCCTGTTGGTAATCATTCAGCAATTGCATATAAAAATCACTCAACATAGCCTATAAACCCAGTTTATGAGCACGTGCAGAAAAAAATATGCCACTGGGTTTTTCTGCCTCAATACGTGCTTTTTCTGTAAAACGCTCTGTATCGTAGACTATGACCCTGTCTTCATCGCGTACAGAGACCCAAATATCTTCACCTCTAGGGGTAAATTCCATATGTAATACTGCTTTACCTGGTGTCAGGGATTTCATCAGGGTTAAATCTTTTACATCAATGACTTGTAAATGCTGGTTATCCGGAAAAGCAAAATTCACCCATATTTGACGACCATCCGGTCTGGCCATCACAAAAACCGGCTGACCCAGGACAGGAATCCGCTTTAATAATTGCCAGTTGCGCTTATTAATCACCAGCACTTCATGTTGCCCAACCGCAGGCACAAACATTAAATCATCGGCGACAGCCCAGCCTTCCAAATGGGGCATCTTATAAACAGGTAATTTTTCATCCTGTTTGCCATAGTCACTTAAAATTCTGGTCACCCCTAATTCAGGCTGCCATAAATCAAGCAATGCCAGTCCACTCTCTCCAAACAAACCGGCAATATAATAACGTCCATCGGGTGACAGTAAAGCATCATAGGGTTGGCTCCCTACTTCTTTAAATTTTTGTATCAAGGGCTGTTGCAGGTTGTTAACATCAACCAGCCATATTTCACCGGCATCAAACAAACTGAAAACAAAACGCTGTCCCGGCGCATCCACTAGGCCGACTACTTTGGACTGCTGCTCATCCCCATAGATGGCAGGAATGTCAGCGACTAATGCAAGCGTATCGCTGGAAAATATTTTTATTCCTCCGGGGCTGTAATTGGAAACCGCAATCAAGCGGCCATCCTGTGAAATAGCGCCCCCTATGCTATTGCCTGCCTGAATAATACGTTTCTCAATTTTATCCAGTAACAAATCAATTTTACTCAAGCCCCCATCACGCCCAAAAACGTAGGCGTATCGCTGGTCGCGTGAAAACACCACCGAGGCATGCGATAAATCACCTAATCCTTCAATCCGTTTTAAAATGGTTTTTTGACTACTATTGATAATTAATGCCGTTCCCCGTTCACGTTCAATAACCAGGCCGAGATCACCTGTGGCGCGCAATTCTGCATGGCCAATAACACTGACTATCAACAAGGTACTCAGCAATAAAAATCGGGAAAACATCATAGCAGGAAAATAAAAAAGGGAATTAATTCTGATGGTGTCGCAAATAGCTCACCAGCCACTGTGCTTCGGCCGGACTGATAAAATCACGCCAGGGGGGCATCGCTGTGCCTTTTCGACCATTTAAAATAGTCGTCAGCAAAAAAGCATCCGCTTTATCTGCAATAGCCTCTGCTAATAAAGCGGGACCCAGCCCCCCTTGCAAGGTTAAACCATGACAAGAACCACAATCATGCTTTAACAAATGAATTAATTGCTGCTGTCGGGTATCACTGGGGGTTCCAGCCCATGCCTCCGTCACCAGGACTAAGGCTAATAAGCACGCTTTCATCACTTAAGGTTTAAGCCGGGCATAATAACTGGCCACATTACTGATGTCTTTATCTGATAAAGACGCGGCAATATTATTCATGACTTCGGAAAGCCGGGTTTTGTCACGATACTGTTTTAACGCTGTTTTTAGATAGCTCGCATCTTTTCCAGCCAAATTAGGAAAAACGGACCCTTGACTCTGCTTTCGCACACCATGACATTGTGAACAGACAGCCGCGGCGGTTGCTTGTCCGGCATAAATACTGGCTGCCTGAGTGTTTGAGGCCACTAATAAAGCCGACAAAATCATCAGCGAAGATATGAATGCTTTCATCCGCTTACTCCATTTCATCCGGCGATAAACCACGGGTCATGTATTTAACACGTCCACGAGAAAAAATTCCTGCCGGACTTTCCATTTGTATAGTAGCGACTTTTTTCAAAGAAAAAGAATCGTAAACCACGACTTCATCCCCTGCATACCCTGCACTGACATAGAGAAATTTGCCATCAGCACTGTACTCGGGAAAATAGGCATGACCACCGACATCCAGAGTTTTAACGACTTCCAATGTTTTTTTATCAATCAATTGAATCGTTCTGGCACGTCGGTCTTTAGTAATAATATCCACAGCGACATAAGGTGCATTAGCATGGGCTGCGGGTGATTCAGTACCACCAGACACTGGCACTTCTTTGATCAGCTCCATCTTATCCAAATCCCAGACACTAACCACGGTCTTCTCACAAGTCCCAAAGTTGGTACCAAAACCCAGGGTACGGCCGTCAACTTTCACTGCGGCACCCCCACCAACATGAGGAACACAGCCCCCTGCTAACTTTTTAATAACTTTACGATCTTTAAGATCAATCACCGCCACTATGCTGTCATCATACGAGGCAATCATCAATTTACGGCCTTTATGGGTTAAAAATGCATCATGCAAATGCCGGCCAACATTTTTAATTTTGGTAACCGGAAAGCCTTCTTCCAAATCAATAACCCAAACCTGACCTGCATTTTCCAGGGCAATAGCAAATATATCCGCATAAGGACTACCAATAATCATGCCCGAATCAGAAGACACCATATTACCATCCGGATCAATCCCTTCCAGTTCAAATAATTTCAGCGGCTCCAGCGTATCGGCATCAAGAATCACTGCCGTATGCGGTACAAAGGAACCGGCCATCAGGTATTTACCATCCCGCGACACACCTAAGCCCGGACCATTAAAACCGGTTTTAATACTGCGTACCGCCTGCATGGAATAAAGATCCACTTTAAAAATTTCTGCGCTATCGGTTTTTACATAAGCCCAACGCGGATTCGCAGGGTTAAAGTCAATAATATGGGCAGCGACACCGGTCGGTATTTCCCCCACTATTTGATGGCTTTTACTATTGATAAACACTGCTTTAGCACCCGCACCACGCCCATGTTTACCTCGCGCTGCCACCCCTATTAAATCATCTGTACTATCGATCTTATAAGTGGGCGCAGAGGGTAACTGGCTTTCATCTTTCACATAAACTTTTAAAGACTGCTTCATGTCTTCAATGGTCCAGGGTGGATTGTCCAGCTTAGGCGTGGACTGAATATGATCAACCAGACCGCGAATATTTTCGTCAGATAAGCGCCCATAAAAAGGAGGCATCAAGGTTCCAAAACTGCCGGTCATAATCAAACTTCTTAACGCCGTTGGGCTGCGACCCTTGAGTGTCGTGGAGTTGAGGGCAGGCGCTAAAAACCCGCCATGATCAGAACCGTGGCAACTGGCACAATTATCCTGAAATAACTGATGCATATCTGTCCCAGCATGCACACTGCCTGCTGATAACAACAAACCGGTCACCAGAGTCAATAGCTGCCAATTCTTTTTTATTATTTTTTTCATTGATACTGCCTGCATATGCCAAATTTAGTGCATCAATAATAACCGTTATCATGCTATAAAGCATGCTTAAATTTTGCCTTTTAGCCAATAATCTGAATACATAATTAAAAATTTATGTGTTTTCACGGCAATTTTGGCAAGTTATTTCAGATGGTTGTCAACGCGAAGTGATATGATGTGCCCTGCAGAATTTTTGTTCTGAAAAATGCGACTTATAGTCTTCTGACTTATAAGGAATAGCTCCGCATCAGCTTTTCCCGCAACGATATTAAAGACACTTCAAAAGTACTATTATCTACTCCGTCCTTTTGATATTAATTGATTAGAAATGCAAAACAAAACGGGTGTTGATTTCCAGCAAGAAAAAAACACGACAAAACCCTACTTGGTCGATTTTAAATCCCTGAGCATGGAAATCAAACGTCGAGGACTGTATGGCCGTGACACACGAAAAGTATGCCTTGAATTCATCGCTCATATACTGATTACAATCGTCGGTATTGCACTGTTTATTACTTTTGACAACATCTTCTCCAGAGTTATTTCTGCCTTAATCATGACCTCAGGTCTACTCGGCATCGGCACCCATACACATAACTCATCACACTATGGCAGTACCGAAAAAAAATCTATCGATGATTTTTTAACATCGCTGGGATATTCCACCTTATTAGGCTTTTCGGGAGTGTTCTGGAAGCATAAGCATTGTATTGTGCATCATGGAAACCCAAATATTATTGGCGTTGATGAAGATATCGATTTAATGCCCTTTTTTGCGGTGACGGAAACAGATATAGAAAATGCGAGCAAACTCGGACAGTTTTATCATCGCAACATTCAACCCATTATTTTTCCTTTCATTATTAGCTTGACGGCCTTCAACATTCAACGTCAAGCCTGGCTTTTTTTGATTCGAGCACTTTTGAATAATAAACGTCGTAAAACACTGCACTGGGTTGATCTGGGCTACAATATCCTGCATATTATCATTTGGCTGGTTCTTCCCTTGCTGTTTTTTTCACCCACAGCTGTCATAGAATTTTACATACTAAGAAACGTTCTCATCGGCTATGCCTTATTTTTCATGCTGGGTTCTTCACATTTACCGAATGAAGCCCTATGCAGTGCAGAACACCAGCAACACCAGGAGTTTTCACTCAAGCAAATAGCAGGTACTATCAACATCAAGACCAACAGATACGGTCGATTTATTATGTCCGGTCTGGATTACCAGATAGACCATCACCTATTTCGTGGCATCAGTTATACCCGACTCCCCGAAGTCAGCGAGTTGGTACAAGAATATTGTGAATATCACAATTATCCCTACCACACGCTAGGGTTTTTTGAAGCTTCATGGAAGACCATCATGGTCTTTTATAAACCCAAACCGGTACACACAGATTTACTTAAAGCGGTGACGGCCAATGACAGATTGAAAAACCGGTTAATAAGGCATTAACCGGTTCTCAATCTAGCGAATAATCGCCATTTCTTGCACTCTTTGTCCCAGGATCTGGCCATCAGCAAATAACAAACCAACATCTTAAGACCAGGGCAAGCAAACACCGCTGCCGTGGTATCGGCAGGGTTAAGGCGTCACTAGGATGCAATTAATTTCAAGCCTGGTGGTAAGGCTTCGCCAAACATCTGTTTTTCTTCCACTTCACTCAACTCTTTATAAGCCTCAACCATCGCCAGCCAAGAGGCAGGTG
>LWDU01042452.1_pt1 | contig 17932 bp, 19 predicted proteins | sample 727161 | NCBI WGS metagenome assembly LWDU01 (sample SAMN04566230, study PRJNA314399) | hydrothermal vent metagenome | isolation source: deep sea hydrothermal plume seawater | place: Mexico: Gulf of California, Guaymas Basin | collected 2004-07-11
CTGCGGCAACAGATCTGTCATTAAATATACTCCTACAAGTTATTGAATAGTTAAAGTATATTCTTTTATACCTTCTAAATAGTTAACAAAATATTATATAAAATTAACACTTTGTTACTAAAAATATCCGTTCAGAAATTGAAGTTAGCCAGCCTTACCTACGATGCAACTTTTTATAGCTTTCTTCATGGTTTGTTTCTACTATGCCAAATTTTTGAAATATTGTCAACAATTTATTTGAATAAAGTCATAATGTGTGTACTAATAATCAAGATGTGAATATATTGTCAACAAAATAAACTTGTCGGCAAAATTGGTGCGATACCACTCAATTCGTCGTAGCGTCCACCTTGTTACTGTTATATGAGCGCATCTAGCCCAGCCTGAGAAACCACGGTATCTTGATCAGAGGCGCCCGAACTACAACCGATGCCACCAACGATTTGACCCTCAACAAACAACGGTAAACCGCCGCCAACAACACAAAAACGACCTTGATGTGAAGACTGGATACCAAAAGCTGGGCCATGGTTACGAACAGCAGCGCCATAATCTGCAGTGGGTTTTCTAGCGGCTGCGGCAGTGAAAGCCTTATCAATTGAAATGTTAATGCTTGTGATTCTTGCATTTTCCATTCTCGTAAATAGCATCAAATGTCCGCCATCATCCACAATGGCAATATCCATATCAACACCAATTTCAACGGCCTTATTAATTGCACCATTCATCATTATCTTTGCATCATCAAGCGTAAGCTTTAGTGTTTGTTTCATATTTTTTCCTTAATTACAATTACGCCATCTTCATCGGCATACAAATATTCACCTGGTGTAAAAGTTACGCCAGAAAAATTCAATTCAATATCTGCTTTTCCGGCACCTTTTTTGACGCTTTTTAGAGGAAAAACTCCCAAAGATTTTACGCCAATATCCATCTGATTAATATCAACAGAATCTCTAATAAGGCCAAACATTATGACACCTTGCCAACCATTCTCAACAGCTTTGGCAGCCAACATATCGCCCAACATCGCACAGCGCTTCGAGTTGCCAGCATCAACAACCAAAACACAACCCACACCATTCGAAAAAACTTTTTCTCTAACAAGAGAATTGTCCTCAAAACACTTAACGGTTTGAATGCGGCCATTAAAACTTGTCTTGCCGCCATAAGATTGATAACCGGGCTCTAGGTATTGAACATCAGGATGAAGTAAGTCAGAAATATCGCAAGTTTTATTCATTATTCTCTCCATAAATATTACACATTCTTTTCTCTTGGCCGTATGGGTAATAATCCATCACACCCTCTTTTTCAATTCTTTGTTGTATGGAGCACCAATAATCGGCGTCCAGTAATTTCTGATAGTTGCGACTAAATATTCCTTTCATCTTTGGACTTGGAAACATAAAGTATTTAAATTCTTCAGGAAAAACATCATCAGAGCCAACGTAATACCAAGGCTCCGAGGCCATTTCTTGCTCATGAGTCTTTGGCTCTGGAATTTTTCTAAAATTAGGTTTACTCATCAAAGTTATTTCGTCATAATCGTAAAACACCACTCGACTCTGACGAGTAACACCGAAATTTTTGGTAAGCATATCACCAGGGAAAATATTCGAGTTAATCAACTCGTCGATTGCCAAGCCATAATCATTAATGATGTGATGTTGTTGCTCTTCAGTCGCCGACTCTAAATATATATTAAGCGGAGTCATTTTATTTTCAATGTACATGTGCTTGATAATTAGCAAATCACCTTCTATTTCAATATTTGAAGGAGCTTTTGTTTTTAATTCTTCAAGAAGAACATCGTCAATATCTTCAAGGGGAAAGGCAACATCCGAAAACTCCCAAGTATCTGCAAGACGACCGATACGCACGTGGTTTTTGACAAAATAATACTTGTCCTGCACCATTTTGCGGGTACCCATTTTGGGCGGGGTAAAGTGATCGTTGATCATCTTGAATACAAAAGGAAACATCGGAAAAGTAAAGACCGACATCACCATACCTTTAATACCTGGCGCAATGATCAGCTTTTCTTTAGTGATCTTTGAGTACTTTAAAAAATGCCTATACAGCAATGTTTTGCCATGCTTGTGTAGACCAATTAAACTGTATAGATCCGCACGCGTTTTGCCGGGGATTGCGGTTCTAAGGTATTCAACAATTGCCGACGGATAATCTGTATCGATAAAAAAGTAGGAGCGAGAAAAACTAAAAATCGATGATATGCTCCTTAAATCCGTGACCAAGCTGTCGACAAAAATCCCGCGATTTTCTTCGTTTAAAAGCGCAATCAAAATTGGCCGATTGGAATGAAGCTCTGTAATAATATTGGCAACAATGTATGCACCCTTGCCTCTAATAAAAGCTGAGTTAATCACCTGAATCTCGAAAAGCTCTGATTGAATATGATCAAACTGCTGATAAAGTTGTTCATTCAATCTAAAAACATCCCTGTCCAAATCTTCGAATTCGCGAGCGAAAGAGTAGCTTTTAAGTATTTGAGAGAGTACATCCTTCAAGTTGTCATCACGAACAATGTAACTGTCAATTACAGGCTCGTCCATGTCAATATAGTTGATGGACACGCACGGCTTGGTAAAAATGTACCGATTGTTGTAAAAACTGCGCTCAAAAAGATGACAAAAGACAGAATTAAAAAACGTTTCTGCTAGCTCGGGCTGTTTGTGCTCGGATATTAGGTGAACGTAGTAGCGCTTAACACTTCTCCAGAAACCAGAAACGCGCTCTTTCTGTTCTAATTCTTTCTTGAGTTCGGCGCAATAAAGATTAACTTGATCGTCGTAAAAATTAAGACGACGCTTAGACTCTAACTCGATTAAGTCCCACTGATGCTTTTCGAAACACTCTTTGGCTTTGATGGATGCACTTTTGATGTTTTCATAGTGCTGATTGAAGCCGCCCAATATTCTCTTGGCAACATCTTCTGGAGTTGAGTTGATTGATGAGTTTTGCATAAAATTTAGTGTTTCATCATAACACATTGAATCCACCCATGGATTAACTCAAAAAGACGCCAACCCATGAGGGAATTTTTATTAGAACTGCTCTTCTTCTGTAGAACCAGTTAGTGCAGTAACTGATGATTTACCGCCTTGAATAACAGTTGTAACATCATCAAAATAGCCAGCGCCAACTTCTTGCTGGTGTGAGGCAAACGTGTAACCTCTATCAGCAGATGCAAATTCAGGCTCTTGTACTTTTTCAACATAGTGTTTCATGCCTTCACCTTGTGCATAGTCGTACGCAAGATCAAACATGTTGTACCACATGTTGTGGATACCAGCCAATGTGATGAATTGGTACTTATAGCCCATGTCAGCAATGTCTTGCTGGAATGAAGCAATTTGAGAGTCGCTTAGGTTCTTCTTCCAGTTGAAAGACGGAGAGCAGTTGTAAGCAAGTAGCTGATTAGGATTTTCAGCCAATACTGCTTCAGCGAACTCGCGAGCAAAACCTAAGTCCGGCTTGCCAGTTTCACACCATACTAAATCAGCGTAAGGTGCGTAAGAAACACCACGAGAGATAGACTGCTCAAGGCCGTTCTTAACAATGTAGAAACCTTCAGGTGTTCTTTTTCCTGTTAGGAATTTCTCATCACGTGGATCAACGTCAGAAGTTAATAGGTTTGCAGCTTCAGAATCAGTACGTGCTAGAACAACAGTCGGAACACCCATAACGTCAGCTGCTAGACGCGCTGAAATCAATTTTTGAATGGCTTCTTGTGTTGGTACAAGAACTTTACCACCCATGTGACCACATTTCTTAACCGCTGCTAATTGGTCTTCAAAGTGAGCGCCAGCTGCACCACTAGCAATCATGTTTTTCATTAATTCGAATGCATTCAATACACCACCAAAACCGGCTTCAGCATCGGCAACAATTGGAAGGAAGTAATCAACATGCTTGTCGTCACCCTTCTCAATTCCACGAGCCCACTGAATTTCGTCAGCTCTTTTGAATGTGTTATTGATACGACGTACCATTGTTGGTACAGAGTCATAAGCATATAGAGACTGGTCCGGGTACATTGTTTCTGATGTGTTACCATCAGCAGCAACCTGCCAACCTGACAAGTAAATTGCTTCAATGCCCGCTTTCGCTTGCTGCATTGCTTGACCCGCAGTGATTGCGCCCATGCAGTTTACATAACCTTTCTTAGATGAACCATTAATCAATTCCCAAAGTTTTTCAGCGCCATTTCTAGCCAATGTATACTCTGGCTGTACTGATCCGCGTAGACGTACAACGTCTTCTGCTGAGTAACCACGCTTAACATCAGCCCAACGTGGATTGTTTTTCCAATCCTGCTCTAAAGCTTGTATTTGTTCTTTTCTGTTCATTCTTTTATCCTAATAATACAACGTGTTTGACAATTAACAAACACTTCATTTGTTGACGAAAATTATACGTTATCAATAACTTGTTTATTAAATATGATTCATTATATAATCACAGTATTTCACTATATGAAAGCAATGGTAAGCGATAGGTAAAAGGCAGAAATACAACACTATAAAGAGTGTATTAAATTTTCTAATTATTTAAATTTGTCGACAATAACTTTGTTTTGGTAACTTCATAATATGATTACAATATCAACTATATAAAACAATGTGATAATATCAACTTTATTTTCACCATAACTTGATTGAAATGCATTTCAAACTCTCTCAATTTTTTGTAAATTGTCGACAATAACTTCCTTTTTCGATAAATTTCATTATATACTCACAATATATCACTATATGAAATATTATGACTACTAACCAGTCGCAGAAAAAACACAACGCCATTGAGAAGTGTTTACAGATCCTTTCAATTTTTTCGATAGACAAAGCCCATTACAGTCTCAAAGAAATTAGTGAATCGTTAGACTTTAACCTTTCAACAACATACAGAATTCTTACCACACTCGAGGGTTATGGCTACGTCCTCAGACTAAAAGACAAGCAATACACCATTGGTACGCAGGCACTGTATTTAAGTGCTATCTACACACACAGCAACCATCTCGATCAAATTCGACCAATTGTTGATAACATTCGCGACATTTCGGGCGAAACCGCCTCCTTCTTCATCGAGGAAGACAGTATGCGTATTTGTCTTTATCGCGCTCACTCTAGAGATGAGATTCGCCACAATATTGAACAGGGCACTCGACTTCAACTCAACCGCGGTGCCTCAGGGCGCATCATTCTTGCCTACGGCAAGCGCAGTCGCGATAAATCGGGATTTTATAAAGACATTCGCGATAGAGGTTTTTTTCAGGCTGTTGATGAGAACAACCCCTCATTATTTGCCATTGCCGTGCCAGTACTTTCACACTCTTCAAAATTTGTCGGCGCCCTTGTGGTATCAGGCCCCGTTAATCGCTTTAACAGTAGCCAGAAAGACACTTTAATTAAACTTCTAAAAGCACAACTGGCAAATATTACCATTCCTTAGTTTATTCTTAACCAGAACACACCCCGAAAAACCAAGAGAGCTGTGCGAACTTGCAGTAATAAGGCTATGAATTTAAGGATATTTATTGTATAATTGCGAAGTTTTATCCAATTCTTAGTTTTCATGGAAAAAACATACAATCCCCATCAAATAGAGGCGAAATATCGCGACATTTGGGAGCAGGGCGATTTCTTTTCCTCACAGACAAACTCTCAAAGCAAAGATGCTTATAGCATCGTGCTTCCGCCGCCTAACGTAACCGGCAGCCTACACATGGGCCACGCCTTTCAACACACCATTATGGATGTGTTTACACGCTACCACCGTGGCAAAGGAGAGCAAACACTTTGGCAGCCAGGTACGGATCACGCTGGCATCGCCACGCAAATGGTTGTTGAGAGACAACTTGCGCAGCAAAATATCACTCGACACGAAGTGGGTCGTGAAAAATTTATTGAAAAAATCTGGGACTGGAAACAACAATCTGGCGGCACCATTACCTCGCAAATGCGCAGACTTGGCGCCTCGGTTGATTGGGATCGTGAACGTTTTACAATGGATGAAGGCCTGTCTGATGCCGTGCAAAAAGTCTTTATCGACTTATTCAACGAAGGGCTCATCTATCGCGGCAAAAGACTGGTTAACTGGGACCCTGTGTTATTAACAGCGGTTTCTGATTTAGAAGTAATCAACACCGAAGAGCAAGGCTCTCTCTGGCACATGCGCTACCCTATTGCCGATTCTGACGAAGTGCTGGTGGTTGCCACCACTCGGCCTGAAACCATGCTGGGTGACAGCGCTGTCGCTGTTCATCCAAATGATGTGCGCTACAAGCACCTTATTGGAAAGATGGTTAACTTGCCATTAACTAAGCGCCAAATACCGATTATTGCGGACGATTATGTCGACATGGAGTTTGGTACGGGTTGTGTGAAAATCACCCCTGCACACGACTTTAACGACTACGAGATGGGCCAAAGACACAATCTTGAAGTTATTAATATTCTCACAGATGAGGCCAAAATTAACGATGACGCACCTACGGCATATCAAGGCTTAGATCGCTTTGTTGCTCGAAAGCAAATCGTTAAAGATTTAGAAGCTCTCGACCTTCTCGAGAAAATCGAACCACACACATTAATGACGCCACGCGGCGACAGAACCAATACAGTGATCGAGCCCTATATGACGGACCAATGGTTTGTCAAAATCCAGCCATTGGCAGACCCTGCTATTGAAGCGGTAAAAAATGGTGACATCCACTTTGTTCCTAGCAACTGGGAAAAAACATACTTTAACTGGATGGACAACATTCAAGATTGGTGTATTTCTCGTCAAATCTGGTGGGGTCATCGCATCCCAGCCTGGTATGACGAAGATGGCAAGATATACGTTGCTAGCAGCCTTGAAGAGGTCCAACAACAAGCCGGTGAAGGCGTAGTTCTTAGGCAAGATGAAGATGTGTTGGACACTTGGTTCTCGTCAGCGCTTTGGCCTTTTTCAACACTGGGTTGGCCAGAAAAAACACCTGAATTATCACGCTTCTACCCTACCAATGTGTTGGTAACGGGTTTTGACATTATCTTTTTCTGGGTTGCTAGAATGATTATGTTCGGCCTTAAATTTGCTGGCGATGTACCTTTCAAGGATATTTACATCACCGGCTTAATTAAAGACGGTCAAGGCCAAAAAATGAGTAAATCCAAGGGTAACGTCCTGGATCCAATCGATCTCATCGACGGCATTACTCTACAAGACTTGCTAGAGAAACGTACCCAAGGCATGATGCAGCCAGAAATGGCGGAAAAAATCAAAAAACAAACCGAAAAAGAGTTTGCAGACGGCATCCCTTCATTCGGCGCTGACGCCTTAAGATTCACCTTCGCCGCGCTCGCCTCTTTCGGTCGCGACATTAAGTTTGATTTAAAACGTGTTGAAGGTTATCGCAACTTTTGTAACAAACTGTGGAACGCCTCGCGCTTTGTATTAATGAAGCTTGAGGGTCAATCCATTAACGAGAACGCACCCATTTCTACATCCGATAAATGGATCTTGTCTCGCTTGCAACACACCAAGATTACTGTTGAAAAACACCTTGCCGATTATCGCCTGGATTTAATGAGTCAAACACTTTATGAATTTGTCTGGCACGACTACTGTGACTGGTATTTAGAGCTTTCTAAGCCACTATTGGATGACGACAATACGCGCGCTGGAACACAGGCAACACTGATTAAAGTGCTTAGTGAAACCCTCACCTTGCTTCATCCAATCATTCCATTTATTACCGAAGAAATTTTTGAACAATGCCAATCATTAACTGAGGGTGATTCGGAAAGATTAATAACCACCGCTTACCCTGAAATTGATCGAGACTTAATCTGTAAAAACTCAGAGGTAGAAATTGCTTGGCTACAAGGCTTTGTTCTAGGTATTCGTCAAATTCGAGGCGAAATGAATATCGCCCCTGGCAAGTCATTGCCTTGCTTTATTCAAAACAACAATGACACAGATCAAAACTATCTTGGAAACAATCACTCAATTTTGAAAGCGCTTGCCAAGCTTGAAAGCATCACTCAATTGTCGGATTCAGACGAAGCCGCCGAATCTGCGACTGCGTTGGTAGGAGAGATGAAAATCTTAATTCCATTAGCGGGTCTTGTTGACAAAGAGCAAGAAATTGCTCGACTTAACAAAGAAATTGAAAAATTAGCTAAGCAGCAACAGCAATTCTCAGGCAAACTCAATAATGAAAAGTTTGTTTCTGGCGCACCAGAGGCGGTTGTTGAAAAGGAGCGACAAAAACTGCACTCGGTAGAGCAAGCAATCAGTGATTTAGGTCAACAATTGGATAAAATATCGACACTATGAAGCTAATCAAATTCTTATCATTAGGCTTAATAATGGTAACAACGATGGTTAGTGCCGAGTCCTTCGTCTACATCACCGATCAAGTAGAAATTCCAATTCGCTCTGAGAGTACTACGCAGGGTGATAATCTCATCCGCACACTGCCATCGGGCACCAAGTTGTCGATATTGCAAGCAACGGAAGATGGCTGGACACAGGTGCAATACGAAGACACAACCGGTTGGATTATCTCAAGATACTTAAGCAACAGCCCACCAGCAAGACAGCGGTTGGAGAAGCTCAGTATAGAAAACAGCGCCAATAAACTGATGGTGTCGAAATTACAAGGCGAAAAAGAACAACTTCAAAAGGCATTACTTGGCCTTAAAGCTGACAACGCCACACTTGCTATTCAAAGCTCGAAAGCCAAAGCTGAGAAACAACATATTGAGCAAATTTACCAAGATGCCTTGAAGCTTGAACACGAAAATGAAAAGCTCATGCAAGAGTCATTACAGCTCAAAACCGAACTACAACTCGCCAATAATAATAGCCAAATTGAACAAGACACAAGTTCTAGAAATTGGTTTATAGTTGGCGCATTGGTATTATTTTTTGGCATGATGATCGGATTCATTCTGCCAAATTTATTAAAGCGCAAGCGTTACTAACCTTAATAGGAGAAAACTATGAATTTGTTAAAACAAGCACTCACTTTTGATGATGTATTATTGGTGCCAGCACATTCCACTATCATGCCTAAAGAGGTTGATCTAACGACACAGTTGACCAAAAACATCAGGCTTAATACACCGATTTTATCGGCGGCAATGGATACGGTCACTGAGGCCAGCCTTGCAATCGCAATAGCGCAAGAAGGTGGTATTGGCATCATTCACAAAAACATGTCTGTCGCCGCTCAAGCGCAAGAGGTTTGGAAGGTTAAACGATTCGAGTCTGGCATCATCAGAGACCCTATTAGCATTGATCCAAAGGCAACGATTAAAGATGTCTTTGACCTACAGGCGCACCACGGTATTTCTGCCCTTCCGGTTGTTTCCAACAATGTTGTTGTTGGCCTTATCACCAGTCGCGATGTGCGATTTGAGACGCGTTTAGACGCTTTAGTTGAGAGCATCATGACTCCACAACAAAACCTTATTACCGTTCGCGAAGGCACTTCGATGGAAGATGTTCGCGCACTGTTACAAAAGCACAGAATTGAGCGCGTTCTGGTAACGGATAAAAACTTTAAGCTTGGCGGCATGATTACCGTCAGCGACATTAAGAAAACCAGCGACTTCCCTCTTGCTGCAAAAGACGATCAAGAAAGACTGATTGTTGGAGCTGCTGTTGGCGTTGGCCCTGGCACGGGTGAACGCATTGCCGCACTTGTTGGGGCAGGTGTCGACGTCGTTGTTATTGACACAGCCCATGGCCACTCTCAAGGCGTTCTGGATCGTGTCAAAAAGACCAAGAAAACCCACCCAAATCTCGATATCATTGCCGGCAATATTGCCACCGCTCAGGCGGCACTTGACCTTGTTAAGGCTGGTGCGGATTGTGTTAAAATTGGTATCGGTCCAGGCAGTATTTGCACCACTCGCATTGTTGCTGGTGTTGGCGTTCCGCAAATCAGTGCTATTTCAGATGTTGCTGACGCCCTTAAAGGTACTGGAATTCCTCTCATTGCCGATGGAGGTGTTCGCTTCTCAGGCGATGCAGCTAAAGCTTTCGCGGCTGGAGCCTACAGTATCATGCTTGGCTCAATGCTTGCAGGTACGGAAGAATCTCCTGGTGAAGTGGAACTATTTCAAGGACGCTCTTACAAGTCTTACCGAGGCATGGGCTCATTAGGCGCTATGGGTCAAGCGCATGGCTCATCAGATCGTTATTTTCAAGCCGAATTAGCCGCTGATAAATTAGTGCCTGAGGGAGTTGAGGGTCGTGTGCCATTTAAAGGCTCTATCCGCCCTATCATTCACCAAATTGTTGGTGGCATTCGCTCTTCAATGGGTTATACGGGTTGTGCAACTTTAGAGAAAATGCGCAATGATGCGGAGTTTGTACAGGTAACTACGGCGGGGATGACTGAGTCTCATGTGCATGATGTGACCATTACCAAGGAAGCGCCAAACTACCACCAGTAAATACAGGGGTTAATTTTCTGTATGTCTTTGTTGTCGAAAATTTCAGATTGATCACTTATTAAATATAAGCTCACGTCCTTCAGTTATCATTTTTTAAAATTTGCTAAATTTTAGTAAGTTTGAAGATGCATGCCACGTTGCCCAAAGTTGGCAATTGCCAGAATAGCTACGTGGAACAATTATTTATAGTTGTTTGGTCCTCTTTTTTCTAACGTATAACGTTTTCTTGATCTTGGCTACCAAATCATTATTCTCGTCAATTATCTCCACATCAAATTCTGGAAAATATTTGTCGCCGTTTGCGGTACTTCTTTTTATTATCTCCAAATCTTTCTCCGAAACCTTGATAACGGATGTTACTTTTAGTTTACTGGCTTTTACAAATTCGATATCTGCCGCCTTATCCCAAACCCAATACTCATTGCCCAATTGTTGTAACAAAATAAACATTAAATGCGGGTCAATCATTGAATATAGGTTGCCACCAAAATGCGTCCCAACTGCGTTTCGATTAAACCAACGTAATAACATTGACACATGAATCTCTTTCCAATCCTCACTTATGTACTTGACCTTTATGCCCGCCCCAAAATATGGCGGATATATATTAAGTAATCGTCTGGCTAATTTAGGCGTTATTTTCATAATAATTTACAAATTTGAAAACTAAAGTTTAAGTGCCTTTTAACTCATCTTTGTCAAACACCATAATGCCCTCAGGGATTATTTCCCACTTTGCTTTCGAGCCAACATAAATGTGTTTGCCAATCTCAATGTCTGGATTTCCGTTTACACAACCTAGAGTTACTCCGTGAACAACACCATCTAAAACACCGCATAGAGTAGAGCCGCATTGGCTACAGAACTGTAATCCAAGGCCATAGTTTCCAACATAGGAAGTAAGTAAATCTTTGCCAGATAACCACTGAAATTTTGATGGATCAACTAATGCATAAGCGGATGCTTGAGAGCTGAACGCTTTACGACAACGAGAGCAATGGCAAGATCGTGCATCGCGAAGTCTGTCATCGACTTGGTATGTCACCTCTCCACAAAAACACTCGCCAGTTATTATCATTTGATTACTACTTTTGGCACAATAGGTATTTTAGAATTTCTATTATTTGCTTTGGAGTTTCAGCCCACGCTTGGGCTTGGGCATTGACTTCTTTTAATGGATGAATCAATGCTTTATCGTGCAATGTAATGTACGGTTTTCCGAGCGCAGCGCAATAACCCGCATCAAAGGCTGCATTCCATTGTTTGTATTTATCACCAAAACGAATTATTGCTAAATCGCATTTTTCGATTTGTATTTTGGTGCGAATAACGTTGACTTTAGCGGACTTATGGTCGCGCCAAAACGAATTACTCTCCGAACCAAGGACGTCACCTGCGGCGTCACTAGCCTCATGATTAGTCACCGGTGAAGAGAAAGAGACTTCAAGGTTTTCATTCGAACATCCCTCAATAATTTGCTCTCTCCAGTCTGAGTGAATCTCTCCTGAAAGGTAAATATTAAATTTCATTTTATCTCCTAATTTTTTTGTAATGATAATTCTTCTCGTAATTTTCTTGCAACATCTCGAAAAGCACAGCCTTCTACATGATCATTAACCAGTCCCATTGCCTGCATAAATGCGTAGGCGGTTGTTGGACCGAAAAACTTCCAGCCGCGTTTTTTTAAATCTTTGCTTAAGGCTTGAGATGTTTTGGTGATGCTGGGAACGATGTGATTATAATCACCTTTACCAATGTGCGGCTCTTTGGATTTTGGCTCCCATTGCCAAATGTAGGTGCAGAGACTTCCAAATTCGTCAACAATCTCTATAGCTCGATGCGCATTATTTATCGTTGCTTCGATTTTTCCTCGGTGGCGAACAATGCCGCTGTTTTGTAAGAGGCTGGCAACTTCATTATCACCATAATGAGAAATTTTATTAAAATCGAAATCAACAAATGCTTTGCGAAAATTCTCACGCTTCCGCAAGATGGTAAGCCACGAAAGTCCTGACTGGAAACCTTCAAGGCAAATTTTTTCAAAAAGACGAAAATCATCCGTGGTTGGCCTACCCCACTCTTCGTCATGATACTTAAGATAATCCGGATCGACCTTACCCCAGAAGCAACGAGTAACACCATCTTCTGCGGTGTGCAAATTTGTATTTTCTAAATCTGACATCTAAACAAAAACCAAGCTTATTGCAATAAGCCACATGATACAACCAATAACAAACTCTAGCACCCTCCAAGCCTTGGGCTTATTAAAAATAGGCGCTAGAAAACGAGCACCGTAACCCAGAGAAAAGAAAAATACAAACGAAGCAAGAACCGCTCCTAATGCGAATTGATACTGCTCATCTGGGTATTGGGTAGAAATCGCCCCAAGCAAAACAAACGTGTCCAAATAGACATGGGGATTTAGCCATGTTAGCGCCAAACAAGTTAAAACTGCTGAAACAAGTGTTGTTTTTGAAGCGCCGCTCGCGCTGAGTGACTCATTATATTTAAATGCCTTGTAAAAACTTATTGCGCCATAAGCTAACAAAAAAATCGCACCTGCAACCCTTGCAATCATATCAATGGCTGGCAAAATATTAGCCATAAGTGCGAAACCAAATACGCCCAAGGCAATGAGAAGAGCGTCAGAGATTGCACAAATTAAGCACAATATAAAGGCATATTCTCGCTTTAAACCCTGTTTGAGAATAAATGCATTTTGCGCACCAATTGCTAAGATAAGGCCAAAACTAAGTGCAAACCCAGAAAGAAAGCCAGTCATAGAGTGGTGTCAATATTGGAATTCATAACTCTTAGTTGAGGCAATACTTTACTTAACTATATTTAGATGCAGAATAAACCGCTAGAAACGCGCAACCATTTTCGCCATTAATAAAGCCATTATCCACTGTGCCAGTTTCAGCGGCGCTTGAGCAGCCAGCTTCAATCCATTTGCTGCTTTGGCGACAACCACCTTCTAGAAGATAAACAAATCCTGGCCCTTCATGCAAATAACCTAGATAAAGGGTATTTAGTGTAAAGCGGTAGAGTGCCACCGTCTGGTCATTCACTGAGCACAATGTCTTTACTACAATACCCTTAGCTATTTCTGTTTTTATCCATGGCATCGAATTAGAATCGGCAAAGACAAAATGCTATTGCACTTTAGTCTTCGGTATCGGTCGCTACAGGTTTTTTCGTTCTACGACCGGGCTTGGCCAATATTTCCAAATAAAACGACTCTAACCCTTCCGCTTCTGCTTCGCCAATGCATTTACTGATTTCACCAGGATGAATGGTTTCCGCCCTTTCTTCCGTAGGGCCGTATTTACAATCAAAGTCCCAAAAATCAACACCCTCAGGCAAGTCTTTTCTGCCCTCTCTTTTTAGGTATTTTTTCACATCACGCCTGACCGCTTCAACAAGCCTTGCAGGTTTGATTTTTGGGTGAGTTAACTTGAATGTTTTTTTCATTGTCGTCCTTTTAGGTACAAAGTCTTTACAAGTTTAGTATTTTAGTTTATAAAAGGCGGAAATAAAAAGTGCTTAACTAAGAAAGTAGCCTCCCGCAGTCCCCATCCATCGGGTTATCGGTGGCAAAATCTTTCTGAATTACAAGTACATCGCCTCTATTTAGGTGAACTCGGGCGCTCGGCATGTTTTTCAATGTCACCAGTTTCTTTAAACCAACATGCTCTAGAATCCCAAAAAATGTTTTTTTCTGGTGTCATCCCGGGATTGTCATCCAATGTCCCTGCGGGCACTATCATTGTTGCGCCACCTTGAACTAGCCAAGGCAAAGAAGAGCCACAGTTGCCACAGAAACCTGTCGCAAAGTATTTTGCTTTAGGGTGTTCAAACCTCTCAACAAACTCTTCACCCTCCAGCCAACGAAATTGTTCGGGCTCAACAAACAGATTGGCAGCATAGGCACTGCCGGTTATTTTTCGACACCGAGAACAATGGCAATAATAAAATTTCTCAAATGGGGGGTCAATCTCGTAGATAGCACAACCACACAAACAGCTTCCTCTCATTGTCACCTCTATAGTTTGTTAATAATCATATCATTAAATCAAATAAAGAGTGGGAGTCGTCCAAGTTGAAAATTATTGAGTTGAATCTCAGTTTAACCTTCCATAAAACGTCATTCGAGCTGATTCTGACAACTGTACTCCAGGCTCTGTATTGTAAGCTAAAACGGATAATATCCTAACCCTACCCCCTTCGGTAGGTGTGACTCTGTGCACCGAATTGCGGCCACGAAACAAAACAAGGTCACCCGGTTCAATCGACAAAACACTCGGTGTATATTCACCATTGAGCAAGCCCTTTACACCTTCATAATTCATCTCGTCATTATCTGAATCTCTAAAATCACGAATGTACTCAAAAGAACCGCCACCTTTCGGTTTTTGAATTAGCAACGTTATTGCGAAAGCTGAGTTGTCAAAATGCCAACCCAACTCTTGACCTTCGTGCGCGTAATGAACGTTTACTGAAGAAAGATTGTCATCGTACTTATACAATGCCTTTTCACCCAAAACCGCACAAAGAAAATCCTGAAATTCATCAGCACTATAAAGGACTTTCAGAGGTGACTCGCTTGGCACCTGGTCATCCATAATGCAGCCCTTTGAGGAGCTAATAGTTTGATTTCTTGAGTGCCCTTCCGGCAAAGACTCATCATTAGGTCTTAGATAAATATTGTGACTATTATTACAATAATAAGCAAGATGCTCATTCGCGTTTGCCTCTTCAATTAGAGTTTTTATTGTGCTTGGTAATAGCAGTTTATTTAAAACCAATACACCCCTTGCATCCAACTTTTCTTTACATTGAACTTGAAAGTCTTTGCTTTTGAAGGGGTGCCTTTCAAAGTCAATCATTGCTGCCAATACTTCGTTCATCTATAACTCTCTTTATTATTAATATATAAGTCTTTAGTCTTTTTTATCACTCTAAATTGTTAGCGATGACGAGACTATACCACAGCATGTATATACATATCTAGAAAAAATTTTAACTGCTATGGACTGGGACACAGTACCTAGCAAGTTATCATTGTCATCGTCGTAAGTGCCTGCTTATTTTTGCTAAACATCTATTAAGCCACTGTCGTTTTGGGTGCTGGGGATATCTAAGTTGTCATAAAATTTCAAACTTTTTTGGTGGTACTGATAATTGCACAATTCTGCTTGTTAAATTCTTAATTGATAGTCAAAAACCTAACTATTTATTGTTCGGCCTTCAACTCGCTGTATATTATCATTATTAATGAATACCATAATTCGTCTGAAATTGTAAAATAACACAATAAGACAGCAAACCAAATATACATCACAATGGTCCACTTTGGAAAAATATCAAAAGAAGAATTTCTGCGAGATTATTGGCAGAAAAAACCACTACTAATCAAACAGGCGTTGCCAAACTTCATATCACCCCTTTCGCCAGACGAACTTGCCGGCCTAGCTTGTGAAGGCGAATTCGAATCAAGAATTATCACGGGTTCAACTGATGACAATAACTGGCAATTAGCCAATGGCGCCTTTGCAGAAGCTGCATTTTCTAACCTACCTAAGGATAATTGGACATTGCTTGTCCAAGGGGTTGATCGTTACGTTGATGAGGTTTACCACCTAGTCAATCATTTTGATTTTATTCCACGCTGGCGTTTTGACGACGTGATGATTTCTTACGCAGCTAAAGGTGGCAGTGTCGGCCCGCATTTTGATTACTACGATGTCTTTTTGCTGCAAGGCAGTGGAAAGCGCCGCTGGCACATCAGTACAGAGAATTGCACGCTTGATAACTATCTAGATGACGCCCCACTCAGGATCATGAAACAATTTGACGCTGAAGTCGTTTGGGACGCCGAGCCAGGCGATGTGGTTTACATACCACCTAAAGTAGCACATCATGGCGTCAGCCTTGATGACGACTGCATGACATTCTCCATCGGTTACCGCTCTTATTCACACCAAGAAATGCGCTTGGCACTAGATATTGGTAACACAACAGAAAACAGCGCATATTATCAAGACCCTGAATGGCAAGAGAGCAGCCCAACAGCGCTCATTCCTGAGGCGGCCTTGATTAAAGCCAAATCGCTTTTAGAAGGTATCGAGCTGCCCGATGGTTTTTTTGGCGCGTTCGTGACAAAGCTTGACCCGATGGACGAGCAGAATATGAATGAAATAATCGCTTACGCTGAACTCGAATCACTCGATCTCGAAGCGACTTACGAGCTGCAGCCATGTTGCCGTATTGCTTATCAATTAGAAGGTGATGACATTGATTGCTACATTAATGGCGAGTCATTTGATTGTGATAATATTGACAAGGATGTGGTTGTCGAGTTTTGCAACACACGCAAACTCAAAGTTAGCGACCACGAATCGAGCAATTATCTACTCGCCTCCCGTTTGCAAATACACGCTTTAATTCGTCGACTGCGCTCTTAATTTTTCTTTAACGGTAAAGCACTCTTTGAAAAAGTTTGCTTCAACACGACTGTCGATTCGACACTAGCAATACACTTTAAACTGCCCAAAGACTTTTTCACAAACCTTTCATAACTGAGTAAGTCGGCAGCAATAATTTTTAACAAATAATCGTGTGCACCAGTGATAACGCTGCATTCGGTAACTTGCGCTAAGTTTTCCATAGCTTTTTCAAAAACATCAGCATTATCATTCGAGTTTTCAGTCAACCTAACAAAAACATACACCAAGGCATTGAGGCCTACCGCTTGGGGATTGACTTGGGCTGAGTAGCCACTAATCACACCGGCTTGTTCAAGTTTTTTAACGCGTCTTAAGCAAGGGGTATCAGACATATTAAGACGATTTGCCAATTCAGAAATAGCAATTCTCCCCTTGCTTTGCAAAATTGACAAGATGCTTAAATCTTTATTATCCATACGAATGTCCACTGTCTTTGTCCTGTATTTGAATGTATTCAATAATAATGTAGATATTATTAGGGAAATTAACTAATTTTATATGAATATAGGGTTAATTTTAACTATTATCACTTTAACAGCCCTGATATCATGCGCCACAATAATCAATACAAGTTAATAATCATGACATACAACACACGCACATTTGACCACTGGATCAGAACACGTTTCGTCGAGCTCAATTCCGCACTTGAAGATCTTTATATGGCGCAAGATGATCGTGCCAACGTAGAATCTGTTGGCGAAGAACTGAAACAACAACTTGAAAGCGAAGGAAAAGAAATAATCAGCACATTGTTATCAGAGGGAAATACCGACGAAGGCTTTGATCACGCATTTGACTTATTGGGAAATGTGGGTCTTTATATGGCCGCATGCCGCAGACACGAGATCACAGAACCATCAAGAGAAACTGTTTCTCCATTGACAGAGGCTTCGGGGCTAGCAATGAATATAGGTGCCTCCATTGGCGTCACTCCACGCTTTG
>LWDU01036346.1_pt1 | contig 17929 bp, 13 predicted proteins | sample 727161 | NCBI WGS metagenome assembly LWDU01 (sample SAMN04566230, study PRJNA314399) | hydrothermal vent metagenome | isolation source: deep sea hydrothermal plume seawater | place: Mexico: Gulf of California, Guaymas Basin | collected 2004-07-11
GTCAGGCGGAAGTCGAATCTGGCGGGCAGCACTTCAAGCTGGTATCCGGCAACTCGGTGAACCGCTGCCAGACCACCCACGCTCTTCAGAGTGATCGTGTAGTTTCCAACCTTCGGATTGGCCAGATAGTGTGAGGCTTTGACAGCGTCCGCTGTGAACGCAACCTTCGCACGCCCCACAGGTTTACCAGTTGGATCCGCAATCTCCATCAGAATCAGCGAAGCAGCACTCACTGAGGCCGAAGCGATAACGCGTATGTTCAGAGGTTCCTGGCGCTGAACATCCAGCACATAAACGTCCGGTAACAACGGTGACAATCTTCCGTTGGACACCTCGCCAACGGCGATCGGCAGTTCCGCAACATCGAGACGCGCACGTGTCTCGATGGTTTTCGCACCGGCCGGAAGCACTCGCAACGGCACGGTATTCGCCAGCAGGGGATCGCTGTATTGGAACACATCGCCAGCATCAGCCGGCAGTGTCAGTTCACGCTCAACAACCAGAACATCACCGTCTCCGGACATGGCATAGAAGAAGAACTTCGCAGACGCGCCTGCGGGCGCGCCAACCGGGTAGGCGTACGATGCAACCGGTGCCGTTGTCATGTTAATTCGATAAACATGAGCCGGGCTGCCGTGCACGGAAACATTTCCGACCTGCAGCAGATAAGCTCCGTCTGACGGCGCCTTGAAGGCCACCAAAGGATCATCGCCAAGGCTGTCTTCCTGGTACGAGACCGCATGGCCGTCGCTGTCAAGCAGTGAGACGGTCGGTTCCAGACGCGACCCAAGGCGTCGCGCCAGCACTTCGCAGTACACAACCTGGCCCGCCTGTAACGCAAAACGAAAGTAGTCAAGATCTCGTTCACCATGAATCTGACCGTTGAGCGTCACCGGTAGTTCGATCGATTCAGCAGATTGCGGCGTTGAGTTCGATTCCGTTTCGATGAACTCCGGCAGGCTGCCCACAACGAACGGCAGACTGCCCGAACTGCCCCCGGACGCACAGAAGATATCCCAGTAAGCGGTTCCGACGGGGGCATCCGCAGCAACTGTCACTTCGCCCGCCCATTGTCTCGGGTAGTGAATCGGAACTTCGGTGGGTGCCCGCCGAGGTGAGGGCTGACCGGCGTCAAGGACCTCAGTCACAAGAACACTATCCCCAACGACGCCGTCGCCGCGAATAAAGAAATTTGTACGCGGCGGTGCCTGTTCAACGCCAATGTGCACTCTTACGGTCGTGCCCTGCTGCGCACCGGCAGGAAACAGATGCACGCTGTCCGGCAGCTTTGTCGGTACGGGCTGCCCCATCGCGGAATGGCCAAACACCAGGCTCACGAGTACCGTCACCGAATTGAATAAACGAGGATTGAACATGATTTCAGTGGCGAAGTTGTGACCGGAACAATCGTCCGAAAACGCACGCAGCGCATTCCCGCCAGTCCTGACACCTTCAAGTAAACAGTTCGTGAACAACTTTGCCGCCGTCGGCAATCGGGACCGGCCTTCCCAGTGGCGTGTGAAGTATTTTTGTGTGGTCGATTCCGAGCGCATAGAGCACTGTGGCGACCATATCCTCCGGAGATATGGGACGGTCCGTGACTTCGGCGGCCTGCTTATCCGTCGCACCGATGACCTGGCCGCCCTTCACACCGCCACCGGCCATTACAATCGAGAACGCATTCGGCCAGTGGTCACGTCCCGCCAGATCGTTGATCCGAGGTGTGCGTCCGAATTCCGTCGTAACCACAACGAGAGTCTTTTCCAGCATGCCTCGATCCTGCAGGTCATTCAATAACGCGGGGATCGCCTGATCGAAGGCAGGACACAGCAAGTCACGCAGACTGTACGTGTTCTTCCGGTGTGTGTCCCAGTGTCCGTTCTCGACAGCAACAAACCGACAGCCGGCTTCGACCATACGGCGAGCCAACAGACTGCACTGCCCAATACTGGTCATGCCGTAGGCATCGCGAATTTTTTCCGGTTCCCTGCCTATATCGAAGGCCTCGCGAGCTTCCCTGGAAGCCATCAGGTTGTAGGCCTTGTTGTAGAACGTATCGAATGACCTCACCTGCCTGCCGATTCGTTCGGCACTCTGTTCAAACTGATTGATCTGCTGCAGAGCCTGTTGCCGCAGTCGTCCACGCTGAGTCGCGACGTCGGCTGGCAGGGCGATGTCGCGCACAGAAAAATCCGGTGCTGCCGGGTCCGCATCAATCACGAAGGGGCCATGCGATGGGCCGAGAAACGACGGCCCGCCGCTGTTCAGAAAATTGGGGACTGAGATGTACGGCGGCAGCACGCTGGGACGGCCCAGATGTGAAACCATGGAGCCAATGCAGGGATGCTGATTATTATTTTGATTGCCGTTAAAATCGCCGGCGCCTGGCTTCTTACCTGACATCATGATGTGGAAACCACGACCATGGTCAGAATCATCGTGCGTCAGACTGCGCAGGATCGCCATCCTGTCCGCGACGGTGGCACACCCGGGCAGAACGTCTGAAATCTGAATGCCCGGGACGTTAGTGCTGATATTTCGAAAGTCGCCACGAATTTCCGGCGGAGCATCGGGTTTCAGGTCCCACATATCCTGCTGCGGCATGCCGCCGACGATAAATATGAAGATGCAGTTTACGTCGCTGCGGTCACCGTTATCGGCCGCAGAAAGCTGCTGCATACGCATGATGTCAGCCATGCCCAGTCCGGCAATCGACCCCATGCGAATGAAGTCACGACGGTTTGTCTTCGAATGCATTCTCATAATTCAGTCGTCCAGCATACGTTGTCTTGTGTGCCGCTGGCCCTACCAGTGGCACACAGACTTTCGGACGTCACAGACCAACGCCCATCACTTTACGAACAGGAAGTCATACGAATTCATCATCACCCACAGAAAATCTTCCAGCCCCTGACGACGCGACGCGTTCTGCAACAGCCGTGTTCCCGTCTTTCTCTCTCTCGCCGTTGGCAATCGATTGACCGTTACCAACGCAATATGCTCAATCAACTCACCAACGTCATCATCTGATTTGCTCAATACAGACACCAGCCCCTGGTCGTTCTGTATTTTTGCTTCGATCTCAGGAGCGTTCAGCAGGTGCAGTGCCTGGGCCATCGTGGGCTCGCCACTGCTGCCACACTCGCACGGTGATTCCCTCAGGCTGCGGCCGAATGTGTCGAGAAAGTAAGACGGCAGCTGGTTGTCCCAGAGTTCGATTGCGCGAGCGCCAGGGGGATGTCCTGGATATGACTCCGGAACTCCAGTCACCTGACAGATTGCATCCAGCATGACTTCCGCCGGTAATCGCCGGACGAGATAATGGCTGAACGTCTGGTCGTCGCTGTAATTGGTACCGGTTGACTGGCTGGAAAGCTGAAAGGCATGGCTGGACAGAATATGTCGCATCAATGCTTTCAGGTCAAAGTCGCTTGCCTTCAGCGTTTCAGCCAGATGGTTGAGCAACTCCGGGTTTGTCGGCGGATTCGTCTCACGCAGATCGTCTTCGGGTTCAACCAGTCCTCGCCCCATCAGGTGCTTCCATAAGCGGTTCGCGACCAGCCTTGAGAAAAAGGGGTTCTTCGGCGAGGTCACCCACTTCGCCAACTCAGGTCGTGGATCCGTTCGGTCGTCAGCAGGTGTCGGAACGCCATCCAGCGGACGGGTCTGCACGAGTCGATTAACCACGGGCACGGAAATCGGCTTGTGTCCGGGGTGATAAATGAGATCGCGATTGTCGTCGAGTTTCTGCCGCGTCATGCCATTGAAGTATCCGGCCAGACCGTAAAAGTCGTCCTGGCCCCATTTTTCGAAGGGATGGTGATGACATTGTGTGCAGTCCATGCGGATGCCGAGGAATGCCTGCGAAATCGTTCTGGTCACGTCTTCAGGGGTGCGCTGACCGCGATAGAAGTTGGCCGGTCCGACCTGACCGGAATTACCACTGGCCACGATGATGTCGTACACCCATTCGTTGTACGGACGATTCGTCCGGATCTGCTGACGGATCCACTGGTGAAACACATAAGCGCCGCGCCCACCAATAGACTTCGAATTCACCATCAGAATGTCGGACCATCGCTGAGTCCAATAGTTGGTAAATTCTCTGGACGCGAGTGCGCGTTCAATGACCTCTGCCCGTTTGTCGGGAGATGAGTCGGCAGTGAACGTTCGCACCTGTTCAACGCCAGGCAGAGTTCCGCTGGTCTTCACCATCACGCGACGGAGAAACGTCGCATCGTCACACAATTCGGACGGGGCAATGCGCAACTGCTGCCATTTGTTCCAGACAAGATCATCGATCATATTCACACTCGTGAACCACGACGGACGCACCGGCACGGTGGCGCCGGGCTGTGGAATCACGATTCGGCTGACATCCACAAATCCCATATAGCTGATCGTGATGGCGGCTTCACCTGCCACCTTGCCTGTTTGGATGATGCCCCTGCTGTCGCAGTCTGAGATCACAGCTTCGTTGCTGGAATATGATGCCGCTCGCGTTACGTCACGAGTTCGTCCATCGCTGTATGTCGCAACAACACGCAGCTGCTGCTGAGACCGTGGCAACATGACTCTCAACCGGGGCTGCACAGTGATCTTTGCCACCCTGGCAGCCTGTTCGCTGCCCCACGGCATTCCCTGTCTGATCCACTCACGAAGTAACTGCGCATCCTGCGAATCGGCCGACATCCGCTGCCCTCCACCATGAGCGGAAATTCCGACAGCCTTGGAATAGATCAGACTGCGTTCAATGGCACCAGGAAAGACGCGGCGTCCACGACCTTCTCTGACCAATGCGTCAAAGTCCGCGCGTGGGTCAGAACCAAACACGCTCAGCCGAAAACCGTTCTGTCCGGATTGTTTTCCATGACAGCCACCGCTGTTACAGCCGAGCTTGGAAAACAATGGCAGTACGTCACCCTCAAAATGAATCGGCGGGTAGTTGCTGAAGTTCGAAACTCTGAGCGGTATCGTGGCAACTGAATTACCAGCCTCGATTCGGATCTGCGTTTCACCTTCCTGCAGTCCACTCAGCAGTGCCGCGTCAACGGAGGCAAGCGACGGATCCAGCAGCTTTATCGCAGCGACATGAGTCAGATCGATCTGCGATCCGTCAACACGAATGCCTGTCACAACGAGTTGTTGCTGACGATCCTGCCCCGAAATCTCTATCGCGGACGGCTGCACAGAAACACGCTGTATCGCCGCCAGGTCCCGTCCGATTGCACTCGGACTAAGACAAGTCAGCGCACACAGTAATACAGCGATGTAATTCAGCCGTGGTGACATACTGAGAGTACGTGCAGGAAGATGGTCAGCAGGGGGAAATGGTACAGAACGTTCGTCTTCATGCGGGCCTGCATATTCTAGCCACCCATGACAACGTATTACAAATCCGATTGCTCCATCACGGTTTGCGGCAATGTCAAACGTTTTTCATGGCTCCCGGAACACTGAGACCCAAGTCTTACATTCGGCAATCTACTGAGAAAGTTCTTTTGCCATATCCAATCGCGGCCTATAGTCCAGCTCCTTCTGTGGCGAAGTTCCCCGACATTGCGAGGCATCTCACTGCCCCCGGGACCGGAACTGTGCGGGCCTTTCAGCACAGTGCTCCCTTCAGAACGCCCAGATCCTCGGTGATGTGGCTTGCCCCATCGACGCGGCACCATTTCTTAGTTCCTGGCTACAGCTGCGTGGCACCGCGCCCAGCGGTAGAGATTCGTCTTTTAGAAAACAACATGCTGAATTATTTTCGACAACGCTCAACGTCAATTCGCAACGATGTTCTTTCCGGCCTCACCGTCGCGTTGGCACTGGTTCCTGAAGCCATCGCGTTTTCGTTCGTAGCCGGCGTTTCTCCGCTGATCGGACTTTATTCGGCCTTCTTCATCGGTCTTATCGGTGCGATTCTGGGAGGCCGCCCCGGCATGATTTCAGGGGCCACAGGCGCGATGGCGGTTGTCATTGTCGCTCTTGTTGCTGAGCACGGCGTCGAATATCTGTTTCCGACCGTGATTCTGTGCGGGCTTGCCCGCCTGGGCAAACTGATCCGCATGGTCCCTCATCCAGTGATGCTGGGATTCGTGAATGGTCTGGCCATCGTGATTGGACTGGCGCAACTTGGCAGCTTCAAGACGTTGTCGGCATCCGGAGATTTGGTGTTTCTTCAGGGCCAGCCACTGGGATTGATGTTGATGCTGGTCGGACTGACCATGGCCATCATCTGGTTGCTGCCGAAATTCACACAGGCCGTCCCGGCGTCGCTGGTTGCGATTCTGACGGTAACAATGATTTCGATTGCCATCAATCATTCGGTTGATATGCCAGGTGAAGGAACGGCGTTGGCGACCGTGGGCGACATGTTGACGATGAACACAGCTGCCGCAGCAACGGGGGATACAACAGCTGTCGTCGATGGTGCGGCCGCAGTTGCCGAAAGTATGGGAATCAGCGGAGGACTGCCGATACCGTTTTTTCTGGAATACGACATGATTCCTCTGAATCTGGAGTCACTCAGAATCATCCTTCCGTATGCCATCATTCTGTGTGGCGTGGGGCTGATTGAATCACTGATGACGCTTACTCTGATTGACGACATCACTCAGACGCGAGGTAAGGGTAATCGCGAATGCATTGGCCAGGGAATTGCGAATCTGACCTGCGGCCTGTTCGGCGGTATGGGTGGGTGTGCCATGATTGGCCAGTCTCTGATCAACGTGAATTCGGGCGGTCGAGGCCGACTTTCCGGAATTACAGCGGCGGTCTGCCTGTTGATGTTCGTACTGTTTCTGGCACCGCTCATTGAAATGATCTCAATGGCCGCCCTGGTCGGCGTGATGTTCATGGTCGTCGTCGGAACCTTTGAGTGGGCCTCCATCAGGATGTTCCGCCACATGCCAACCAGTGACATGCTGGTCATGGTACTGGTGGCCGGCTATACGGTGTTGATGCACGACCTTGCAACTGCCGTCATTCTGGGTGTGGTTGTGTCAGCCCTGGTTTTCGCATGGCAGCATGCGACTCATATTGGTGCCGATATCAAACACAACGAATTTGGCAGTAAGATCTACCAGCTGCACGGCCCGTTGTTCTTTGCATCCGTGACTTCCTTCCGAGACATGTTTGACGTCAAGAACGATACCGATGACGTCGTGATCGACTTCTATTACACTCGCGTCTACGACCAGTCCGGACTGGAAGCGATCAATGCGTTGGCCGAAAAGTACGAGAGTCAAAGCAAGCGACTGCACCTGACCCATCTGAGCCCCGAATGTCGGCGATTACTAAACAACGCTGGTGACCTTGTGGAAATCAATGTGTCAGAAGACCCTCAGTATCATGTGGCCGCCGACCGTCTGGCTTGATGGTTGTCGCGGCACATGAGGCGAATTGGCTGTACACGTCTGGCCGCAAATCCTGTCAGCCGCCTGCTGATGATTCTGTGGTCTGGTACAAACTAATCCCTCACCGCTGAATTTCCGAAGCCGAAAACTGCGATGACTGACGGGACCTGATTGCTTCGCGCTGGCCGACGGCCAGATGTACGGCGTCTTTGACACGGCTAACGTCCATACATTAATCATCGAGAAATCGATTGCAGCCAGTGCGTCGTATTACGACTTGCGGGACAGTATTCAGGCCTGTCTGCGTCAACACCGCAAACACAGACGGGGGACGAAAGGCGTCAGGAACGCATGCCAACTTTGTTTTCCCGGCAAAGAGGATAGCATGCAGCCAGAGCGGGAGCCGCCGTGGACCTTAGCGATGCCACCTGTTGCCGGGACCTGATTTTCGCTTCAGAGTCAGGACAACAAACGGTAATCGACGCCAGGTGTCATTTCTTTGCGTCCCACCAGCTGAACTTTTCGACTTTCCGGCGGCCGCTGCAGAGACACTCACGTCAGGAGAATGAAACAGTAGTCAACTTCTCAACGGGGATACATCATGAAGAACAGGACGACGACATCGTTGACGATGTTGGCACTGGTAATCTGCAGTACGGGCGGCTTTGCACAACAACGACTTCAGGGCAGACAGCAGGTCGTCGAAGAGACGCCAAAAGCAGCGTTGGAAGCCGATTTGCACGAAGCGATTTCCATGCTGGACAGGAAACAGTTTCAGTTACTGATGTATGACTTTCTTCCCGGCTCCTTCGCAAGTCGGCGAGCATTCGAATCCCGACAATCTCGGACAGGTCTTGGACGGCGAAATCCGGAGCCACCTCCGATCCTTTCGGTGGCTGAAGTCAAAGACCTGAAGGCTGCGATACGGGCGGCGCTGTCTGGAAAACGCACATACGATCGAAATCAGACGTTGGTGGAAATCACCTACATCAAAAAACCAGTCGAATTGATTCCGGCCACGAAGCCGGGCTACATTCCTGCTGCGACGGACAGACCATCCGGACCGATCCACGGACTTGGGTCTGATCTCAAACGAATGCTGACTCAGGCTGCAGCATTGCTCGACAGTGGCAAACAGGAAGAGTTTGTTCGCAGTGTTTACCCACTCCCGGAACTCGCCAATCTGGCGCAGGCCGACAACATGCAACGACTGCTGTCGCGGCTGAAATCTCAGCCCAAAATGGCCGAAGCCATGATTCGCGACCTGACAGCTGCCGCTGCTGCAGACAATCGTAATTCCGGTGCTACGACCGATATCACTCTGCCTGCGATCGACAAACAGAAGTCCGGGCGGATTCTGAAATTCGAACTGGTCGAAGGCAATTGGCGGTTCTTTGACGGTGGAAAACAGCACCGCAACCTGTACCGCCAACTGACATCCGCATCGATCGGCAGCCACACCGTTCCTGGCAGCAAAGGCTCGATGGTTCTGTACAGGTTCAACGGTAACTGGCGGCTGCACGCGATGCCTGCCAATGAGCCGCTGACCCAATAGAAAGGATTCGTCTCGGACTACACTCACACCTGACGTTTCTGGCGTGTGCAGAAAGGCAGGCATTGGTGAGACCGCAAGCGAACGCTCAAACGAAGACACTGCCTGATCCATTTTCGTCGTCAATTCCATTGACAGGATTCTATGCTCATGACATCACCTTCATCTGAACAACGAGCCAAAGTTGTCGATCCGCGTCCAACGTCCAGGAAGGCGTCCAGAACAGACATGCCTCGCTTCCGTAAACGTGGATTCACAATCATCGAAACGCTGACCGTAGCGGCGATTTGTTCTGTCTGCACGAGCTTACTGGTACCGGCGATGCAGTCGGCTCGCCGTGATGCGCGCGACACGATCTGTATGAACAACCTGAAGCGGTTGGGGCTGGCCCTCCACAACTATCACGACGTTTACGGCGGTTTCCCGCCAGCATGGAACACCCGTGAGCCAGATGGAGCAGGCTATGCAACCACAGGATGGCAGTCTTCGATTCTGCCCTATATTGATCAAGCGCCGCTGTACAACCTTCTTGATACGAGGAACGGCGTCTACACATCACTGGATAAGGATACCGGACTGCTGAAGACGCGTCTGGACGCATACCGATGTCCACTGGATTCAGTCACGGACACAAATCCGTTTCGTGGCGACTGGGGTACTTCAAACTACGTGGGGAATTTTGGCTCTACACCAATTCCTCGCTGGTCCGATTCGTCGACATTCTGGCCGGGACAGCCAACAACTCCGCTAACCGGCGTCGGTCGTTTCGGACTCTCCGCTTCACCGAGAGACAATGGCATTTTTGCGATGAACAGAACGATCCGCATCCGAGATTGTATTGACGGGACGTCAAACACCCTCATGGTTGGAGAACGATCGATTCTGGGCAAGGCAGCCTTGTGGCCGGGGCCACGTTCAAACTATCAGGAAAGCGATGTCCTGGCGGATGGCAGCTTCGCCTCCCCGATCAACCGCAGCGATACAGGCTATTCCAGCCGCCACGCGAACGGCATCGTCCACTTTCTCCTGTGCGACGGTTCGGCCCGTGCAATTCATGAGAGAATCGAAAGCAATAACAACACCGGTCACGACATGGGAATTCTGCAAAAACTATCTTCCCGAAATGATGGTCAGATTATCGGTCAATTCTGAGAGCACGCTCGGGCTGACCGTTGTCGGGACAACAGCGCTACGGGATATTCTCAGGACGAAACAAATCCGGGCACTGACGTGCCCGGCTCGCCGATGTTTCAGCGAGCAGTGGACGTCAGTCCCGGGATTCATATGCAGGATCGACTCGGCCATTGCCGGGACTCCATGCACGACGTTTCCGCACTGCGGAGGAAGTGTTGAAGTCCTTTGAATAATGAACTTTCGCCTGCTAATTCAGCTGTTCCAGAGCTGTTTTCGCAGCATTGGCCACGTTCTTATCCTGGTCGGACGCGGCGATCCTGAGGGCGTCGATCACTTCAGGGCGAGAGATGCCGATGAGACCAAGCGTATGAGCGGCTTCCGCTCGAACGCGGGGGTCGTGATCCGGCAGGGCCTGCAGCATGAATGGCACGGCCAACCGGTTGTGTTCATCAGACGGGGCGACTCGCGCGAGCGCCCATGCCGCCACGATTCTGTCCATAGCCGCACCTTCGCGCGTGCCGCGTTTCAGTTTTGCAGCGGCCACGCTGGCGCTGGCGCCCATCTTTCCCAGCAGAAACCGTGCAGAGTTTCGGACCTGAGGATCGTGGTTGTCCATGGCGACGATGGCAATTGGCAGAACTTCATCCGAGATGTCCGGCAGTAACGCCAGGGCGTGCAGTGCTTCACTGCGAACGGTCATTTCCGGATCGTTTTTAGCAAGTGCCAGCAATGCATCGCTGGCGGGTTGACCGCCAGCCCCAAGCTGACCAATGGCCGCCAGTGCTTCCTTGCGAGCCAGGGGAACTTCTGAGGACAGTGCCTCCGTCAGGTAAGGCAGGACGATCGGAGCATTTGCGGAGTTATCCGGCTGCAACATCACCAGAGCCCATGCCGCGGCGCGCAGGACCTTCGCTTCGGTATTCCCTGCGCCGCTCAGGATTTTCTTGAGCACCGGGATGCTGGTCTGCTCACCGATGTGCCCCAGGACATAGGCCGCTCCACCGCGGGAGGAACCCGCTTCCGGATCCCGCAGGATTTTCAACAGTGCCGGCACGGCGGCAGTGGCCTCAGGACCGATGGTTGCCAAAGCAATGAAAGATTCCCGGCGAAGCTGTTCGTTGTCGCTTTTCAGCAGGGCCACCAGCGCGGGAACGGCAGTCTTAGCCGCTGGACCGATCTCTCCCAGCACAGTCACGGCCAGATCACGGTAATGGGGTTTATCGAGCAAACGAATCAGCGCAGGAACACCTGTCGCTCCCAACTGTGAAAGCGAATTCGCGGCCTGAATCGTCACGCCGCCGTGTGGATCATCAATGGCATCCATCAGCGCATGCACGGCCTCTTCGCTGCCTTCGCCAATTTGTCCCAGGGCGCGGGCTGCGGCCGCCCTGACGATTGTGCTGTCGTCGTTTACCATCCCGCAAACGGCAGGGATCGTCTTCTGTGCAAGCGGTCCAAACTCCGCAAGAGCGGACAGCGCAATTGCACGAACGGAAGCAGAATCATCAACCAGCAACGGCTGCAGTTTGGGCAACACCAATTCGGCATTACTACCAACTTCTCCTAACGCGGAGGCGGCAGATCGTACAACGAGTTTGTTTTCATCACTCAGCCGAGCAACCAATAGCGGGACGAGTCCTGAGGCAGCGACGCCCAGACGCCCGGCGACTTCGCAGGATTTCCGCCGTACGACGGCCTGATCACTTCCCAACGGCGTCTTGAGTGATGGAACAATTGATTCTCCGATTTCCACAAGGGCATTGGCGGCAGCATTTCGCACCGACGCCCTTTGGTTGCCCAAAGCTTTGACCAGCCCCGGAACGGCAGCAGCAACAGCGGCACTGTTTTCACGCTCCATCGTCACCAGACAACGGACGGCGGCGGTCATGACGGCATCGTTCGAACTTGTCGCCAGGTCTTCGACCTCTTCGGCGACTGCAGGCGGAACAGTGCCAATCTGTCGCAATGTATCCAGTGCCGCAGTCCGCAGTGGCAGAATGTCAGACGACAGAACTGCAGCGACTTCGTCGATCGATTCTGTCGCCAATGGCCCGATGTGGCCTAAAGCAACAAGGATTTCATACTGCAGCGCCGGGTCGCCTGACGTGAGTGCTTTGGCAAGGCCGGAAACGGCATGGCTGGCATATGGCCCCAGATGACCAAGACGAGTGGCGGCATCCAGTTTTTCTGCCGAGGATCCACTTTCCAGGTGCTGCACGAGAGCGGCGATCACGGGTGGATTGCGGGAGTTCTCCTGCCCGAACAATGGCTCAGCCCCATACGGTTGCAGCGCCACGGTGATGATCATGTAGACAGGCAGACACATCAAAGTACTCAAACGCATCATAATTCCTCCATCGCGTAGTAACCTTCTACGGAAAGGCTGCTGACGAACTTTCGGGCATCTGAGTAGGCTTCGAAGCCAAACTGTTTCATCACACTACTCATATTTTTCTTCATCTGTTTGGCAGTCGCGTCAATGATGCCAGCAGACCTCTGATCGGGGCCGTGCTGAGCGATGAACTGAACGGACGATTCGATCCGCTGGCGGTCATCGTCGAAGTCCTTTCCGTTCAGACATCCTGGCCAGTTGATCTCTCCCGTTGTGCGGTCCAACTGATCGACGGCAAGTCGCGGGTACAAATCCGTCGGTTTTTTGGGTTTTCGATTGATGGCTCGCTGATGTTGTGCTTCTCGTTCCTTCGCCTTGCGTGCTTCAATGATCTCACGCTGTTCCCGTCGTAATTCCTCGTAGCGAGCCTTGTTTTCAATGTATTGTTTTCTGGCTTTCTCGTTGTTCTCATTGGCGATCGACTGGCTTTGCGCTGCCCTGCCCCGTGCCATGGTGAGTTCAGCCTGTGCCCGCACGGAATTACCGTAAGCTGTCTGACCTCCACCATAGGGATTGAAGCCACCAGCTCCATACCAAGCGCCACCATACACTCGATTCCCGACTGACCATCGGGCGACGCGGCGATTGACAAATTGTGCGTTTGACGAAACGACGCACGTCGACAGGATCGTCAGCAACAACCCAGCCATCGCAAACCTGCGACCGAGTTGACGGTCGACCGGTTTCGAGTGTTTGCTTTGCCGCTGTGCAGCGTGGCGGCAGTCATTCTGCAGACCGCACGGTAAACGCGACCGTCTCATGGCAATCCCTCGGTACAAATTAACGTGACGAAGTTCATGAAGAATTCTGATTGACAGCCACAACACGCCAGCATTCACTGTCTCTTGTTGCCGAGGTATCGCGGCTCAACATCATTCACAGTGTGCCAACTAATTCTGCAACAGTCAATGAATCCGATCTGCATGTCGAAGCAAAATGGGCACGCCAGCGACATTGGCTGACTCACAATCGCGTTTCATGTGTTCTAATAACAGAACGGCTGCCCTCAACGAGCCGGAACCGGTTCCGGCAACCTGCAAACCGCTCCAATGGCGACAGTTACCTGGTACGGCCACGTTCAACAGACAAGTGGCACGAACAAATCGTGCGACTTCAAGGACTCTTCTGCAGGGCATCGTTCAGTGTTTGTTCACTGACGGCTCTATCATGGCGTGACGGATGTGAGATCGGCATTCCATCCTGTTACGATGATCCGATCGGCGACTCGCGGCAGATCGATCGCTACTGTACTTTTGGAGCAGTTGAAATGAAGTGTTCTCGACTCCTGACTCTGATCATTGTGCCGACGATCTATGGGACTGGCACAGTGGTCTTCGCCGACGAACCGGCACCGCGTGCCGTGCGCGATGCTGTCGCACAGAGCTCGCTGAACGTGGGCAATGGTGGATGGACGGGGCAGCAGGGCTCGGCGATCCTGAGTCACAAAAGGCGCTGGCATTTCTGACGTCAGATCACGACCTCGTCAGTACAGAATCGCTGGTCGTACAGCTCATCGACAGTTCGGATACGGCCCGGACCCGGCAGACGATTGACACCCTTCTTCGTGAACAGAATGAAGATGGCGGCTGGGGCTGGATTCGTAATCAGGAAAGCGATGCCCTGGCAACCGGGCAGGTCCTCTACGCTCTGTCAACGCATTCACGCGAAAGTGAAGTCACCAGGGCTGTCGAACGCGCTCGAACTTTTCTGGTGAGCACTCAGAAACCCGATGGATCATGGGCCGTCAAAGGGACAAAGAAAAACAAACAGGACAAGATCCAGGAAACGGCAACTTACTGGGGCACCTGCTGGGCGGTGATCGGTTTGCTGGAATCAAAAAAAGTGAGATAACCGCTGGCAACGTTACCGTAATGCGATGGGCTGGATTTCGGACGGGGTTCCACCCACCTGCGCCGTGATTGCGGATGGTGGACGCAGGTCCATTCCCAGCAACGGAACCATGTCCCGATCGAAATCACGCTTCGCAAGGCCCAGCACGACTGCCAGCGGAACGGCGACCAGCACCAAACGGAACGATCCCACCTGCCATGGCTGCCGGTGCCGCAGCAATGGTATTTCTGTCAGCCAGCACAACAGCGGGGCCAGCAGCATGGTCAGCGCGGTGCCGGTGGAGAGCCGACCAAAGAAGCACCCGATGAACAACAATCCGAACAAACCCACCACTCCAATTCCAGGGATCGCCAACGTGCAGCAGTTTGCCACCGCAACGGATCGCTTCGCGATCAAACGGGCTGTGATGGTCGTTGCCATCAGTGTGGCAACCAATGGCAATGCCGCTGCGCCACCTTTGATGTACCCCGCCATCATCACGGTCAGTCCAGCGCATTGAATCGTCAGACACAGGGCAAATGAAATGGAAACTCCCGGTGACCGTTTAGACAACAGGGCCAGCAAAGCCCAGACGCCCATCAACAATGCAGCGCACACGGCCATTGCCGCGTTGGTCCGCCACACAGGCCAGTCGCTGTCATAGCCGCTTAAATAAACGGAACTGTGCAGCAGAATGCGGGGCATCGTCGCGGCCAGGCCAATTCGCAGACACCATGCGCCCCAGGATGGGACGCACGGGAATCCCGCCAGCAGTTCGATGCCCAGAGCCACCGGAAGGACGATCATCAGGAACCGGTCGAGCGAGTTTGCCGGGGGCCATGCCAAGTGCAGGGACAACACGTAGTAGCCGACCGCGAGACCGAGACCAATCCCCGGAACGCACGCCGAATTCAGCCACGCCTCGCCAGCCGTTCGCCGTTTGGCCACCATCGCCAGCAAGCACAGGGCACTGACGCAGGCGGCGGACACCATGGCCTGCACATATAACAGCGGATCGGGCATCTGCTATTTCCGCACACCTTCGCAGTCGATGATGATCAGAGCCTTGTCTCCGATCGCTCCGATGGCCCGCTTGTCAAAACCATAGTCACTGCGTTTCAGCGCAAGTTCGGTCGAGAATGCAACGCGTTTGATTCCCTTGAAGTCATGTTCCTCACCCCCCATCAGGACAATCGTGATCTTTTGAGTTGTGCCGTGCATCGTGAAGTCGCCCGTGACTTCGTAACCGCCCTTGATGACCTTAGTACTGGTGCTTTTGAATTCGATCGTGGGAAACTGCTTGGTATCGAAGTAGTCGGGTTGCCGCAGGTGCTCGTCGCGGGCTTTGTTGGCCGTATCGACGCTGTCGGTTTTGATCGTCAGCTTGAACGTCGACTTTGAGGGCTGCTCGCGGTCGAGCGAAAACTTCCCACTGACGTCATTGAATCGGCCATGAATCCAGCTGATGCCCAGGTGCCGCGATTTGAAGCTGACAGAAGAATGCACCAGGTCGTAGTCATATTCGTCTGCCGCAGAAGCTGACTTTTCGCCAACACAGACAATCGTTCCGATCACGAGTGTCAGAACCCACACTGAAACATTTCGTCGCATAAGATTGTTCCTTCCGAAGAGGCTACAGGAATTATTTTTCGCTGTGTCATGAACAGGTTGAGGCCATCGTAGGACCTGGTGGAGTATGCGTAAAGCAGGTAGGCCGAAACAAGGATCGCAGCGACGCCGCTCCGGCAATGGGATGATCAGAGAAGTGAGCTGACGATTCCGGAACAGCACTTCGCTCGGTACGGCCTGGTTACAAGCCGGTCTGCTTAAACATGAGGCAGCAGAGAGAAAGGAGTTCACGAATCCGGGTTTCTCTGTTTCCTCTGCGCCCTCCTGTTCAAGTTGCGTAGACCGGGGTCTATCCTGGCGATAATCGGCTCGCCAGGACAAGTCCTGGCCTACACAACTGAGGACCGGAAAACAGGGTTGTTTCCTCAGGTGATGGGCCCAAATCATCACGACTTGCAAGCAAGGTCACTGCACGCTTCTTCCGGGCATTGGCATCTACACAACTTTACCCTCCCGTCTTTACGGGAGGGTCGCGAGGAACGAGCGGGGAGGGTAGTTGCTGCAATCACGCGACAACAAGTCGGCAACAACGCCCATTAAACCCTCCCCTCGCTTAGGCTCGACCCTCCCGGAAGGAGGGTTAAGTCGCAGTCAACAGCCGGAACTACGAAAGTTCCAGCGGCGACTTACTGTCTGCGAATTCCCGTTGAGGCACGCCAAGACGTCGCAGCATGGCAAGGTGCAGATCAGACATTGACGAGTCTCGTCGGCCTCCGATTGATCTACCCGTCCTGATCGCCGTCGCACGGCCGCCCGCCAGCAGCAGCGGCAAATTCTTTTCTGCGTGCTCATGTCCATCGGAAAGACTGGAACCGTAGACGATCATACTGTGATCCAGTAATCGGCCGTCGGGCTCTTCGATGCCCTGCAGCTTCTTCAGCAGATAGGCGACGTGTTCTGTATGCCATGTTGTCACGCGATTGTACATCTCACGTTTTTCGTTCGCTGACGACCATGACGTGACCCCGTCGTCGTCTTCCGTCTTACCGCTGACGTCTTTCCAGTGCGACAGAGCGTGCCATGTCCCTGTGACTCCGTCGATAAAGTTGAAGTAGCGATTGCTCTGGCCGTGATCCATCATGAACGTGCACACACGAGTCGCGTCAGCCCAGAACGCCAGCACGATCATGTCCATCATCGTGCGCATGTATTCGCCGTGGTCTTCCGGAATCCCGGGTTCCGGCCGACGCAGCGCCTGTTGCAGTCCGGGCGTCTGACGGGCCAAAGTCTGCTGCCGTTCCGCAAATTCGATGCGGCGTTCGATCGCTCGCACGGAATCGAGGTATTCGTCAATCTTTTTCTGATCCTGAATGCTGACACGTTGTTTCAGACGTTTCGCATCCTGCAGCACAAGGTCGATGACGGATCGATTGCCGAGGCCCGAGTTTCCAACTTTGAACATGCGATCAAAGACAGTACGTGGTTCAATATCACGTGGTGCCGGTGTGACGGAATCCACCCAGGAAACGGTATTGCGAGGCAGGCTGCTGGTGAAGATGCCTTCGCCACGAGTCGACAGTTCCAGTGACGGAAGCAGAGTCTGACCTCGGAAATGCCGCGCCGCGATCTGATCGACAGACGCTCCCCCGGCATCCAGTTTCTCACCGTCATAGCCGCCGCCGGTCAGCCACGTCGCAGTCCCGGCGATGTGGCCGTTTCCGCGGGGCGTCCACATGTTCCGAAAGATTGTCAGGTCTGTTCGAAATGAATCCAGCGAAGACATCCATCGATTCAAACTGACCAGTCGTCCCTGATCATCAACTTCTTTCGGCTGCCATGCTCCGTCAGCAACGCCGTTTGGAATATACAGATACGCCAGTCGTGTCGGTGGCGCTGTGCGACTGGCCGCTGCAGAACTCGGCCCCATCATGACGTCCAGCAGCGGCAGCGAAACCGCAGCGCCACTGCCACGAAGTATCGTGCGTCTTGAGATGTGCCAATTGCCAAACATAGATATGTCCGTTGTGTTACAGGCGGGGTCGCTGCTTCATTTGAAACGTGTCACTTTGAACAATGGCATGCACCACCGCCTGCAGTCGACGG
>LWDU01044695.1_pt1 | contig 17928 bp, 14 predicted proteins | sample 727161 | NCBI WGS metagenome assembly LWDU01 (sample SAMN04566230, study PRJNA314399) | hydrothermal vent metagenome | isolation source: deep sea hydrothermal plume seawater | place: Mexico: Gulf of California, Guaymas Basin | collected 2004-07-11
ACTCCATTTGAACTCATGATATCCGATATATTCACAGCTATTGGAACGCCAGCTTCTATCGTATGGAGTGTATCAATTGGTGTCAATAAACTGTGATCAAGAAGACCGATATTATTTTCATCGAGTTTTTCACCCCAGCCTATGTAACCGTCGCCGGTTCTCACCGTGATATTCTCATACCCTAACTCTATTAACACTTTTTCTGAACTTTTAGCCAGCTCTGGGATGATCTTATACTTAATGGTTTAGATGCACTTAAAGATCTAGAGAAGATTGATTCTATCAATAGTCATAAACAACAGGATCGGTACTTAAACTTCTACAAAACTATCTAATTTTATTTGTGTGATGCGTCAATTGCGTTAGGTATGTTCATCGCCTAGAATAATCCTATTATTACTTTTTATAGGTGAGTGCAATTGGAAGGTTTAAAGCATAGAGTTTTAGTTGTCACAGGTGGTTTTATAACGGGTAAAGAAAAAAACCTTTTTGAAACTATAAGAAGACAATTTATTCAATTAAAGAATGCCAAATCTAACTGGTATGAAATGATGGTAAAGTTTATTGCCCTCGAACCAATTCTCCTTTTTAACAGAGCATTAAAAAAATCTAAAAATGTAAAACTTCAAAAAGCCCTTTCACAAACTTCTACCAATGAATCACCTGAGCTTACAGAGGTTATTCTAGCAACTCTTCTAGAAAATGAATCAATACCTTATGATTTAGTATCAGTGAATGATCTGTATTCTGATAAGTCAGCTATTAAGAAACTTAACCAATGTGATACTGTGTTCTTGTCTACAACCTTTTTTAAAGACTTTTCTGAACTAATACCAGTAATAGAGAAACTAAGTTTACCCAATAATAAGATTATTGTTGGTGGGCCGTTAACTCAAATGTTTGATGAATTATGGCCGAAGACCGAACATGTGGACCTTATTGTTAAGGGATATGGGGAATTTGCTGTTCGTGATATTGCGAATTGGATTAAATCAGACTTTAAGGATGATTCTGTTTTTAGCACAGAACAGGCATATAAAAAGAATGGTATTGTTTTCTATGAAGCTTCTCAGCCAAACTCAACGAGTCTTGATTCTTTACAAGAAGCAAATTGGGATATTGTTGAGTCATACCATGATATGACATTCAACAAGATTCATTATGAAAGTGTGAGAGGATGTCCTTACCGATGCTCTTTTTGTAATTACCCTTATTTGTTCAATGACAAAACATTCCGATACAAATCAGCTACAAAAATTGCAGATTATTGGCTTGGGTTAAGTCTTAAAAAACCAGATGTGATAATAAATTGTCTTGATTCTCTTTTTACTATGCCTAGAAAAAGACTAAAAGAACTATGCGAAATCCTTATTGAAAAAAAGTTTACCGGCAAGTGGATTTGTTATGCTAGAAGTGAAGATCTAGCAGATTTATCAATTTGTCATCTTATGCAAGATGCGGGTTGCATACAAGTTAATATAGGTCTTGAGTCAGGATCCGAAGAAATCTTAAAGAATATGAACAAAGGCTGCTCCGTTGAAGAGAATAAAAAAGCAATCTTAAACTGTAAAAGCATTCAATTAACTACGGTCTGTTCTTTAATTGTTGGTTTCCCCGGAGAGACAAAAGATACTTTAGATCAAACGTTTAACCTTCTAGAAGAAACTAAACCTGATTTCTATTTCCTGGCACCTTTCTCAACTAGAATTCAAAATATTCCAATTCTCAGTGAAAAAAGTAAAGAGAAGTTTGGTATCTGGGTTGACACTAATCCATACTCAATTGCTCCATATTGGTCTCATAGTTCAATGGATTGTTCTGAGGTTGGCGAGCATGTCCTTAGAATACAAAGAAAAATAATGAAAAATAAAATCAGTCTCAATGCCTTTTGCACATACACAGCAATGGATAATGTTTCTAGTAACGATTATGATGAACTCCTTGATCTTCAAGCAAAAGCAGTCACTAATAAGAATTTTGTTTTTATATTCTTTGATATCGCTATATATCTTTTTAAAAATCGTATTCAAAAAGGACTCATTCCTGCATGCGACAGGATAAGTCAGGATAACTGGTATTTCAACTTCAAACCTTGGCTGTTTTTGAAATTATAATGACCGCCAGCGATAGGTTTTTCATTACATCTTTATTTATTAAGGATAACTCTGACAGCAAAGCAACTGTCCCAACCACCTGTTATTTACCGGACTTTTTTATTTTCGGAAAACCATGTTTCTGTATCTCATTATATATTAGGAGTTATGGGAGACTAAAATGTAGAATTTTTCCTGTCAAGCCGGAGGTCGAGGGTTCGAGTCCCTTCGGTCCCGCTCTCTTAAACCCCGTTTTCTCGTTGAGAGATCGGGGTTTTTTGTTTCCCTTTTGTACTTTCCCGATATGACAGTAAATGACACAAATAGACCGTTTTTGAAGTAACCACCTGTCATATACCTGTTTTCTATTTTTACTTTTAGACATTAAAACAATATGATTTTAGCATAAAAAAAGCCCCTTGAACAGGGGCTTCTTATTACCGTTAAAGTAATGTAGCTAATCAGATTATTTTATCCAATCCATCCAATGCTGACTTATAGTTATCATCAACTAAATCCACATAATATTTTTCAGTTGTTTTAACAGATGCATGGCCAAGCAGCTTTGATACAGTGTAAATATCCGCCACATTATTCTGGATCAGTAAGGATCCAAACGTCTTCCTCAGTGAGTGGATATTCGCACCTTTAATCTTGGCAGACTTATAATACTTTGCAATTTTCTGCTTCTACTAAACCTTCTTGATTATCAAAATAGAAAGTTGGAATTCCAGCTGCTTGGGCAAAGCTATTTGATGTTGTTCCCAGTGACAGTAATATAAATGAGAATGTGAGAAATCGATTTATTTTCAAGAACTCATTGCTATCATGGTGGTTTGCCAGTGTCAACGCGACGTGTAAAAATTTTCGACAGAGTCTCTTTATAGTCAACTTTCTTTCAATATTTACTAGAGATTACAGTCACTTAACATATATTCAACCACTTAATTTTGGCATACTCAGTGCAAAATACACCCTAAGTCATATTTAAAGTGGGAGATCAATATGGGCGAAAGCTCTAATCTTGGGATTACTTTAGGTACCAGTAAAGTTGAAAAAAAAGAACTCTCAGTTCTCGATATGCTACTTTATCCAATTAGATATATTCAAAATGCAGATCCTCGTAAAGTAGTTGCCACCATTCTATTTGGTTATCTTGTTCTAGGATTTACAGTACTTGGATTTAATAGAACTCCTTTGCAGGCGATTATGACCACCATCGCTGCCATGACAATGGAATTATTTCTTGGAAGATTCTTTAATAAGAAATGGTTTTTTCCTTTTTCTGCTATGATCACAAGTTTTTCACTTTCTATACTTCTTAACTATTCACATAATATGTATGTCATTTTAATCCCGGTTTTCTTTGCCATTGGATCTAAATACATATTTACCTTTAATAATAAACATATTTTTAATCCTGCACAGGCGGCGGTGAGTTTTTCTTTAATTTTTGCAACGACATTAATTACTAGTGCTCCCGCATATCAATGGAACGGAATTGAACACATAGGCGTTTTTATCGCAGGATTTGGAATGTTCTTTTTGGTACCAAGAGTTAAGAGACTTCCCTTAGTTGTTTCATTTCTCGTCTTCTTTACTTTACAAACTATATTCAGAGCATGGCTGATGCAGCATCACCTTCCTTTTAAGACATTATTTTTAGGGACAGTGACTTCTCCAGCATTTTTTCTATTCACATTTTTTATGATTACAGATCCCATGACATCTCCAAGTAAAACAAAAGATCAAATAATTATTGGTTTTCTTTTAGCTTTGTTCGACTTGGCTTTTCATTTAAAACAATCATATTATACGTTTTTCTTTGCTGGACTTACAGTTCAGTCAGGAAGGCTTATTTATCTTCATCTCAAGGCCATCAAAGAAGAAAAAGATTTGGTGAACTATATTAAAAATAAATTTTTCAAAAGCGGTTATTATCAACGACCACTTGTATTGGGTATCATTGCTACTTTTTCTTTATCTTTATATAGCAATGTCATTTCTCCACGATTAACTATTAATAATCTAGCTTTAAAATTCGAAGAGATTTCTCCTTCACATTCAGGCGTTAATTCTATCAATGGAAAGGTATTAGAAAGAGTCGATCCTAGAGTTGCTCATTTAGCCAAATGGATCATATCAGTTGGCGATGGTGTCGCCGTTGGTGATTATAATGGTGACGGATTACAGGACTTATTCTTTACTAATATTTTAAAGACCGATGCAGATAGAAACGCACTTTATCTTAATCAAGGCAATTTCAACTTTAAAAGAATCTCTCTTCCAATGATTGCCGAAAAAACTAAAAACATTGAAAAGTATGGAATACCTTCCAATGCCATGTTTGTTGACTTTGACGGTGACCAAGATTTAGATCTTTTCGTCACCTACGCATTTGGATCTCCAATTATGCTTAAAAACCAATTAAAAGAAACAGGCTCGGCCACTTTCAAAGAAGTGACAAAAGAAGTTGGTCTAGACCTTTATACAAACTCAATTTCAGCAAACTTTTTAGATATCAACAAAGACGGACGTTTAGATTTAATTATTGGTAATGTTTGGCCAAAAAATCTTCTCGATTATCCAGCTGATAGGCCACAAAAACTAAATCTCTTCAATCTTCCAAAAGCGGAATATGAAGGAGATAGAAGAATGTTCAATTTCATGCATGCCTCATGGCATATGGCCGATAATGGAGGAGTTAATGATGTCTTTTTACAAAAAGAAGATGGTTCATTTGAAAAGAAAGATTCAGCTAAGATGGGTCTTGGAGATCATTTTTGGACTTTAGCAATTGCCACAGCTGACCTCAACAAAGATGGTTATACAGATCTTTATGTCGCCAACGACTTCGGTCCAGATAATCTCTATTATAATATGGCCGGTAAAGGTTTCAAGAAAATCGAAGGAAAGATTTTCGGAGATATTGGTAAAGATACTTATAAAGGAATGAATGCTTCCATTGCAGACGTTGATGGAAATGGATGGCAAGATATTTATATTTCAAATGTTCATCATGAACTTCAAGCAGAAGGTTCATTATTATGGATGTTTAGAGAAACAGATAAACCCCATCAACCAAGTATTGTGGATGAGGCCACCACTAAATCAGCTTTAAATGAAGATAGATTTGGTTGGGGCGCTTCGATTGTTGATTTCAATAATGATGGTCTTTTAGATATAGCCCAAGCCAATGGAATGGTTGACGATAGAATTGATCATGCTTACAAGGAATGTCCTGACTTTTGGTATATAAATGAAAAAATTGCTCGTTCCGCTCCAAGTATTCATAGATATGTGGACTCATGGGGTGATATTAGAGGTAAATGTATTTATGGAAAAGAAATGAATCGTCTTTACCTAAATAATGGCCAATCAGTTAATACCTTTGTTGATGTGGCCCCTAATATTGGAATGGAAGAAAAAACCAACTCAAGAGGAATGGCAGCAGTGGATCTTAATAACGATGGAAAATTAGATCTTATCGTAACCCACCAGTTTCAACCTTCGACAATTTATAAAAATAACCTCGATCCAAATAAAGGCAATAAGATACCAGGTTCAGATGACAGGAACTTTGTTGGATTTGCACTTCGATCAAATGATAAGTCATGTAATTCCATGGCCCTTGGAAGTGGTGTAAAAATTTCCTATTTAAATAATAAAGGTGAAAAGATCACTCAAATAAGAGAAGCACAACTCGTAAATGGTTTCGAAGCTCAAAATGATTTAAGAATTCATTTTGGACTTGCAAAACATGAAGGTCCGATCGATGTAGAAGTTAATTGGTGTGGATCAAAAGTTGTAAAATACGAGAATGTTAACGTTAACAAATATCATAGCCTAGTGTTTTAATTTTAAGAGAGAATTTTATTAAAGCTAAAAGACTTTATTCAAAAACAATTTCTATTTCTAATTTATCAGAAAAGAATATAGATCAAATGTACAAGGTCTTCGAAAGATATTATGGCAAAGTCACTAAAGATGTATTTTCTTCTGATCTACTCAATAAAGATCATGTCATCATTTTGATTGATAAAAAAGATCAATCTATAAAAGGATTTTCAACTATTCTTGATTATCATTTTGAATTAGGTGGGAAAAAAGTTAAGGGTGTTTTCAGTGGAGATACGATAATAGAAAAGGAATATTGGGGTGGCTCGGCGCTACAGAAGACCTTTATTGGTTATATGTTTAAGGAAAAGCTTAAACGACCTCTCACTCCACTTTATTGGTTCTTAATTTCAAAAGGCTATAAAACATATTTATTGATGGCAAATAATTTTTTAAATCATTACCCTCGCCATGAATTTCAGACTCCAGTTGAGCATAAGTCAATCATGGATAAGTTTGCCACCGACATGTACGGGCAAGCTTATGATACAAGTTGTGGATTAATAAAGTTTGAAGGTACACATGACCATTTGAAAAATAATGTTGCCCCAATAACGGATGAAATGAAGAAAAAGAATAGAAGAATTGATTTCTTTCAAAGTCAGAACCCTACATGGGAAAATGGATCTGAATTAGTATGTCTTGCAGAATTTGATTTAACTTTACCGATCAGGTTTCCATTAAAAACTATTAAGAAATCAATAGATAGAATGAATAATAATATGAATAAATCTATTAAAGATCTCTTAGTATCAATGGGTATAAGGCAGTCTTAAATGATGAAAAACATTAAAAAACTTTCATTATTCAGTATTTTATCCATCATAATTTGGATACCTATTTACACTTTCTCGGCATTAACAGTTTCAAGCGGACTTTTATTTTTCGGCTGTTTATATTATTTCGGAAACCGGTCTGCAAAGAAGTCAAGAAGTATAAAAAGACCTACACTAAGCTCATCTCAAACCCAGGCGGGAATCCCGAGTCTAAATCAAACTCTAGAAAATTTTTATCAAGCACTTGGTATAAAGTCATAGGAGTTTCAAAGTGTATAAATCCATTCAGTCCTTTCTTTAAAGGAAACTGATTAGGATATTCAGTATAGGCTAAAAGATGATAATCTTTACTTAATTTATTTTTGTAAATATATGCTACAAGATCATGAAAAACTTCTTCTCTCATTTCTTGAGTTAATTTTTCTGACAATGTGAGAAAAGTTAAATAGAGAACTGATAGTTCTTGCTTTTCTTTTGGGACTTTAGTGACTACCGAGAGCAAATTAAGAAGAAATTTCTGATTTGAGGGAATTTGCTCCACAATTATTTTTTTAGCCTTACTTGGAGACCAGAGAGCAGTCGTAGCTATGATCTCCCCCTTCCTCTCAATAATTATAAAATTATCCATTGAGAGGTCATCCCAATTTTCTAATCGATATTCTAATTCATTATGAAAGTCATTAAAACAGAAGCCAAAATTTTTATGTTCATTTTCCGCCTCCAGAAATAATCTTAATGACTCTTTATTCTCATTAGTTCCCCTTGAAATAATAATATCCTTTCTGATTTTACTGCCTAAGAATGGAATTTTCATCAAAATATTAACCATCTCATAAGAGGACTTTTTTATATAGTCGCAAGAAAGTTTTGGATTATTAACAAGAGCTTTAACCGCCCTTTTGTTTTCATCTATTATCGCCGTTAATAAATAATTACAATTATCGAAATCGTCAAACGTATTCATATGGGCTAAAAGATCTCCATAAAATCTGCGCCACAATAGAGCTAACCTTTTATCAAATGTTACTCGCAAGTCACCCAAGTAACCGACATGAGTGTTTTTACCATTTACTTTTCCAGGTCTAAAAATGATCGTTGCTACACACATAATTTCATCATCTTTTTCAGCATAAAAAACAATGAATTTGGGAGAAGAGTATTTTAAGAATTTAAAGAAATCAGGTTTTCTTTCATAACTTATTACGAGACCATCTCCCTTCATAGAAGTTTTATTAAAAAAATCCAAGATGCGATCCGAATCTTTTTCATTAGCAACTTTTACTTCAGGATAATTTTTTAAAAAGTCTGAAAATTTCATTAGATCCAAAACTCCACATTCTTAGCAGATGTGAAATTATTTAACTTCTCTTCATCGCCACTTTCTCCAAAATGCCTGATTCTTTCTATACAGACGTGAACTTCATCAGCAGGCGTGGAACGAAAGGTCGTTTTCGGATCCCAAGCTAATGAAGCACCTTGATTGATCATAATATCAACATCCTGATTAATAACTTTTCTAGTATAAAAACTAAATACAGGTTTCAGTATTTTTCCAAGAAACCTTACTTTGTAAGCAATGTAGGTATAAACTACAGAATTAAGTGAGGAAACAGGGGTAATCTGCGAATTGATTACAAAACCATTATCTCCAAACCAATAATCGACACATGTTATATTGGGATAGATGTAGGTGTCAGTATGCTTCATTGTATTTCCACCTGGGTTTAAAAGTAAATTAGCCCCCCAGGAAAATGAATCTTTCTCCTGCAAATAAGTGACCTTAACTCGAGCATTTTTAGTTTCCACGGTCATAGGATTTTTTTGAAATTTTTGATCTCGAAACCACCCTTTATGAACGTAGACAGTATGTGGAACATCCATAAAGTTTTCACAAAGATTAACTGCTTCCCCTGTAAACTCCGTTTTCATAAAATAATGATTCCAGCCCTTTTCTCCATGGTGAGGAAATCTCCAGGGAGGAATTTCTGTCTTAGGTTCCGCATCTCCAGTCCATACCCAAATAGCACCATCTTGTTCATAGCAAGGTAAAGTTTTTGCACATAGTTTGCGCTCAACCTGAACTTCAGGTCCCTCTGAAGGAATATGTGTCACCTGCCCAGTTTTGTCATATTCCCAACCATGATAAGGGCATTTTAATTTACCATTTACAACTTCCCCCCCCTTTGAAAGGTGAGTATGCCGATGTAGACAGCGGTCTATTATACAAACAGCTTTTTTATTTTCATCTCTAAAAAGAGCAAAATGATTATCGTAGATGATTCGAGAAATTGGTTTTTCGCAAAGCTCATCGGAAAGGCAAATGACATACCAATTATTCACAGCATGACCTTCTCTGGTATATAAATCCTTATGATTCATTATAAGACTCCCTTCAATTGATCTTTAGTTATTTGTGTAAGGATTTCTAATTTGATATCCCCTTTTACCATACCTCTATTCATCACTATAGAATTATATAGAGGTAAGACATTATTCTCAAGAACGATAGAAGATTTCATTAATTGTCCTAGGTCTCTGGCCAAGGCATAATGAAAATTCCCTTTCAATTCTGATTCTATAAATTTTGAGATCTCTATTATATTCAACTTAATATTTTCTTCTTGCTTTTTCTCACAGAGACAAAAATAATAAGGTTTCTCATCAATATCCATAACGCCCATTAAGGATACACATTTTAATCCGGGGAATTTTTCTTCAGCACGTTGAAACATTTTCTCAACCATTTCGGGAGAGGTTTTTTCTCCTACAAGATCAACATCTCCCATTCTACCTTTGAAGACAAGACAGGGACATTTGTTCATGAAATCTACAACTTCTAATCGGTCTTTCATTTTATAACGGAAAAATCCAGAACCAGTTGTTAATAACGGCGATACAATCATGCCATTTTTTAATTCCCATGATGGAATAATTTTATTTGGTTGATCATTTTCTACTATTACTTCGAATTCATAAAAATGAGATTTGTAGCTTAAAACAAACCGACAATTAAAAGGTATTGTAACAACACCTTCAGTAGCAAAGAGCCCTTTCCCTTGAAAAGAAGCTTTGTTAAATAGGTTTCTTAGTTTTTTCGCCCATGATTTAGATGAGGCCGTGTCCCAAGATGATACCAAACTCATTTTTGGCCATAACTGTTCAAGAAACTCGGTATCAATTTCTTCATTCCAATCTTTTAACAAATTGGCGGCCCTAATAGATTTAGGACAATCTATCTCTGCTAAATCATTTTTATATTCTCCCCAATTTCCCTGTTTAAGAATTTTAATTAAGTCTAATCTGAACTTTTTAAGATCATCCATTAAATTTAAAGCAAAAGTTGGTGACCAAACAAACAACATGGTTAAATCTCTTGTGCTACATAACCATGCAAGAGTGGCAAGCTGTGCAGTTTCGGCAGTTTTAGCATTACTTATTGTATTGGGAGATGCCATTGTCATCCGCATAATAATTTGTTGCCATTTAGAGAAAACATTTAAATCATCTAAATCTTTTAATTTCTCACGTAATTCATTTGGCATCCAAGATAGAGACCAATAATGTTTTCCGGACTTAATTCTAGGATAAGTTGAATACAAATTACCTATCCAAGGGCCTATTGCCATATCGAGCTCTTCAGTAAACTTCTTGCTGTATGGAATCCATTTTCTTCCTGATGTAGAGCCTGATGTTGGTTGATAACGAGTGCAATTAACACAAATCTCATCTGTCTGATCTTTCATTTGCTTTATAATATGATCTTCATAGTTTTCATATTCTGAAATGGGAACATTACTTGAGAAGGTTTTATAATCCCATTTAGCTGAAACATTTATTGATTTCCCAAAACTTGTAGTCTCAGATAATAATAATAATTTTTTCAATTGCTTTAATTGAAATTCTTTAAATGAACTCATGTCATCTTTAAAAGCTTTTGTTCGCTTTCTATAATAACGATGAATCAGTGAATGGGAAAAAGTTGAAATAATACTCATAATAATTATTTTATTTTATCACCATTACGGATCAAAAACACTTCATTATTGGGGCAAAAAAAGATAAATTATAGTGATGAAAGAGTTTTTGATTTTTACACTTTTACTGATCATTTTTTCGTTCTTTATGACTATAAAACAAAATAGTGGTAAAAAAATGGGAGGAGCAATCTCTCCAGCAAAATCACTTTGGCTTTTTTACTGTATCTATTGCTGGTTTCTTTTAATGCCCTTTGTACTTTATCAAAATTTAGTTCCTGAACCACTCAATACGATCTGGATAGGATTTGTGGGCTGGATGTATTTTCGCGGCATGGTGGAAATGTTTATGATGTTCTATACCAAGAACTGGCCCCCCCCACTCGGCATAGGCCATAACCTTAGCTGTTTAGCCTGGTTATTATTAAGTTCAATTTACAATTATTCTGAATTAAAAGAGCAACCACTGCCCCACTTGGTCTTTCACACCGGTTTGATCTGGGGATTAATCATGGAAACCTATTATGCTGTTAAGTTTTATGAAATAATTGGCCAAAATACCAAGGGAAAAGAGGCCATCTGGTATGCTAATAAGGATAACCCAGTCTTTAAAAAAGTGGTTACTATCACGGCCATTTTCAACATTCCGCTCTATGCTTGTCTCATCTTTTTTACAGTGTCACTAGCTTTTTCATAACGCAAAGCATACAAGACTTTATGATTATAGCTCTATTAACTATATTTGGTGTTTTAGGATTTATCGGACTTGTTTATTCTTACTCTAAGTCTTTGGAATTTAAAGAATCCATCAAAGACCCTATCCGATTAAAACGAAACTTAAGCTTTGGCCTGAATATTGCTCTCTATAATGATGAAAATACCTAATTTCTGGAGCAAATTATGAAGACCAAAAACATCCTACTGACAATGCTATTTATATTGCTCGCAAGTGGTGCCTATTTAGGTTTAGTGTCAGAGAAGATTGATCCTATAGCTCAAGCTAAATGGTTAACAGAACATAATCTTATGCTGGAAAATAACCGACTCAATTCCCTTAAAATACTAAATCCAACATTCAAATTTAAAAGTTTAGAAATCATCCACGTGGGCCCAGGCAAACAATATTTCAGTTTATTTGGCCATGTATTAGTACGCTTTGTAGGCAGTGCTGATAAGCCTGTAGATGACTTAACTTTAAGCTTCTTAGCAGATTTCAATGAATTTAAAGTGGATAATATCAAAGGTTGGTTTGGTGGTGATAATGGTTATGTGGTTTTACCAAAAATATCACCCTTTAGAGAATATATTAAAGAATACGCCGTTGGCGAGAATAGATACTTAATCCGACATGCCTTAAATACTACCAACGAACAAAATAAAAATGTTTTAGCAGTACTAAAAGCATGGATTAGAAATCCATACTTACCCGGTCCATATGCTTTTCGTGAAAATCATTGTGTCGGTGTTATCAATAAGATGTTTAAAACAGCAGATTTCCCTTTAAATGGTCCAGCTGCATTTTTTCCTTGGGAGATAGCTGATTATTTTAAAGATAATGGACTGATCACTTTACCTAAAATAATTATTAAAGGTGCCAATCAATATCCCAACAAAAATGATGTTTATAATATAAAAAACATACCTGAATTAAGTATTCGATAGTGAGGATAATATGAATGATCAGCAGAAAACATTTATTTTACCTAGCAAAGAAAACCTAAAGGTTTTTGGTAAATGGTCTATAGTCGCATGGATTGCTTTTACAGTGGTTTATGGTCTATGTAATCATTATGCTTCCGGACAAACAGAACTTTTAAATATGTACACCGGTTGGGAATTAGAAATTCCATTGGTGCCTCAAATGATTTTAGTTTATCTCACCTTAAATATTTTATTTGTAATGGTTTTATTTGTATTGAAAACAGCTGACTCATTTCGAGGATTAGTGTTTTCCATATTATGTACTCTAGGAATTGCCGGCGTTATATTCGTGGTTTTCCCAGGTCATTTGGGATACGAGCGACCAGATCATGTATCTGCATTTGCAGGGCTTTTTAAGGGCATGTATGAGATCGACAAGCCTCATAATTTATTCCCTTCATTGCATGTGACTTTTTCATTCCTATGTATTTGGGCAATGATACATCAAACTAGTAATCGAATTTTTCATATCTTTATGAAATTATGGTTTATAGCAATTTGTGCTTCAGTTATACTCGTCCATCAACATCATATTTTTGATGTGGTCTCAGGCTTAGCATTAGCCGCATTTGGGTATAAGTATGTTTATTTAAGAGTTGCCGAAAGACTAATGGCCACCAAGAAAGAAGGAACTTTTGCTTCGGTGATTATTAATACGGCAAGTGATAATTAGATTCACACAAAATTTTTCACATCTAGAAGTGGTATCAAATCTTTATCAATACCTTTTGGTGCTTCTTCATCGGTGTAAACCAATCCTTTCCACATACGCATATAGATTTTAATAAATGACGGACGATCAGCTTCAAAATCCACAAACTTAGCCAAATGTAACCATGGCACTTGGGGATATTGATGATGGGCCAAATGATGATGATAATTTAAGAAAATATATTGCGTGGCCTTATTAACTTTTAAATTCCAAGCCCCATTTCTAATATCTCGCACCGAATAGGCATGATCGGCATATTGCAACCCTGACCAATTCAAAGCAAAAATAGCATAGCAACTCATCCAGCCCACAAAACTTATATCTAAGGCCAGGATCATTCCAACTTGAAATAATAATGAATAGAGAATTTCTAAACGAATAAAATTAATTTTTTTGGTTCCTAGGCCATCAAATGGAAGCAACATATGATGAGCACCAATTCTCTGCATGGAATAACCATACTTTCCTTTTCCACGAATCATATCTGATTCTCTAACTGTATCCGGCATTAACATAAAAAATAATGCGCCTAATGGAGGATTGGTCCAATAAATACCTGTAAGAATTGTGTAGAGAGAAATATTTTTAATTAGCTTATTATCTCTATTATTATAAGCCTCAAACATTTCAGCATCAGTTCTATTTCGTTGATGATGACCTAAATGACATATTTTCTGAAAAGTATATCCTGTAGGAAAAAATGGAGAAACCAAGATACCTATTAGATTATTAACTTTCTGATTAGAATGTAAGGTGTGATGAGTAGCATCGTGAAGTAAAGAAAAAATTGTTATATTGACCTGTGCAAAAGCAATAGCACAAAGACCTATCACCCACCATTGCTCAGTATGAGAGGCGGTGTAAAGTAGGGCCATGGCAATCGGTACCATTACAATAAAAATAGCGATGTTAAGTTTATTTGGAATGGAAATGTCATGTCCTTGAAATGTTCTCTTCTTACTCATTTTAATCTCCAGATTGCTCTAAATATATAACATTATTGCTAATTTCTTCCTACGTACTAAGTAACCTTTACACCCCAATTAGCTGGGAAATAAGGCTTCTTTCCGAATTAATTCGTAGGCCAAACTTATAATTATTGGGCATCTTTTTTGGATTATGAAATGTTCCAAATAGATGATCCCAAATTGGTAAAACAAATGACAGGTTCTTATCTTCTGTTAATCCCTTGGCATGATGAACTCCATGATATTGTGGTGTCACCAGTATTTTTTGAATATATTTACCCGAAATTTCAATTGTAGTATGCATAATGAACTGAAATAAGGCACCGAGAGAATAGAAAATTAGCATTTCTTGGGAGCCCCATATGTCAGAAATACAAATAAAAAGGTGAGGAAATTCTTAAGAAATGACTTAGATATATTCATAATAATTATTCCAATGTTATAAGGTTAGAGTGAATATAGATATAAACTTATCAAATATGATATATAGTTCTAAATGCGAGTGCCGTACATCAGAGAATAATTCCAGTGTTGCCAAAACTGGCAGAAAATCAACTGTCCCAACCACCTGTTATTTACCGGACTTTTTTATTTTTAGAAAACCATCCACCTGTATCTCGTTATATATTAGGAGTTACGGGAGCGTGAAATGTAGGCCTTTTTCCTGTCAAGCCGGAGGTCGAGGGTTCGAGTCCCTTCGGTCCCGCTCTCTAAAACCCCGTTTTCTCGTTGAGAGTTCGGGGTTTTTTGTTGCCCTTTTGTACTCTTCCGATATGACACTAAATGACACAAATAGACCGTTTTTGAAGTAACCACCTGTCATATACCTGTTGTCACTTTTACAGATTCATGGAATTATTGCTTATTTTTAAACAAAAAAAGCACCCATAAATGAGAGTGGAGATGATGTGGTTGTCCCAAAATGTGTTTATAGAAGATTGTAATTGATCTTAATTCATAATTGTTTTGAATTAAAAAGTTTTTATTCCGGATCCATCATGGAAGGAATAAAAAACCGTATCTTTTGTTTTACTTGACACTATATCTCCTGTAGATGTAATGCATATTACACCAAAATGGTTGCGCTCTCTAGCGTCATACCATCTTCCACACGTGTTACAATTTTAGCAGCAACGGCAGAATTCACAATATGTTCACCGATTCCAGTGGCAGATACTCCGGCGAACTCATTAGCGTAATTTCCGGCCACAGTTGGTGAATCACTCACCCGGCCGGGGATTTCACCGCCAATGCCACCGGTTGATGTTCCAGCAGAAATATATCCGTTTAAATCCAGCGCAACCACGCCCACTGTTCCGGTGGTTCCCGTTTTTTTTGATTGAAATTCGTTAAAACGTTCCTGCGTTAATGGATCATATTCCGGGAATCCTGACTCCCGGGCAAACTGGATGGACATGTCTCCGGAAAGAACAGTATGCTCATATTCCTGCAGTTTTTCTGCCACCAGGATCGGGTGCTGCACATGTTGAATATTGATCACACCTGAAAAGCTTTTTTTCTGCCCATCCATGAAAGCGGCGGACATACGGATCTGCCCATCATTTTGGATTTTTGAGCCGGTACCGGCGTTAAATAAAGGATCATCTTCCAAAAGCTTGATCCCATAAATAACCGCCTCATTGGCCGATGATCTTAGAAGGAAGGCGTAGGTTTTTTCACAAATGGACTGCAATGATTGACGGATGGCTTCTTCCCGTTCAATGTTTCCCTCAAGAGATCCGGCCCCACCATGAATTATGAGTTTTTGCTGTTGTGCCATTAAGTTGATTTTTCTTGTTCTAGTTTTTCCTTGTGTGCCTGTATTTTGAAATGAGTATCGTCAACATCATAGTTTGAAAGAATAACAAAGTCATACTGCCCACCCACATCTAAACAATATTGCACCGCTGACTGCTCATCATAAATAATGATAATTTGATCATCCTCCATGCCATACTTCATGAGATATTTTTTCAATTTGTCAGATATTTCACCCTCTTCCAATCCGCGCAAATAGGATTCAAAAAGAACGATTGTATCTACATTATTTGCGCATGATTCAGCTATGCTTTCAAAATCTTCATCACGCCGATCACCGGGGACACAGAGTGTCATAATCGTTTTTTCGGGATTGTAGGATGAGACAAAATCAATTAAAGCATCATATCCGGCTTTATTATGAGCGTAGTCAACAAGTACATTAAAATCGCCCATATCTGTCATGGTTAATCGACCCGGTGTTTGTGCGTGACTCGGGAAGAAGGTTACAAGGCCGGCCTTAATGTTTTCTAGTTTAACACCCAACCCAATAGCAGCCCCAGCCGCAGACAAAGTATTCAAAATATTGAATTTTGCTTTTCCACCAAATGTGAGAGGAACATCCTTAACGTCTACTATTGGATATTTCCATTGGCCCTTCATCATACATAGCCAACCATCATCAAACACAACAGCCGTTTCGCCATCTTTTAAATGATTAGATACGGTAGAGTTGTTTTTCCAATCCAATGAAAAATAGATGATTTTACCTTTTGTTTTTTCCGACATGGCCCTAACAAGTTCATCATCTGCGTTTAATACTGTAACACCATCTTGTTTTACAATCTCAGGAATGATACTTTTTATTCGTGCCAGTTGATCAACAGTATGGATTCCACGAAGCCCTAGGTGGTCTTCACTCACATTTGTGACCACACCCACATCACAGGTTTTGAATCCAAGCCCGGCCCGAAGCATCCCACCGCGGGCACATTCTAGAACCGCAAGGTCAACTGTTGGGTCTGTTAAAACCATTTTGTGGGACATGGGCCCCGTCATGTCTCCTTGATAAATCATTCTATTTTTGATATAAACACCTTCGGTTGTACACATACCAACAGTATTCCCCGCTAATTTGAATATGTGGTTAATGAGCCTCGTGGTGGTGGTTTTTCCATTGGTACCTGTAATGGCAATAATGGGAATAGTAGAAGATTTACCAGGAGGAAAAAGCATATCAATAACAGGTTCAGCCACATTTCTTGCCAATCCCTCGGTGGGTTGAAGGTGCATTCTAAATCCTGGCGCAGCGTTAATCTCGACAATCCCACCACCGTTTTCCGGTAAGGGCGTTGTGACATCCGGTGCTACAATATCCACACCACCAATATCCAGGCCGATAATTTTTATAGCTCGCTCTGCAATATGTACATTTGCAGGATGAACAGAATCTAATATATCAATAGCGGTTCCGCCCGTAGACAAATTTGCTGTGGTCTTTAAATAAAGGATCTCACCCTTATCTAATACAGAATCCAGGGTGTATCCAGCATCGGAGATAAGACGTTCTGTTTGGGAGTCAATATCAATTTCTGTCAAAACATTTTCGTGCCCATATCCACGAAGCGGATTTTCATTTTCTGTATCAATGAGCTCTTGGATTGAAAGTTTTCCATTTCCNNNNTCATAGGCGATCTCAAAATGATCATTATTATTTACGCCTACGGTAATACCACGTCCATGGTTTCCATCTGAAGGCTTTACTACAAGAGGGTATCCAATCTTTTTAACCGCATCCTTAGCTCTCCCGTAACGACTTGTTTCTACTCCTTTTGGAACCGGAATACCTTGGTATTCTAACAGGCTTTTGGTTTCCCATTTATCTTGGGCAAAGTCAACAGCAAGGCTTCCAGTTTGACTTGTCATGGTAGCACGAATTCGCTCTTGGTTTTTCCCATAACCTAACTGAACTAGAGAACCACGGTTTAAGCGGAAAAAGGGAATGCCGCGCTTTACAGCCTCATCTACAATAGAAGATGTACTTGGTCC
>LWDU01037393.1_pt1 | contig 17926 bp, 17 predicted proteins | sample 727161 | NCBI WGS metagenome assembly LWDU01 (sample SAMN04566230, study PRJNA314399) | hydrothermal vent metagenome | isolation source: deep sea hydrothermal plume seawater | place: Mexico: Gulf of California, Guaymas Basin | collected 2004-07-11
CACGGCCGCGATTGTGGTAGCGGTTGTGGTCCCGATAATAGTCAAGTCCACGGCGATAGTCGCGGCGATGGTCCCGGCGATGGTGATAGTCACCCCGGCGGTCGCCGCGATGGTAGCCATGATTGCCGCGATGACGGTCGCCATGGTAGCGATCACCACGATCACCGCGGTCATAATGGCCGCGGTCGCCGCGCTGGTCAGCGGCAGCAACAGGGGTGAAGGCCGCGAGCGCGAGAGCTCCTGCGGCACCAATACGGAGAAGTAGTTTTCTGAACGCCATGAGGAGCCTCCTTATGCAAGTTCGCTCACCGGACCCTTGCCCGGAAATGTTTCTGGTCTGAATACAAGCGTTAACCAATTATGAGGTTCCAAGCTTGAACCTTAGCTGAACAAGTCCTTCATCATGGCCCGCCAACACGATCTCGAAATTGACGATGAGCTGACTGTTCCCCACTGGGAGCTGGTGGAGACCTTCACGCGCTCGTCGGGGCCGGGCGGGCAGAATGTGAACAAGGTATCGAGTGCGGTGCAGCTGCGGTGGAATGTAGATGCATCCTCGGTGCCTGCGCGCATCAAGACGCGCTTCCGGCAGATCTGGAAAAACCGCATCACCAAAGAGGGCGACGTGATCGTCGATGCGAGCGAACACCGTTCCCAGGCGCTGAACCGTGATGCGGCGCGCGACCGTCTCACCTCGATGATCCGCAAGGCGGCGAAGAAGCGCAAACGTCGTATTCCGACCCGTCCGACACGCGGGTCGGTCGAACGGCGGATAAAGGCCAAGAAGGAAACTGGCGAGAAGAAAGCCCTGCGCGGTAAGGTCGACCCTTGAGCAAGCGGCCCTCCACACAAAAGAAAACGCCGCCCCGGAAGCGAGGCGGCGTTTCTTGCTTTAAGCCTGGTTCAACCGTTTACTGAACGACTGCACAGGCAACACGGCCACCAGCGCCGCCAATTGGCTGGCTCATATGGTCGTCGCGGCCTTCATGAATGATGATGGCGCCGCCATCGTCATCCATGACATCTGATAGGACCACGAGATCGGTGAAGGTCTCGAAATTCACCGATCCATCTTCAAAGGCGTAGAGGTTCGGTAGATCGCCTGGCTCCGGGCCATTCGGATTGAGAAGGCCATGGCCACCGTCGATCTTGCCGACATGACCGCCCGATGCGGTGTATTCACCGGTGTCGCTGCAGTCGCCGGTCTGGTGAATATGGATGGCATGCCAGCCTGGCGTCAGGCCGCCCTCATCAATCGAAACTTCCATGACGATGCCGTTCGGCCCTTCGATCATGTTCACGCTGCCAATCGTGTTGCCGTCATCGCCCATGAGGTCGCCCGTGGCGCGCATCATGGATGGCAGGGACTCGCTGCCGCTCATGTCAGCTTCGGACGGTGGCATATCCGCCTGCATCTCTGACATGTCTTCATCAGGCGTCGCCGTGTCCTGCTGAGCATCAGAGGTTTGCTGTGTACAGGCAAAAACAATCGCGATGGACGCAACTGCTGCGGAGAGGGGAAGAAATCGGCTCATGGAAAATCTCCTTGGTAATCGGATCCGGACCTTGCAAGCAGGTCATTCAGTGCAACACCTAGATGAAACTTGCGTTCCGGCGAGGTTGGCAATGGCAAATCGTGATCGGGCAGACCGGGCTCTCGTCGAACTTGGTCACTTTGAAAGCCGGGCGGCCGCACAGGCCGCCATCGCCGCCGGACGCGTCAGCGTGAATGGCAAGGCGCTTTCAAAGCCATCGCAACAGATTACTACTGACGACCGGATCGAGGCGGAACCTGCTCACCCCTATGTATCGCGCGGTGGGCTGAAGCTTGCTCACGCGCTGGATGTATTCGGGGTGCATCCCGCTGGTCGGCATTGTCTAGATATCGGGGCGTCTACGGGCGGGTTCACTGATGTGCTTCTTCAACGCGGCGCGGCGAGCGTTATCGCGGTCGATGTCGGACGCGGGCAGCTTCACCAGAAGATTGCGAGTGACCTGCGAGTGACCTCTCTTGAAGCGACGGATGCCCGGTCCCTGACAGCAGATATGATCGGCGAAGCGCCATCACTGATCGTCTGCGATGCGAGTTTCATCTCGCTTGCGAAACTTCTTGAGGTGCCGCTTTCGCTGGCGGCGAAGGGGGCAGAACTCTTGACCCTGTTCAAGCCGCAATTCGAAGTGGGGCGTGAGTTCGTTGGCAAGGGCGGGCTGGTCACCGATGGTGCAGCTGTTGAGGGCGCCGAGGCGGCGTTCTGTGACTGGTTGTCAGATATGAAATGGGCTGTCAGCGCGAAAACTGACAGCCCGATCCGTGGCGGCGACGGCAATGCCGAACGCCTCATTCATGCAGTGCCAGCCTAGCCCGCAGGGCCGCGGCGGCCGCCGCTTTCGCGGCGGGACAGGAATGCCAGACGTTCGAAGAGGGCGACGTCCTGCTCGTTCTTGAGAAGAGCGCCGTGCAGTGGCGGAGTCAGCTTGTCCGGGTCCTGTTCCTTGAGGGTTTCAAGGTCGATGTCCTCGTTCATCAGGAGCTTCAGCCAGTCGAGCAGTTCGCTGGTCGATGGCTTCTTCTTCATGCCCGGGACTTCGCGCATGGAGTAGAAAGTGGTGAGCGCTTCGGCGACCAGCTTCTGCTTGATGCCCGGATAGTGGACGTCGATGATCTCTTTCATCGTCTGCTCATCCGGGAATTTGATGAAGTGGAAGAAGCAACGGCGCAGGAAGGCGTCGGGAAGCTCTTTCTCATTGTTCGAGGTGATGATCACGAGAGGGCGTTGCTTCGCCTTGATCGTCTGGTCTGTCTCGTAAACGTAGAACTCCATGCGATCGAGCTCCTGCAGGAGGTCGTTCGGAAATTCGATGTCAGCCTTGTCGATCTCGTCGATCAGCAGGATCGGGCGCTCGTCAGAGGTGAAAGCCTCCCAGAGTTTGCCCTTCTTGATGTAGTTGGAGATGTCCTTGGCGCGTTCCTCGCCCATCTGGCCGTCGCGCAGACGGGACACGGCGTCGTATTCGTAAAGGCCTTGCTGGGCCTTGGTCGACGACTTGATGTGCCATTCGATCAGCGGCACGCCGAGTGCCTTTGCAACCTCGATTGCGAGGACGGTCTTGCCTGTGCCCGGCTCACCCTTGACCAGCAGCGGGCGCTGAAGGGCGATGGCCGCATTCACAGCGACGCGCAGGTCTTCGGTTGCAACGTAATTCTCAGTGCCTTCAAAACGCATGCTGTTCTCCCAAAACTTTTCAGGACAGATGATAAGGACGCAAGTGCGAAGGGCAACCTGTTGCGCGCGCCTATCTTGGCGTCAATCGCGGCATTTTCGCCCCGAACGCTGTTTTAATCGATGTTAACCTTACAACTTGTATTGAATTTGCATTATCCCAGTAAGGATTCGGGGGGAGAGCGAGCACAATGCCGCTAAAACTATCATTGAAACCGGGCGAGGCCGTCGTCGTCAACGAAGCTGTCATCCGCAACGGAGAGCGTCGCGGGACCATGCTGCTTGAGACCAAGGCGCGAATATTGCGCGAACGCGACGTGATGTTTCCCGAAGACATCTCGACGCCTCAGGACGCGGCCTATTTCAGCCTTATGCAGATGTATATCGTCGGGGAGACCAGCGGAAAGCTCTATGATTGCGCTGTCTCTGCTCTGGCCGACTGGATGGACCACAGCCAGTCGCAACAGGAGCGCGACAACATCCTGCATATCGCCGAGCTTGTTGCATCCGGTGATCTCTACAAGGCTCTTGGTACTTGCCGCAAACTTCTGAAGTCCGACCTGGAAGAGGCGGAATATGCCTGAAAGCCGCGCGATCATGACCGAGTCCCGGATTGAACCAACCATTCTGACCGACCTTGCCGAGGCGATCGAATTGCTCGAGCGCGGCGGCGTGTCGGCGCCGGTCTCTATCCAGCTCGAGAACGACGTCCTTCTCGAAGCCGAGGCAGCCGAGGATATTCCCGGCCTCCTGCAACGTGCGCGGGGTCTGCGACTGATCTCGATGATCGCAGCTGGCGAGAGCGTTGAGCGTCCCTCAAGCATGCGTCAGGACAGGCCTGCCTTGCACGCGCGGGTCAGGGAGATACTGGACGCGCTGAAATAGGACGATTAAGGCGCGCCTTATGACCGGCGATCTTGTCTCTGTATTCACAGCGTCCTTTGTGACGTTCTTTGTTCTTATCGATGCGCTTGGCGTCGCGCCCGTGTTTGCGTCGCTGACGGCGAAGGGCGATGCCAGCTATCGGCGCAACATGGCATGGCGCTCCATCCTGGTAGCGACGCTTATCATTTTCGGCTTCGCCTTCTTCGGAACGTGGCTGCTGCGCCAGCTCCACATCACAATTGACGCCTTCCGTGCCGCAGGCGGCGCGCTCCTCTTCCTGATCGCGCTGGACATGGTGTTCGAGAAGCGCACGGAGCGGCGAGAATCGCGCGCGGATGAATATCTCGAAGAGCATCAGGAGCCTGACGATGTATCGGTGTTCCCGATCGGCATCCCGATGCTGGCAGGACCGGGGTCTATCGCGACGGCGATGCTGTTCATGTCCGAGGCGGCGAACTGGATGACACAGGCGGTTGTGCTCGCGGCCATTGGCATCAACATGCTTCTCTGCCTGATCGTGTTCCTGATTGCAGGGCCGCTGGTGAAGGCAATGGGCGATAGCGTTGCTGGCGCGATTACGCGTATCTTCGGCGTGATCCTGGCTGCTCTGTCGGTTCAGTTGCTGATTGACGGTCTGCAGGGCGCTTTCGCTTCGGTCTGACCTGTTGCCTCGCTGCAGGACAGCCGTGCCCTCATTGCCATCTGGAATTCTGCATCCTCTGGAAGGCCGACGCGGTCGACCAGACGAGCGCGGCGAAGATGGCGAGCAATCCCAGGATCTGAAAAGCGAGAGCGGTCGACCAGCGGATGCCGATTTGGGCAAGGTCGATCACACGAGGACCGACAGACTTGGCGAGGGCGACAGCGCGGTCGCTGCCTGACTGGGCAACGACCTCCAGCTTGCGGACATCTTCTGGCGACTTTGCAAGTTCGATCAGCGTGACCGCGCCAGCAGGCGTTGTCTCAGCAGCAATGTGCGCAATCGATGCGAGGTCGCGGCGCAGGCGGAGCAGGCCTTCAGCATGAAGCGACTGCTCATAGGCGCCGAGGACCTGGTTTTGGCGTACGCTTGGCGGGACGACGGCGCTCACGACGCCGGAGAGGCGATCAAGCAGTTCTTCCTCGGGCAAAGCGAGGTCTACTCGTTCATCGAGATAGGTGAGGTAGGCCTCATCGAGCCGGCCAGCCCGTCCTGCGGCGCGCAGCACTGAAATGGCCGTGAGCAATGCAGGTTCGGCTTGGCCATTCGCGACTTCGATGAGGCCGATTGCGCTCAGACGAAGTTGTACTGTGTCGGTGGTCTCGCCGTTCACCCATTGCTGCGAGCGCCGGACAAGGTCAGCGCGGCTGCCGATCATCGAAAAGCCAGCGGAGTGGGAGTCCAGAGAAGGCTCTGGCTCACTCTCTTCCGTCGCATTGTCGGTAAGATCCTCCGGCGATTCGCTGACCTCTACTTCGTCGCCAATCGTCCCGGACATTTCTGGTTCGGGCGCCAGAGTGTCAGTCGCTTCATCAGGCGCATCTGGCTGTTCTGTATAGAGTGTGCCGGGGCGTTCGACGGCGCGTTGATAATCTGCGCGGACATCGTTTGGCAGAAAGAGCAGGCCAGCGCGCGTCAGTCGCTCATCCTCGGTGCCGGATTCTTCGGCGTTTACGGCAGCGAGCAGGGCGCGGCGGTCATTGCGGCTGAGCATGGCAGGTGCGGCCAGCAGGTAACCGCGCGCAGCCGAAAAGTCGCGTTGCGCAAGCTCGTTGGCAATCTGCTCCGCCCAATAGGCGCGGGATGGAACGCCGTCCGGCACAATCGTCTCAAATGCCTGATCGATTTCCCGCCGGGTTTCCTCGCGTGCTTCAGCGTCGAGGCTGCCATCGAGGCGCTGGGTCGAGTAGGCGCTTACCAGGACACGAACGGCCAGCACCGCGAGAATCAGAAGCAGGCTGTTGAAGACCAGCGCATGGCGCCAGCTGCCCTTCTCCTCCAATTCCCTGCGCCTGTGATAGCGGGCCATATACAAGACCTGAAGTTCAATCTGGTTCGGATGCGGCCCGCACAAGGCCGCGCGAGAGCTATAGGGCACAGGCCTCGCCGTGTCCGCAAGTGGCTACAGCTAATCGGGAGACTGGCGTAAAGCTTGCAGAATTCAGCACAGGTTCATGTGCGGGCGTGTAATTTAAACCTCATGTAATGGCCAATTGCGCAGAGGGGCAACACGCTATATAGGCCGCGCCAGTGGGAGGTATGGAGACCATGGCTGACACGAAGCTGAATGACTATATCCCGTCCGACGACGAGGAGTTCATGAACCCTCGCCAGCAGGCATTCTTCCGTATGCGCCTTGAGCAGTGGAAGAGCGACATCCTTGATGGCACCAAGTCCACCATCAACAATCTTCAGGAAGACTCGAGCAATCTTCCCGATATCGTGGACCGCGCATCATCGGAAAGCGACAAGGCACTGGAGCTTCGCACCCGTGACCGTCAACGCAAGCTGATCTCCAAGATCGACGCTGCGCTGCGCCGTATCGATGAAGGTACTTATGGTTATTGCGACGAGACGGGCGAGCCGATCAGCCTGCGCCGTCTGGAAGCACGACCAACTGCGACGCTGAGCCTTGAGGCTCAGGAACGCCACGAGCGCAAGGAGCGCACGGTCCGCGACGACTGATTGCTTTTGCTGACACCGGAATTGAAAACGGCAGAGCCTCTGAAGGCCCTGCCGTTTTTTTATCACCCAACGCCCGGCGGTTTGTTTTCAGTGCCGGTCCGTTGATCGTGAAAGTGACACGGGAATCCGAATCAAGAATTACCGCAATATTTCGGTCACCTTAATTCCGCCCGCAGTTCGTTAACGCTGTGGGGTCCGGAAATTTACCTTTATTGATGAAAAACTGCCCTGAGAGCTGATTCCAGCGCAGGCGGACTCGAAAATACTAACGCTTCATTAACCAGCGCAGCCCAGTCTGCGGAGTTGGAGAGCTGGGGTTCCTATGCGCGATACAGAACGTACCGAAGAGGACTGGTCCATGTCTGAAAGACGTGAGCGGGCGGTCATGCGCGATGTGCCGAATGTGAGCGCGCCGCCAGTCCTGCCGGAAGCGAATGATTTCAAACTTCCGACGGCGCGGGGCATACTTTCGAAAGAAGAGATCCAGGCCCTGCTTCGCCCCGACCTGCCTAAGATCAATGATGCGGGCGACCCGGTCCAGCCCTTCGGGCGCGACCTCGATGTGCGCGAGGAAGTCGACGCAGCTGCGAGGGAAGGCCGCAAATTCGCGGCGCGCTTGTCGCGGGCTTTCGGAGAGCATGCGGGCCTGAAGGCTGCTGTCACGCTTGCAAAGGCCGCTTCGTTTGAGGATGCCGGTGAGCTGCGCACGCATGCAGAGGAATCTGGCACGAATGCCTTCGCGATCTTCGAGAATGATGAAGGCGACGCAACTCATATCATCTGTCTCAGCAACCATCTGAATGACCAGCTGATCGCCAATGCATGCGGTGCGCTGTCGCTCGCAGGATCAGCGGCGAAGGCGCGCCATCTGAGCGTGATCGACTGTGCCCTTATCAGGCAGTTTATGTCGCCTTTTGCCAGGCTGCTGGGGCAGGGCCTTTCACTCGTCGGGATAGAGACAAATCCTGCTTATGTATTCTCGCTCATGGCTGGCGACACGGGGGCCAGGTTCGACTTTAATGTCGATGCCGCCGGACGCCGGAGCGCGATGTCACTCTGGACGGTCGACGTAGCTGTCGCAGAACGGGAAGCGAGTGCGCCAACCGGGCCTGCGCGTGAGGCGCAAGGCGCAACAGCGCTTCTGACAGCCAGAATGGCAAGTCTGAGCGTGCCGGTCAGCCGGCTGGCAGCGCTCAAGCAGGGCGACACGCTTTTGCTTGGATTGCCAGCGGATCAGCCCGTCCAGCTTCTGTCGGGTGGCCGCGACGGGCGTGTTGCCTATGAGGGTGATCTGGGGCGCAAGGGCAACAGCATGGCCGTGCGCCTGAGGCCATGCGCCTGAACCGCAGGCTGAAGCTTCGCTCGTTTTACCTACCCCAGCGCGCGGCCCGGCCGCGTCCATCGACATGCACGAAGGGGCCATGCACAGCATTGGCCTTGTAGCTGCCCAATCCGCCGCGCGGGACACCGTCTGTCCCGGCGAATAGCTCCTCAGCATAGTCGTAGAGGAAATCGGCATCGGCCTTGTTTATGGCGCCGTCGCGGTTGAGGTCGTCCATCACACCGTCGCGTGGGGCCACATCAACATAGATGTCGGTCGCGTCGCCATACATGTGGCGCGACAGCGTCGCAGAGCCGATAGCGGTGTTGTAGAATGGAGAGCGGTAGCCGCTCATCACGAAGAAGGTGTCCGCATCCGTTATGCCGTCTCGGTTGAGCGCGTCTAGCAGAGCTTCGAGACGTTCAAGATTGTCGCTGGAGATCAGCAGATATTTCGGCCAATGGTCTGGCTGCTGGTGGCAGAGGAACTGGCCGATCTTGAAGCTCGGCGAGACATTGACGTCGCCATGGCCTTCATCGAGCCGGATATAGCCGCGCGGCGTATTCTCGGGATAGGCGCCCATGCGAAAGCCGTTGAGACGCCCATCACTGTCGACCCGGTCAGAGGGCTCCAGCACGAATAGCGAAACCTGATATTTGTCATCACCGTCGAGACTGCGAAACTCCAGTGGGTAAGTTCCTGGCGTTTCTGGTGCGGTGAACGCATCGGCGGCCTCAATTCGTTCGCCGTCGAGATAGGCCGCCATTCCGGCGGGCACCGTCATGGATACGGTTTCGGATGGCATGGCCATGTGGTGCCAGACGGGATGGGGAATCTCCTCTCCGTCAAGCGACACCGGCACGGTCGAAACCGCACCGGTGAAAGCCATAGTCTTCAATATCGCTGTGCCTAGCAGGGTAGTCACCATGTAACCCTAGCCTCGTTCAGTTGCTTCGCTGGTTTGCGTATTGGCGGTCTGACCGATTGGCGACAGTCTTTCAACCTGACGGATGCCTTCGGTGCGATCATAGATGTCGCGCCAGAAGTTGACCGTGCCGTCGTCATTCACTGTCACCGTCATGTAGGTGATGTGAATAGGCATACGGCCTTGAAAGTCGACGCGGGTATTGCGGGTCGTCGACAGGGCGTCGCGAACTTCATCAAGACGCTCGTCGCCATCATAGCTTGCAACCCATTCTGCCATTTTCTCAGGTTGTTCGAGGCGGATGCAGCCGGAACTAAAGGCGCGCTCTGCGCGGTCGAACAGGTGCGTACTTGGCGTGCCGTGCAGGTAGATCGAATACTGGTTCGGGAAGATGATCTTCAGCTGGCCGAGCGCATTGCTGCTACCTGGCTGCTGCACCAGACGGTAATTGCGCGCCGATGCGGGATCATTCCAGTCCACAGAATACGCGCTGACCTCAGCACCGCTCGAGCGGTCATAGATCTTGAAATTGGCACGCTGCGCATAGGATGGATCACGGCGAAGCTTTGGAAGCTTGTCTTTTGCCACGATGCTGACCGGCGCATACCAGCGCGGATTGGCAACGGTGTATTCTACTTCGTCATTAAAGGTCGGCGTCTCTCGGCTTTTCATGCCAACGACTGACTTCATAGCGATTTCGCGTGTCGCACCGTTCCATCCTTCGACCGTGTAAGAAGGGATGTTGGCCCAGATGTAATGCGCATCTGCAGGCCCCTGTGCGCGCCAGCGCTCCATGGAGTCAGCAATGCGGGCGATTTTGGATTCGACGCTCTCATTCATGGCAGCGAGCGTTTTCGGGCCAATAACGCCGTCCGTTTCGATGCCGTGGCGCTGTTGAAACAGTTCAACGGCCTCGACGAGGTCGTCGCTATACAGCGTCTGGTCGGTCAAGGTTTCGTCGTTTGAAGCGGCAATGAGGCTGGTGCGGCGGTCACCGCTTTCTTCCGGGTTGCGTTCCTGAACCGAGACGGTGTCCAGCTGACCAGCATCGGCGAACAGCATGCGCTTATTGTCGTTGTCCGGCGCATCGATATAGCCTTCGACGCTCAGGCGCTGGCGGATCGCCGGGATGCGCGGATCGCTGTCACCGGCTTCAACACTCTCGCCCTCTGGAATTGCGAGCCATCCGCCTGCATCGCGAATATCGCGATACTGGGCGAGTGCACCTTTAAGTGCGGCGTATTGCGGATAGCCCGACTCAAAATCCTGAAAGCTGAGCGTTCGGCCCTGGCCGGCCTCGAGCAGTTTCTTGGAAACAAGCGCAATCCTGGCGGACCCTTGGCCTGAATTTACTGCCTCACCTTCGTCGCTGAGTCCGCCGCTAATGGCAGACGCGATGCGCAGCCATGCGGCTGTCAGAGCCAGGTCCGCTTTTGCCTGCTTATCTTCGCTCTGCGCGGAGAAACGATCATCGATCAGCTGCTGCAGGTCGTTTTCGAGGACTTCGTCGCTGGCCAGCCCGTGTTCAAAGAGGTCGCTTGCGACATCCTGAAGGCTCGAAGCGCCCTGTTCAGTCCATACTGGCTGGAACATGCGCTGGATGTAGGCACGGCGGGCAACTTCGCTGACGCTCTTGTGCATTTCGCCATCAAGTTCAGTCTCGAACCAGTCGCCCATAACGGCAGTTTCGATAGCGTGTGGGAGGGGTGCGGAGACGGCTGCACCGGACATAGCGGCCTGCTCGGAGGCGCTTACGGCCCGGATGGCCGCTCCGTCACCGCCGAGCTGTGCAAGCGCGACTGGCGATGCCGAAGCAAGGATCAGTGAGAGGAAAAGCGGTTTCATTTTTTCGGGTCCTGTATCGCTGTAACTGTTGCCAATCCAACGGAGGCAAGAGCGAGAGCGTTCCCGAGAAAGTTTGGTGCAGACGGACGGAACCAAAGCCGTGTTTCTGCGTGTCAACCCCCGCAATCTAGAGGCGTGCTGATCGCCGATTAACCCCACTTTCTGAAACATTAACCATTCTCATGGCAGCGTGCCCTGAGGATGTCGCCGCCCCTGACAGCGTGCACTGAGGGCGTTTGGCGTTATCATGCGATAATTCGAATCAGCGCGCGGTGTCCGCGTGCCCGGAGTTAAGCCCTATGTCCGATCAGCTGCCTGAGAACAAAGACCGCGACAAGCGGCAGCTTCAAGATGCCGAAAAAGCTGCTGACGGCACGCGGGTAGACTTGCTGCAATTGCTGTTCTGGAGCTGCCTTCTGGCGGCTGTTGCGGCGGCAAGCGTCGCGATTGCATGGCCCGAAGCGGTCGGTGGCATCGGGCCGATGCTGCTCATTTCAATGGCGGCAGGCTTCATCGTTTTCCTGCTGTGGATCCTGAAGGGCGCGGGTCGCAAGCTTGGTTTATTCCCGCAGCGCGGCGCAGCGGCAGAAGCCGTGGATGCAGCCGGCCCCCGCTTCGGCTGGATCGAGGCGCTGGATGAAGCCGTCCTGGTTGCCGATGCAGGTGGCGCGCCTATCGCTGCGAACGAACACTATCGCGAGCTGTCCCAGAAGATCCTGTCCAATCTGAAGGACACGGCAGCGCCGGTTTCCTTTGACCGTCTGTTCTCCTCCATGCCAGGTCTGGCTGCGCCGGTCTTCCGCCTGTCTCGCGCTGCGCGCAGTAGCGAGCCTCTGAGCGAGACGCTTCCTGCGATGACCGTCGGGCCGGATGCCGAGACGGTGCAGTACGAAGCCATGGTGGCGCCACTGCCGCGTGGCCGCGTGATGTGGCGCCTGCGTGAGGTGAGCACTGCGCCGCTAAGCGGTGCCGCTACCGACGGGCAGTCGCTCTATGTCGAAGATGCGCCTGTTGGTTTCTTTGCTGCGCGCCCGGATGGGCGCATCAGCTATGCCAATAAGTGGCTGCGCGACCTGATCGGTCTGCCAGAAACTGCGCGTAATGTGCGCCTCGATGACATCATGCGCCCTGAATTCGTGCGCATGCTGGGACGCGACCGCAAGAGCAAAATGCCTGCGCAAACGCGGATCATGATCCGGGGCAGGGACGGGGTAGAACTGCCGATGCAGGCGCTCACATCCTGGTCCGGCAAGGGCGTAAACGCGCAGGGGCGCACCATACTGATGTCTGCGCAGCTTGCGCCCGCAGAGCGAGAGGGTCGCTTCAGTGCGCCGGTGTCTGTACGTCCGCCTTCGGCAGAACCTGACCCGCTTTTCAATGAAGCGCCGTTCGGCGTTGCACGCCTTGAAGGGGCAAGCGTCGAGAGTGCGCGCATCGTGGATGCCAACCGTGCGCTTCGCGAGCTGAGTGAAGCGTCAGAAGCCGGCGGAGCGTTTGCGGATATCTTCCTGACGGACGCCGATGACGGCAGCGATGAAATTGCAGCAAAACTGGCTGAGGCGGTCGACAAGCCCGTCGGCCTGAAGCTTCCCGGTGAGCCACCACGCAATGTAAACGTCTTCGTGTCGCTGGATGCATCAGGACGACCGTCGGTTGCCTACATCATCGATATTACTGAGCAGAAAGATCTCGAAGTCCGCCTGGCGCAGGGTGAGAAAATGCAGGCCATCGGCCAGCTTGCTGGCGGTGTTGCGCATGATTTCAACAATGTCCTCACCGGCATCATGCTCAACAACGACGAGCTGATGACCCGCCACCCTGTGGGCGACCCGTCCTATGAAAACATCAAAAGCATCTACGAATTCTCGGTTCGGGCGAAGGACCTCGTTCGCATGCTGCTTGCCTATGCGCGCCAGCAGACCTTCAAGCGCGAGATCGTGAATGCAACGGACTTCCTGACAGAGTTCTCACGCCTCCTGCAGCAGATCCTGGATGAGCGTATCGACTTCAAGACCGTTCACGGGCGCAACCTGCCTTACATCAAGGCGGACATAAACCAGCTCGAAACGGCGATTATCAACCTCGTCACCAATGCCCGTGACGCCATGCTGCTGTCCGGCCGCACCGGCGGGTCGCTGACGATCCGCACGTCCGCAGCCACCGGCGCAGATGCCCATGAGAAGGGCTTCACCTACGTTGATGACGGCGACTATCTGCTGATCGAAGTGGCAGATACCGGCTGCGGTATACCGACCGATATCCTGAACAAGATCTTCCAGCCATTCTTCACCACCAAGGATGTCGGCGTTGGTACGGGTCTCGGGCTCGCGACCGTTTACGGCATCATCAAGCAGTCGGAAGGCTATATCTGTCCGATCTCAAAGGTGGGCGAGGGCACGACCTTCCAGATCTACCTGCCGGCGCTGAAGGAAGAAGACATCCCGCAGCCTGCAGAGGATGCGCCGGTCGAGGCGACTGAAGAACCACGCCCGATGGATATCTCCGGCCGGGGCCGTATCCTGCTGGTCGAGGACGAGAAGGGCCTGCGCGATATTGCCGTGATGCACCTCATCTCGCGCGGTTATGAAGTTGAGTCGGCGGCCGACGGTGAAGAGGCGCTGGAAATCCTTGAGGATGAGCCGGGCGCATTCGATCTCGTCATCTCTGACGTTGTCATGCCGGGTATGGACGGGCCGACGCTGATCCGTGAGGCGCAGGAATATCTTGGCGAGGCGCGCGTGATTTTCGTGTCGGGTTATGCTGATCCGAACATCGCCAAACAGCTCGACGACCGGGAAATCACTTTCCTCGCCAAGCCGTTCAATGTTCGTCAGCTCGCCGAAAAGGTGAAGCAGCAACTGGGCGTGCGAAAGGAACGTGAGGCCGCCTAGAGCCTAGTCTGCGCGCCAGCGCGCGCAGATAGAGGTAGGCAGCATGCGGCCGGTCTTTTCTTCCGGCAGCGCCATCTCACCCATCTCGATACGTCCGCCGAACGCTTTCATCCGGTCGCCCAGCGCCTGCGCCAATGCAATGTGCGACAGGCGAACGGCATAGGCGGTTAGGATCACGAAGAGCGGCTTCTTGACCAGAAGGCTCGCCACGCCGTCGAGTAGTCCGGGCAGGTCTTCCTCAAACCGCCATGTTTCATTCTTGGTGCCACGACCGAATTTCGGCGGGTCCAGAATGATCGCGTCGTACTGATTGCCGCGCCGCTGTTCGCGGCCAACGAACTTCATTGCATCGTCGGCGATCCAGCGGATGGTGCGGTCGTCAAGGCCAGAGAGGGACTGGGCATCCTTGCCGAAGCCGTTTGACTTCGGGCTGGCGTCAAGGTGGACGACTTCGGCGCCTGCCTGCGCGCAGGCAAGTGACATAAGACCGGTATAGCCGAACAGGTTCAGGACCTTTGCCGGGCGGCCTGCCTTTTTGAGCTGTTCCTGCGCAAAGGCCCAATGAACGGCGTGTTCCTGGAAGACGCCCATGTGACGGAAGGGCGTGCGGCGCGCTTCGAAGCGGATGCCGTTCCACTCCATCGGCCAGGTGTCAGGAGCCCTTGGATTGAGACGCCGCCACTCGCCGCGTTCATCGTCGCCCGCCTTGGCATCGAACCAGGCATCAGCTTTCCAGCTTTTGACCGGTTGGTTGGGGCGCCAAAAGGCTTGCGGGTCCGGGCGGATGACGGTCTGGCTGGCGAAACGCTCCAGCTTCATGCCGTCGCCGCTGTCGAGAAGGGCGTAGTCTTTCCAGTTGTCTGCCAGAAACAGGGTCTGTTCGTACTTCATGCAAACCCCCGTTGGCGCCAGGCTTCATACGTCATGATGGCGGTGGCCTGAGCGAGATTGAGACTGTCGGCGCCGCCGCGCATCGGGATGAGGCAGAGCGTATCGCATTTTGTTTCGACGTCATCAGGAAGACCCGCCTGCTCATTACCCATCAGGATGATGCTTGGGCCTGTCATGTCAGCTTCCGTATGACGGACCGTTCCGTTCACGCTGGCAGCAAACATTGAGAGGCCTTCGCCAGTGCGCCAGGTGTTGAAGTCTTCAAAGCTGCTGCGCGCAAACGGTATGTCGAAGATAGAGCCCATGGACGCCCGCACAGCCTCGACACTGTAAGGGTCGCAGCACTGGCCAATGAGAAGTACGCCAGAGATTCCAGCACAGTCGGCAGTCCGCAGGATCGTGCCGAGATTGCCCGGGTCGCGAACCTCATAGAGCGCGATCCAGAGCGAGGATTTCGGCACGCTGAGGTCACCAAGCTTTGGGGCGGTCTGTTTGAACGCGCCAATGACGGCCTGTGGGTTGTCCTTGCGGGCGATCTGTCCGGCAAGGCGGTCGGTGACCTGAACGGTGCGTGCGCCGGACTTCGAGGCGCGAGCGACAAGGTCGCGGACAAATGAGCGTTCTGCGCTGGATGCCGAAACGACAAGGCTGTCGAGTTCCCAGCCGGCGGAAAGACCCTGTTCAACAAGGCGCGCGCCTTCAGCGAGGAACAGGCCGGTTTCGGCTCGGCCTTTCTTGCGCTCGAGGCTGCGAAGGCTCTTGATGAGCGGGTTCGATGTGCTCGAAATGATCTCAGGAGGCGATGACATGCGCGGCGTGTAGCCTGACGGGCGGTGGAAGACAATTGACGCAGGCGTCAGGGTTCGGTCTGGTAGCAGAATCAAGACAGGAATGCCGACCGACCTGCGAAGCCAGAGCAGCTGGGGCGCGGGACGGAGCGGCATAAACAAGCGTGCGATGTCGCGAACATCATCGCAGGGGGAGCCCAGGATGGCTTTGGTTCATGAATATGTCTGGTACGTTCTGCCTGGGGCCCTCGTCTTTGGTTTTGTGCTTGCCTGGATCCTGCGTGGCCTGAAGAAATCTCCGGCTGAACAGCGCGCGATCGTCGACCGCGATATCGCCCTGCTTGAGCTACAGCAGACAAAGGATGAGCTCGACAGCCTCTTTGCGGCTCAGCGGAAATTCAAGGCTGAAGCGAAAGCTGCCGCTGATGCGGGCGCCGACCCGGCCCTCCGAGCGCAGGTCGAAAAACTGCAGGCAGAGCTTGCTGCTGCCAAGGCAGGGTTAGAGGCGGCGCCGCGAGCGCAGGCCGAAAGTGTTTCGTCTCCCGACGTGTTAAGTGCGCCCGCTCCAGAAGCGGCACCGGCACCCGCCAGACAAACGCCGTCGGGCCCATCGCCGGAAGAGGCCGCGATGCGCAAGGCACTGATCGCGCGCAACGAGTACCTCGAAGGGCGTATTCATGATGTGGAGCTGCGCCTGCATCACATGTCGAAAGAGCTCTCCGTGGCAAAAGCGGATGGGGCCAGCGCCGAACGCATTTCGAAAGAAGCCTGGCTTGCGAATTATCTCGGCCTTCGCGCAGAGGCCCTTCAAGCCAAACTGCAGGAAACGCTCAAGTCGTCGGGCGAAGAGCAGGTCTCCGCTGATGAGCAGACTGCACCGAAGCTGTCGCAGGAAGACGCTGAGGCACGCGATGAAGAGATGGCACGTCTTCGCTGGCGCAACCGGTATCTGGAGAGCCGGCTTGCCTATCTTGGCCAACCCTCGTCGCGGCCGGCGGCACCGAGCGCACCTGCGGCTGGTGCGGGGCAGGGCACTGTCACACCTGCAAAGCCAGCAGCAGCGCCGGTACGGCCGGCGCAGCCTGCGACCGGGCCGCGTCTGGCCGACACATCTCCTGAGCGGCTGGCATCACGAGGTCCGCGGTTCACGAGCCCGTTTTCGGAATTGGCGAGTTCAGCCCCGCCTAAAAAGCCTGCTCCGGCAGTCGCCGCGCCATCGAGCCGTCCGACCCCGATCAAGCCACCCGCAAAGCAGACAGCTGATGGTCAGGCAGATGACCTGACACGGATCTCGGGCCTGAGCTCCTCGATAGAGCTCAAGCTCAATGAGATCGGGATCTGGCACTATGCGCAGATCGCCAACTGGACGGACCAGCATCTTGAATGGGTGGACCGCAGCTTCGGTCTGGATGGTCAGGCCAAACGGGAAGGCTGGGTCAGTCAGGCAAGGCAGCTTATCGCATCGGCCTGAATTTCCTGAGTTGAATGAACGAACCGGTCATTTGCGAGTTTAGCCATTCAGGCTAATATCCACGCAAATGGGAGAAACCGGATGGCAGTAGACAAGCAGGCTGAGGCCGTATCGCGCGGGACGCGCAAGCAGGACAAGCTTCACAGGAAGCTATTTGCAGCGCTCGCCGGGTCTCTGACCCTTGCTGCGGCTGCCTGTAGCGTGAACCCTTACACAGGCGAGCAGCAGTTTGCCGCCTATGATGACGCCCAGCTCTCGCAGGCCTCTGCCCAAGCCTGGCAGCAACTTCAGTCTCAAACCCCGACAGTCAACTCTGGCGCAGCGTATCAGCGCGTTCAGAATGTCTGGCGCCGCATTGCCGCTGCGTCTCCAAAGGCGGGTGAGCAATGGGATGTGAAAGTGTTCAACTCAAGCGACGTAAACGCCTTCGTCATGCCGGGTAACCGCGTCGGTGTTTATACCGGCCTTCTGAATCTGGTTGAGAATGACGACCAGCTCGCAGCAGTGCTCGGCCATGAGGTTGCGCACGCGATCTACCGCCATGCCAACCAGCGCGCGACCCGCGCGGCGGCCGCTTCAACGGCCGTTCANNNGGTGTAGACCCGAACCAGGTGAATGCGCTTGGCAGTGTTGCCGCGAACCTGGGCGTCGTGCTGCCTTACAGCCGCAATGCAGAGCTCGAGGCTGACCTTGCAGGTGTCGATTACATGGTGCGCGCCGGCTATGACCCGCGCGCGGCCATCCGCCTCTGGGAAGTGATGCAACAGAGCAATAGCCAGCGAACCGCAGACTTCCTGTCGACCCACCCGAACCCGGATGTCCGTCAGCAGCGGATCCGTGACTACATCCAGCAGAAGGGCTACTAGGCACCCTTCGCTTCAAACGCAGAGCTGACCCGGCGGGCTTGACCTGCCGGGGCTTTTCGTGTGTACCGCGCGCTTCGCTCAGCAATGGGCGGAATACCTGTGGGAGGTGCCGGTGGTTAAGACCATCACCGGGCTCATGACCACGGGGCCTCAAACC
>LWDU01041954.1_pt1 | contig 17926 bp, 18 predicted proteins | sample 727161 | NCBI WGS metagenome assembly LWDU01 (sample SAMN04566230, study PRJNA314399) | hydrothermal vent metagenome | isolation source: deep sea hydrothermal plume seawater | place: Mexico: Gulf of California, Guaymas Basin | collected 2004-07-11
GTACTGGGTTGAAGATATTGCCCTAAGGTGAGCATGGAGCAGTCATGTTCGAGTAGGTCGGCCATCACTTGATGGACTTCTTCTGGCGTTTCGCCAAGGCCGAGCATAAGGCCAGATTTAGTGGCAATATGAGGGTGTTGTTGGCGGTGTAATTTAAGCAGTTTGAGCGATCCCTGATAGTCGGCGCCGGGGCGAGATTGCTTGTATAGCCTTGGGACTGTTTCGAGATTATGATTAAAAATATCAGCAGGGTGAGCGGCTAATTTTTCTAAGGCAACCTCGATGCGGCCTCGAAAATCAGGGACTAAAATTTCTATTTTTGTGGTGGGTGTTTTTTCACGAATAGCACGAATACAAGCAGTAAAATGACTGGCGCCGCCGTCTCTTAAATCATCACGATCGACAGAGGTGATAACCACGTATTTAAGTTGCATGGCTTCTATAGATTCTGCGAGATGCAGGGGTTCACCAGGATCTAAGGGTAAAGGTTTGCCGTGAGCAACATCACAAAAGGGGCAGCGTCGGGTACATAAATCACCCATAATCATAAAAGTAGCCGTACCGTGTTGAAAGCACTCGGCGAGGTTGGGGCATGCCGCTTCTTCACAAACACTGTGTAGTTTTTTTTCGCGTAAAACTTTTTTAATTTGATTAATTTTGTTGCCAACCGGTATCTTGACGCGAATCCAGTCGGGTTTACGCAGGGTTTCGATGGTTTTATCCACTTTGACGGGAATACGAGACAGTTTGCTGTCGTTGCGCTGATGGCTGTCAGGGGTGGATCTTGAGGGTGCTTGGAAAGGGGCTTTTGAGGTCATGATAGCTGTTGGTAAATAGAGTGAATTAACGGTATTGCTAATTCATCATTAGTAATGGAGATATTGTGATTGATGAGTTGTGTCATTTCAAGGTTTTTAAAACCACACGGGTTGATAGCTTTGAATGGTGTCAGGTCCATATTATTATTCAGGCTTAAACCGTGGTAGCTGCAACCTTTACGAACTCTTAAACCCACAGAACCTATTTTTTGTTGTTGGATATAAGTTCCGGGCGCTTCGGCTTTAGCATAGGCTAACAGGCCGTATTGTTTTAAGGTATCGATCATAGCTGTTTCCAACAGGGTCACCAGCGTCCGAACCCCCATTTTTTGGCGGGTAAGATCAATGAGGGTGTAAATAACCACTTGTCCGGGGCCATGGTAGGTGATTTGGCCGCCACGGTCGGTAGCAATGACGGGAATGGATGTCGGGTGTAACAAATGCTCTCGTTGCCCATTGAGTCCGAGTGTGTAAACCGGGGGGTGTTCAACGATCCACAACTCATCAGCGGTTTCAGCGTGTCGATTTTGAGTAAAGTCGGACATGGCTTGAAAGCTATCGTTATAGTCCTGGCGTCCGAGGTTTCGAATAATCGGGCTTTTAATGGCAGGCAGTGGAGGGATCACTTATAAGGCCATTAAAATAGCATCGCAGTTACTGAGTGCTTGATAAATAGCATCGAGTTGTTTTTGGCTGGTCGCGTTTATGGTTACCGTTAGTGCCGTGTATTTACCCTTTTTACTGGGACGAGACTTAATAGCATCGTTGTCAAGGGTAGTCACATGCTCCTGAATCAAGGCCCATGACTTTAATCGCAAAAATGCAAGGAAATTCCAGTAAACTTGTTGGTTCAGTCATGGGCTTTTTTTTCTTGAAAAAGGGTGTTGATCCGGTGCCACATAGGGCCAATCGTTCCAGAGCTAACCGAACGTGAATTAAGTTCGGTGACCGGTATGATTTCTCGCGTTGAACTGGTTAGCCAAATTTCATCAGCGTGATCAAGGGTTTCTGTGCTTATAGCGACTTCTTGAAAGGGAATGCGTTGGCTTTGTATGAGTTCAATGACTACCTTACGGGTAATGCCCGGTAATATGTTGCTAGCTTGAGGCGGCGTTAAAATAACGCCGTCTTTAACCACAAAGATGTTGCTCGCCGCACCTTCAAGAACAAGCCCGTTTTTAATTAAAATGGCTTCGGCACATTGTTGGTCAAGGGCTTCTTGACGCAGTAAAATATTGGCAAGTAGTGTTGTGGCTTTAACATTACACAGGTGCCAGCGGGTATCTTCAATAGTCAGTGCTTGGGTACCGCTACGTAAATGCTCAATCGGTGCCATGTCCGCGCTCATGACAAAAATAGTAGGGGTTAGATCGTCTGAAAAGCTATGGTCTCGTTTGGCGGCTGCACCACGGGTAATTTGTAAATAGATGTATTGGTCTTTAGTGGGGTCGAGCAACGGTTGAAAAATTTCGGACCATTGTGTGGTGCTATGCGGGGGTGTCATTCGAATACTATTAAGGCTTTTCGCAAGGCGGCTCAAATGGTCATCAAGATAAAATAATCGACCCCGATAGCTTGGGATAACTTCATAAACGCCATCACCAAACAAAAAACCTCGGTCTAAAACGGAAATTTTTGCATCACACAGCGGTTGGTAATGGCCGTTTAAATAAACGAGAGATTGATCGGGGGTCATTATTGCGTTTTCAAAAGTACGGTGTCGTAGAGTTTCTGAAAAATACTGCCCATCGCGATAGGATTAAGAGCAATGAGCGGTTTTTTGACGATGGTTTCACCTTGTAAGGTGATGGCAATCGAACCAAAACGCTGACCGGCATTGACCGGTGCAATAATTCTTGAATCAACAGACATAACGGCCTTTAACTCATCGTAATGACGTCTTGGAACCGTCACATAAAGAGCATCAGTGATGCCTAAGGGCAAGGTGTTGCGTTCACCTTTCCAAACCTTGGCTTCGGTGAGTTTTTGTTGGGCATCATAGAGTTTATGGGTTTCAAAAAAGCGAAAGCCATAATTTAATAGATTCTGGTTTTCACGGGCTCGGGCATTGGGGCTCTGAGTTCCCATAACCACTGAAATGAGTCGCATATTGTTGCGTTTAGCCGAGGCCACTAGGCAGTACCCCGCTTTTTCCGTATAACCGGTTTTAATGCCATCAACAGAGTCGTCACGCCAGAGCAATTTGTTGCGGTTACTTTGTTTGATATTATTAAATGTGAACTGTTTTTCTTTGAACCATTGGTAGTAGTCTGGGAATTCACGGATCAAGGCTTGACTTAAAAGGGCTAGATCATGGGCGGTGGTATAATGGTCTTTGGCCGGTAATCCGGTGCTGTTATGAAAATTACTGTTAACCATACCGAGTCGTTGTGCATGTTGATTCATTAACCGCGCAAAGGTCTCGTCATCGCCTGCGACATGTTCCGCTAGGGCTACAGTGGCATCATTCCCAGATTGAATAATAATGCCTTTGAGTAAGTCTTCGACGCTGACTCGTTTGTTAACTTCAACGAACATTTTTGAGCCGGGTGTTTTCCAAGCTTTTTTACTGATAACGACGGTTTCATCAAGAGCCAGTTGGCCCGCTTGTAGTTCGTGAAAAATCACATAGGTAGACATGATTTTAGTCAGGCTAGCCGGTGCGAGGCGATCGTCTGCATTTTTTTCAGTGATGATTTGGCCGCTGTCATAATCCATAAGAAAATAGCCACGGGCCGCAATGGTCGGGCTAGCAGGAATGATTAGGTTATTGGCTGCCAGTAAAGGTGTGGGTAAAAAAAGCACTAGCAGGTAAAGGGCTAATGACTTACCTGACGAAAAAACACGGTTTTTAATAAATAGCATAAGGGTAATGTTTTTAAGATAAAAAAGATCAATGACAACAGTTAGGGGGTGTTATTAACTTAGCATTTAGAGTGCTGTTGCAGGGAATTATAACATGAGCCGATTATGGGCGGTTAATCAGATATGAAATGGAATACTGAATACCCCATTTTTCTAAGCCGTTGCGTGAGATGATCGGCTTTATTCACCGAGAGGATAGGGCCAAAATGTAACTTATGTATTAATCCTTGGGGGCTGGGTGTGGTGACAATGCGTGCTGCGGGTAAGTTTTTGTGTTTGAGTTGTTGCTGTAGGTTTTGGGCGTTTTTTAAGTGTTGAAAAGCACCCACTTGGAGGTGAACGTGGTTTTTTAAGGCGATGGACTTTGAGGGCTGGGCGTCATGGGTACCCCGTTTAGGGGGGGTGATGGATTGGACGTTAACAAAGCCTGTGCCTTTTTTAAGAATGTTAAGTTTAGCCGCTGCGGTGTAGGACAGGTCGATAATACGGTTGTCGTGAAAAGGGCCGCGATCATTAATTCGTAGAATAACGAAACGTTTATTTTCTAGGTTTGTCACTTTGACGTAAGAAGGGATGGGGAGTGTTTTATGGGCTGCTGTCATCGCAAACATATCATAAGTTTCACCATTGGCTGTTTTTTTACCATGAAATTTAGTGCCATACCAAGAGGCAATCCCTAAGGCTTGATAATGGTTGTTGTGACTTAGGGTGCGGTAGCGTTTGCCAAGGACCTCATATTCAGGGGCATTACCTGCGCGTGTTTGGGATTCAAAGCGAGGCGTGGCATTAGGGGTAGTCAGAATATTGGCCGGAATGGAATCAGGGGCTTGGTCTTGTTGTAGCCAAAAAGGTACGGTACAACTGTTCAGTGCTAACAAGACCAGCGCCATGATAGTGGGTTTGGTTTTAGTCATGGGTTGTTCGGCGTGTATTTATGGCCTCACTGAGTTGGAAAACGGCCATGGCGTAGAGCGGACTATGGTTATAGCGGGTAATGGCATAAAAGTTTTGTAATCCGAGCCATAAATCAATGGTTTCTTTTTGTTGGAAGCGCAGTAATTTAACCCGATCGGTTGAGTTTAATGATTCAGGAAAGGCCAGATGAAGGTTCCTGTTTTGAAGGGCAGAAACGGTGGTATCGGGTTTGAGTCCTTTTGAGAGAGCCTGAGTAAAAGCATCTGTTTTATGTTGAATCTTAAAGGCCACCGGTTGTTCAGGTTGCCAGTGGTGGCGGATAAAGTAATTGGCAATACTGGCAAAAACATCGCCATGATTGGACCAAATGTCACGTTTTTGATCGCCATCAAAATCAGCAGCGTAATGCCTGAAACTGCTCGGCATAAATTGAGGAATGCCCATTGCACCCGCATAGGAACCGGTTGGAACTAAGGGATCCATGCCTTCATCACGGCATAAAATAAGAAATTGTTTTAATTCGTTAGTAAAGAAAGTTTCTCGTTTAGGGTAGCCAAAGGCGATGGTCGCCAGGGCGTCAATGACACGATGTTTACCGGTGATTTTACCGTAATAGGTTTCAACACCAATGATAGCGACAATAATTTTTGCAGGAACACGATATTTTTTCTCGACCTGATTGAGTTCACTTTCATACTTTTTCCAGAACGCGACACCGTGTTGAATTCTTTTTGGGGTCAAGAAAATCTTCTTGTATTGGTGCCAGACCAGACGTTTTTCAGCCGGTTTAGAAATAGCCTTGATAATAGGTGCTTTTATTTTTACCGATTGAAAAAGAGTGACCAGTGCAGAGCGGCTAAATGAATGTTCAGCGGCCATGGTATCAATAAAAGTATTGATTTTTGGAGAAAGCAAATTCAGCGTGTGCGGTGTGGGTTGTGGTGGTCGCTCGCGCAGGTAAATAATATCCCCAGGGTGGACGTTGTTACGGTCTTTTATCTGAGGGTTGTTGGCTAAAATAGTTGACCATGACCGTGTGGGAATATTGAGCTTTTTGAAGGCTCCCCACAGCGTGTCACCCGGAACAATAATGTATTGAGTGGCTTGAGATGGTTCAAGGCTATAAGTGGTTTTCTCGGCGAAGCAAGGGGACATTAAAGCCGCGCCGAGTAGACCGAAAAAGATGCTGAAAGTACAGTGTTTGTTTGGAAGAGTCATATTTTAGGCAGAGAGGTCAGTAGTCAGTAGGGTTAATGAGGCAGTAGACTTTTATGGGTATGGATGGACATAAGAATACCGAATCCGATGAGCAGTGTCACCATCGATGTTCCACCATAACTAATAAGCGGTAAGGGTACGCCAACGACCGGTAAAATACCAATGACCATGCCAATGTTGACAAACACATAAACAAAGAAAGTAAACGATAAACTACCGGCTAGAAGCCGGGAAAAAGTATCTTGTGCCTCGACGGCGATGTACAGCGAGCGCAAAGTAATCAGTAGATATAAAAAGAGTAAGCACAAGCAACCCCATAGTCCAAATTCTTCGGCGAAAACAGCAAATATAAAATCAGTAGAGCGCTCAGGAAGAAAATCTAATTTTGCTTGTGTGCTGGCAAGCCAACCTTTGCCGTAAAGTCCACCAGAACCAATGGCTATTTTAGATTGGATGATATGGTAACCCTTGCCCAGTGGGTCGCTCTCCGGGTTGAGAAAAGTCAGTACGCGGGCGCGTTGATAGTCGTGCATGAAATGCCATAACACAGGCATCAGTGCGACTAAGGCGCTACCGGATGAAAAGATGATTCGCCAAGAGATTCCGGCAAAGAAAAAGACAGCAGCGCCGGAACTGGCAATTAAAATGGCGGTACCCAGGTCAGGTTGTTTGGCTATCAGGAGGGTCGGAATGGCGACCAATAGGGCGGCGACAAAAAATTCTTTCCAACGGGGCGGTATCGAGTGTTCTGAAAAATACCAGGCAATGGCGATAGGGGTTGTTATTTTGATCATTTCTGACGGTTGAAAACGAAATAATCCTAAATCAAGCCAGCGTTGGGCGCCTTTACCTATGTCCCCAAAAAACAAAACGGCGAGTAATAAAGCAATCCCGATAAGGTATAAACTTACGGCATATCTTTTGATTTGATTCGGATGAATTTGCGCGATAAAAAGCATGGCTGAAAAGGCAATAGCGATGCGTGTGGTTTGACGTAACAGGGTATCTATATGTTGTCCACTGGTGCTGTATAAAATGAGCAGGCTCAGTAAGGAGAGTATGAGTAAGCCGGCGAGTAATAAGCTATCTAGGTGAATGCGATTAAGAAACCGAGTAGCCGGTGAGTGGTTCTCAAATTGTTCAGGGCGTGTTTCATTAATCATAGGACGGCATTTTTATTTAAATAGTCGATAATAATTTTTTTGGCAATAGGGGCAGCGGTTGTGCCGCCATGACCACCGTTTTCGACAATGACAGCAATCGCTATTTTAGGTGATTTAGCCGGTGCAAAGGCAATAAATAAGGCATGGTCGAGCAGTTTTGAGGATAATTTTTTGGCGTCATATTTTTCTTTTTGTTTAACCGTGAAGACTTGAGCTGTTCCGGTTTTTCCAGCAATTTTAAAAGCGATGTTTTTGCTGAGTTTGTAGGCGGTTCCTTTGGGTGTATGCACGACATTAATCATGGAATTAATAATGTCACGGATATACGCCGGGTTAAGGTCGGTTGTTGGGTTAGCCGAGTTGTTATTAAAGGGTGTGTCTTGTTTGAGCAGATGTGGTCTAACAAGGGTGCCTTGATTCGCTAAAGTCGCCGTAGCTACGGCTAATTGCAGTGGCGTGGTTTGCATGAAGCCTTGGCCAATACCGGTGATTAAGGTTTCACCCGGATACCAAGGCAATTTTTTATGTTGACGTTTCCAGACTCTGGATGGCAGTGTGCCTGATTTTTCACCGATTAAATCAATGCCGGTTTTTTGGCCAAAGCCAAATTGCCCGAGGAATTGGTGAATGCGGTCAATACCCAAGGTGCGAGCAAGATCATAAAAATAAACATCACATGATTGTACGATAGCATCATTGAGTGTCACCAGACCGTGACCCCATGTTTTCCAGTCACGGTAACGATGGTTGACATTAGGGAGTTGATAATAACCCGGGCAGAATAAAGGGGTATTGATTTGGGTTAGTCCGAATTGTAGTCCAGCGAGACCAATAAAAGGTTTAATGGTGGAGCCTGGAGGGTACTGACCTCTTAGGGCACGATCAAACAAGGGATTTTGATCAGAATTTTGCAGAGCGTTATAGGCAGTCGTAGAGATTCCGGAAGAAAATGGATTAGGGTCAAAACTAGGGTGGCTAAGCATGGTCAAGATATCCCCAGTGGCAATTTCAATAGCGACAACCGCACCGCTGTGGTTTTGAAAGGCGTGAGAAGCAATGCGTTGTAATTCAATATCGACGGATAGGTGTAGGTCCTTACCCGCGATGGGTGCTTCTGATTTTATGGTTTTTATGGGGCGTAGTTGGGCGTTCGTTTCAATTTCTGCATGGCCGGGGAGGCCGTGCAGTTCTGATTCATAGGTTTTTTCAATACCGGTTTTCCCAAGGGTATGGGTGCCTTTATAATCTTTTGCTGAGAGTGTTTTCAGTTCATTTTTATTGATTCGTCCAACATAACCGACTAAGTGAGCGCCAATGCTTCCGTAGGGATAATGACGGATAAGACGCGCATGAATATCTACCCCAGGATATTCATGTTGCACCACAGCAAATCGAGCAACTGTTGAATCATCCATTTTCATTAATAGGGGTATGCTATCGAATGAACGGTGGCGCGGTAATTGGTGCTTAAACTGGTTGACTCTTTCTTCTGTAAGATTAAGTAAGTGTTTTAATCGTGTGAGCGTTTCATCAATATCAGGTGTTAATTCAGGCGTTAATTCTAAGCTGTATGCCGGGATATTTTCGGCTAATATTTTCCCATAGCGGTCGTAAATAATACCGCGTGTTGGGGGTAACGTTGCTATTTTGATGCGGTTATTGTTCGCTTGAGTACTATAGTATTCGTGACCGGATATTTGTAAATAGATTAACCGTGCGACGAGGGCTGTTAACAGTAAAATGATTAGTGAGAATATCACTACGATACGACTAAGGAATAGTCGATTTTCTGAATAAATATTTTGTAAAGCGAAGTGCTGAGGCATGGTCAGGAATTAGCGCAAATCTAAAAATTAATGGAACCCTTGTTGGCAACGGCGTAACAAGTACTTTATTACCGGCCAAAAAAGGGTGCCGCTTAATGCAGGCAGCCAGAAGGCAGTATTATAAGGGAGAGGGTGCTGAAATATTTCGGTCCAGAGTATGATTGATTGAGTGATAAAAAGGATAAAAAAAATAAAGAAACATTGTTGTATTAATCGAATGTTTTGTAGTCGTTTGTGTAGCGTAAGGCAGAGGTAAGCCGCAAAGATATAGCCGGATGGGTGCTGTCCGAGTATACGGCCAGTGAGAACATCAACCAGAAGACCAATCAAGAAGGCATGAAAAATGCCAATTTTATGGGGTTCTGATAGTAGCCAGTAGATTAAGACCAGTAAAACCCAGTCCGGTGCTATTAGTTGAACCGAAGGGGGTAGCGGTAGTATGCGCAACATAAATGCCAAGCTTAGCGAGCCAAGGTAAAAGATGTAATTAAGTTGATTAGTCGGGCTCATTGCTTTGGGGTGTCGGTGTTTTAGAAGGATTAAGTAAGGGGATGGGGGTGGAGTCACTCCAAACAACCAGTAATTCGCGAATACGATCCAGTTGGGCTTTGGGCGTGGCGGTTATGATGGCAAAAGGTTTGTCCGGTTGCGAGGTGACTGTTTTTACCGTCGCGACGGGATAGCCTTGCGGGAAGGTGCCTCCAAGCCCTGAGGTGATGAGTAGGTCACCGGGCTGAATATCACTGTTGTTAGGGAGGTAAGGTAAATTAAGTTGATTGAGTTGGCCACTACCGACGGCAATGGTATAGAGCCCGTTACGGTTGATTTGTACGGGAATGGCATGGCTGGGATCTGTAATGAGTAAGACTTCAGAGCGCATCGGGGTCGAGCGGGTCACTTGGCCGACAACACCGTTAATATTGAGTACCGGTTGATTCTTATGGATACTAAATCGACTGCCTTTATTTAAGGCAATCGTGTGTTCATAGGGGGCTAGGTTTATAGATAATACTTCAGCCGATAGGAGTTGTTCACCCAGTGTAAATGAGTTTCCCAGTAGGGCTTGTAGACGAATATTTTCTTTTTCCAGAGCAGCTAGTTTAAGGAGCTTGGTTTGAGCTTTGAACTGTTGTTCTTTGAGTCGAGTATTTTCATCGACAACATTTTGATAGCTCAGTAGAGAGTCAGTAAGTGTTTGATTGAGTTGTGGTGGCAGGTTGACGAGTCGCTCTAAGGGGTAAGTAATTAGGGACAATGCATTACGCGTATTGTCCAAGAGATTACTTTGGTGTTCAGTGATTAATAAGGATGCAGATAAAATAGCCGTGACCAGTAGACGGATATTTAATGATGGGCCGGTGGTAAATAGTGGTTTTATGGTCGAACCCTCAGTTGTACGCTGTTAAGAGATTTTTTACGGTAACACCGTGTAGACAAAGGCGTCTAGCACGGTGTAAAAGGTGGCTTTAGTTGGGTTAATAGCGTGGTTGGCAATGGTAATTAATCCAGAGTGAAACCCAGCATATTTTTGTTATCCAACATTTCAAGGATCTTACCGCCACCTCGAGCAACACAGGTCAAAGGATCGTTTGCAATCAAAACGGGCAGCCCAGTTTCTTCAGAAATTAAGCGGTCAATATCTTTTAATAAAGCACCGCCACCGGTTAAGACAATACCGCTTTCGGCAATATCAGAACCAAGTTCTGGTGGTGTTTGTTCCAGTGCAACTTTGACGGCGCCGACAATACCGGCAAGCGGTTCTTGAAGGGCTTCAAGCATTTCATTGCTGTTAAGGGTGAAACTTCGGGGTATTCCCTCGGCAAGATTGCGGCCTTTAACTTCAATTTCGACAATTTCATTGCCGGGATAGGCGGAGCCGATTTCATGTTTAATGCGTTCAGCGGTGGCTTCGCCAATTAAAGTGCCGTAGTTACGGCGAACATAATTGATAATAGCGTCGTCAAAACGGTCGCCGCCAATACGAACAGAGGCGGAGTAGACAATGCCGTTCAAGGAAATAACAGCAACCTCAGAGGTTCCTCCGCCAATATCCAAAACCATTGAGCCTTTGGCCTGGTCGACGGGTAAGCCGGCACCGACAGCAGCAGACATCGGTTCTTCAACTAAATAAACTTCGCGAGCGCCTGCCATGGCGGCTGATTCGCGGATAGCGCGGCGCTCGACCTGTGTTGAGCCGCAAGGAACGCAGACCAAAATACGAGGACTGGGGCGTAACAGTTTGCTTTCATGTACTTTTTCGATAAAAAATCGTAGCATGCGTTCGGTTACGGCAAAATCAGCAATAACGCCGTCTTTAAGGGGGCGGATTGCGGTAATGTTGCCTGGGGTGCGCCCTAACATGACTTTGGCATCAGCGCCTACTGCAGCAATAAACTTTTTGCCGCTTGCACGGTCTTCCTTAATGGCGACAACGGAGGGCTCATTGAGAACAATGCCTTGTTCTGGAATATAAATGAGCGTATTCGCGGTTCCTAAATCAATTGACAGGTCTGTGGAAAAAAGCCCGCGTATGCGTTTGAACATCATGTTCTATCCTTGCGACTAAAATAAGACTACTTTAACAATCGAGTGGGTATTTGGGCAAGATATCAAGTATTATATTTGCTAAAAGAAATGATATTTTTAGTTCATGGGGTAGTAAATGGCGTTAACGACAGAAGAAGTTAATAAAATTGCATATTTGGCGCGACTTGGGATTGACGAACAAGATGTGGACAGTTATGCAAAAGAACTTTCTGGAATTTTAAATTTAGTAGAGCAAATGAGTTCAGTGAATACGGAACAGGTAACTCCGATGGCACATCCAATGGATCAGGTTCAACGTCTGAGAGTGGATGAAGTCACTGAAGGCGATCAGCGGGCATTATTTCAGGCACAGGCGCCTGACGTTGAAGCGGGCCTGTATTTAGTGCCTAAAGTCATTGATTAGTAAGGAGTTTTGAAGTCTATGCATAATCAAACGATCGCTGAACTGGCTAAAGGCCTTCAGGCGGGAGAGTTCTCGAGTCAGGAATTAACCACAGCGCACTTAGCGCGAATAAAGCAACACAGCGGATTAAATTGTTTTATTACGGTGACCGAAGTTGAAGCCCTGGCGCAGGCCAAAATAGCGGACCAATTAATTAGCGATGGAAAAGCGGGACCTTTAACGGGTATTCCGCTCGCGCATAAGGATATTTTTTGTACCCAAGGAATTAAAACCAGTTGTGGCTCTAAAATGCTCGATAATTTTCAAGCCCCTTATAACGCCACCGTCATTGAGCGATTTAATCAAGCCGGCGCGGTGACCTTGGGTAAATTAAATATGGATGAGTTCGCCATGGGGTCATCCAATGAAACCAGTTTTTTTGGCCCGGTTAAAAATCCTTGGGATCACTCGGCGGTGCCGGGCGGGTCTTCAGGCGGGTCGGCTTGCGCGGTAGCGGCGCGTTTAGCGGTTGGGGCTACCGGTACGGATACCGGAGGGTCTATTCGGCAACCGGCGGCTTTTTGCGGAATTACCGGCTTGAAACCGACTTATGGGCGAGTGTCGCGTTACGGCATGATTGCCTTTGCTTCCAGTCTTGATCAGGGCGGTCCGATGACGCGAACGGTTGAAGATGCGGCATTAATGTTGCAAACAATGGCTGGGTTTGATTCGCGTGATTCAACCAGTGTCGATAAGCCGGTGCCAGATTATTCTACAGGCCTCAATGATTCATTGGCGGGGTTGAAAATAGGCTTGCCCAAAGAGTTCTTTGGTGACAACTTAAACACACAAATGGCGCAAGTTGTTGAAGAGGCCATTGCTGAATATACACGATTAGGGGCCGAGGTTGTTGAGGTGTCCATGCCTAATATTAATTTATCTATTCCGGCTTATTATATTATCGCACCGGCAGAGTGTTCTGCTAACTTATCGCGTTTTGACGGGGTTCGGTACGGGCATCGTTGTGAAGTCGCGGGGAAGGGTTTGGTTCAGAGGTTAAACGTAGAATATTGATCGGGACCTATGCGTTATCGACCGGTTATTACGATGCTTATTATCTTCAAGCGCAAAAAATTCGTCGTTTGATCAGTGATGATTTCAAAAAGGTATTGTCAGAAGTTGACGTGTTAATGGGACCTGTGACTCCGACACCGGCTTTTGGCTTGGGTGAAAAAACAGGCGATCCCATTGAAATGTATTTGTCTGATATGTATACCATTGCCGTCAATTTAGCCGGGCTGCCAGCGCTTTCGATTCCGGCAGGGTTTGTGGATCAAAAACCGGTAGGGTTGCAAATTATTGGTAACTATTTTGATGAGGCGCGGTTGCTCAATGTGGCTCATCGTTTCCAGCAGGAAACCGATTGGCACCAACAAGCACCCGTGGGTATCGAATAAGAAAGCAGTAGTTTTGAGGTCACTCTTTTCAAGAGTGTATGTAGATAAAAATGGTCAGTGTTACAGAGGCATTTAAATGGAATGGTTCATGCCCAACTTGCAACAAAATCTAAAATATTTTCAGGTGCATCGACCGCTTATGGCGCTGAACCCAATACCCAAGCGTGTGCGGTTGATTTAGGATTGCCCGGCGTCTTACCGGTATTAAATGAACAAGCGGTGCATTTAGCGCTACGGTTTGGTGTAGCGATCGGTGCGGAAATAGCGCCTTATTCGGTTTTTTCGAGGAAAAATTATTTTTACCCTGATTTACCGAAAGGCTACCAGATTAGTCAATTTGAGTTACCGATCGTCGGTCAAGGGGTGTTGGATATTGAAGTCGAGGGTGAGACTAAACGCATCGGTGTGACTCGGGCACATTTGGAAGAAGATGCCGGTAAATCATTGCATGAAGATTTTCAGGGTTTGTCAGGGATAGATTTAAATCGAGCAGGCACACCGTTGTTGGAAATTGTTTCAGAGCCGGATATGCGTTCAGCTAAAGAAGCCGTTGCCTATATGAAAAAGATACATACACTGGTGCGTTACTTAGGCATTTGTGATGGCAATATGCAGGAAGGGTCTTTTCGTTGTGATGCGAATGTTTCCGTGCGTCCTAAAGGGCAGGCGGAATTTGGTACCCGGGCGGAGGTTAAGAACTTAAATTCTTTTCGCTTTGTCGAGAAAGCCATCAATTATGAAGTAGAGCGTCAGATCGATCGGATTGAATCGGGATTGAGTGTGGTGCAAGAAACGCGGTTGTATGATTCTGATTTAGATGAAACCCGCTCTATGCGGAGTAAGGAAGAAGCCAACGATTATCGTTATTTCCCGGACCCTGATTTATTACCCGTGGTCATTACGGAGGCATTGATAGAACAAGCGCGTGGCGAACTGCCGGAATTACCGGATGCTAAGAAATTGCGCTTTAAAGAACAGTATGGTGTCGATGAAGAGACCGCGGTGTTATTGACCCATTCGGTTATCAGTGCTTCGGGCTGTGAGGTAAAGTTATGTACCAATTGGGTGACCGGTCATTTAGCCGGTGCTTTAAATAAGGATGGGTTGGATATTACCCAAAGCCCGATCGGACATGCGCGTTTTGCTGGGTTGTTAGCACGGATAGCGGATAATACGATTTCGGGGAAAATTGCCAAGCAGGTTTTTGAGGCGTTATGGCACAGCGATCAAACCGCCGATGAAATTATTGACCAGAAGGGCTTAAAGCAAATTACCGATACCGGTGCTATTGAAGCCATTATTGATGAGGTGATTGCCAATAATGCCGGTCAGGTTGAGCAGTATTTATCCGGTAAAGATAAAGTGTTTGGTTTTTTTGTTGGTCAGGTGATGAAGTTGACGCAAGGTAAAGCAAATCCCGGTGAAGTGAATGCGATGTTGAAGGAAAAACTAAAGCGTTAAGCCTGCTTTTTTGGGGGGTTAATCATTAAAGAGTGTGAGTTTTATTTCTTGAGGCTGTGGGGTGTCTAGTTTAAACGCCCGCAATTCAAGGATACCTTTGGTATTTAAGGAAATAATCATCTGAATGACATTGGGGTAGCTAGCCATTTTAATATCGGTTTCTGAAGGGATGGCCGGGCTTTTGGGGTGGGAGTGGAAGATGGCAAAAAAATCTTCTCCACGCTCGCGGATAGCCGTCATGGCTTGAATTTGTTGTTGGGCATCCAATAAAAAACGTTGCTCTGGACATTCGGCAATATTATCTACAGGGTAACAACGGTGTGGAATACCGGCTTTGCTACCGACCAGACCGCAAACTTCTTTTGTCGGTGACAATTGAGCGAGATGTAATAGCTCGTTGGTAATGCGGCGTGGAATTCTTATATCGTTAGCAGTCATGGGGCGATGAGTTCAGTGAGTGGGTTAATACAGTCGTTTGGGTATTTAAGTGTTATAAACGCCGGTGGTAACGCGGGGGTTGCCGGCCAAGTCGTTGTGGGTCGCAATTCTATCATAATTAAAGCGTTTAAAAATGCCTTGGACACTGGCTTGTTGGTCGTAGCCGTGTTCAATGAGCAGGGGAGCGCCTGCTTTAAGGTGTTGACGGGCATGATCGGTAATGGTTTGGATATCAGCAAGACCTTGATTGGCGGCAATCAGCGCCTGTTGGGGTTCAAAACGAATATCCCCCTGTGCTAAATGGGGGTCATTCGGTGCGATATAAGGTGGATTGCTGGCAATTAAATCGTAGTGCTGACCGGTCAGCGGTTTAAACCAGTGACCGTGACAAAATTCAATAGTGGTACAACCCAGTTGGAGGGCGTTTTTTTTAGCGAGTGCGAGTGCTTTCGCACTGGCATCGGTTGCGGTGACTGTCAGTTGAGGGCGTTCGGCGGCCAAGGTAATAGCGATAGCTCCGCTACCGGTTCCTAAGTCGAGTATGTTCAGGGCCTTGTTTTCAGGCAGTGCTAATAAGGCCAGTTCAATTAATAATTCAGTATCAGGGCGGGGGATTAATACGTCAGGATTGACGGTAAAAGGGCGCGACCAGAATTCCCGGGTTCCGGTCAAATAGGCAATAGGATGGCCTGCGTAGCGTTTGTTAACGAGCGTCTTAAATTGCTGGCAATGGTCCTCAGTGAGTTCTTTTTCTGGCCAAGCGGTTAAGTGTGAGCGGTCTTTTTGCAATATAAAGCTCAGCAGTATTTCAGCATCAAGAGTCGGCGAGTCTGAAATAGCCGTGAGTTTTTGGCTGGCAGTGCTCAGCAGTGAATGTATAGTAGTCATAAGGGTTTGATTTTGACAGTTTGAGCTATTATAACAAGTTGCGTGGTTATGATTTTAAGTGAACGGTCACAGAAAGTTGACGACTCAGAGGGGGTGATGGTGTTAAGACAAGAGGAATTGTGGGTCGGGTGTCCTTATTGCGGTGAAATGATTGAGATATTAGTCGATATTTCTTTAGGGGAGCAACAATATATTGAAGATTGTTCGGTCTGTTGTGCGCCTATCTTAATGAGTACGCAGGTGGATGCAGCGGGGCAGTTCAGTCGTATTGACCTGAAAAGAGATGATGAGTAAGGGTAACTAAATACATTTGACGTGCGCCAATTCTTGCCATTGGGTGGTGTAGTGTGGCGATAGCCACTGCGGCGGGGCTTGCCAAGCGGTCTGTAAGCCACTGGCGGCGAACGTTAAACGGTTAGGAAAGCGTTGATTGATCGTGTCGATCGTTTTCATCAGTTTTCTGGCGTGTGATGGATGAGTGTTGTCAGTAAACAGGTCTGCTTGCCGGGGTGTTGTGGGGTGATCAAAATGGCTTAAGATAATACCGCACTGGTGGTAGCGGTAGCCCGGTTGAACTAATTGTGTGAGTAGTTTTTTTGCCTGAGCGATAATAACCCGGCTGTCTTGTGTGGCCTGCGGTAGTTTTAAGCTGGCTGAGCGATTATCTGCAGGTGTATTTTTATCAAAGGGATGGGTGTTGATAAATAAGGTGATACGGCTCGTCAGGCTGTTTTGAATTCTTAACTTTTCACCGGCACGGAGACAAAAATGGCTGAGTGCTTGAGCCAATAACCGATGGTCACGAAGGCCGCCTTTGAAACTTCTGGAGCAAATAATTTGTTGTTTAGTGGTGGGAACCTCGTCGAGTGTTAAGCAGGTAAAGCCATTGAGTTCCCGAACGGTTCGGGCGGCCGTGACAGTGAATAGCGATCGAATCCATTCAGGATCCTGTTGTGCTAAATCCCAGGCCGTTATGATATTAAGCACCTGTAATTTTTTTGCGGTTTTAGAGCCAATACCCCAAATGTCTTTAACGGCGGTCAATTTTAAGTAGTGGGCTCTGTCGATGGGGCAAGAGAGGTTGAAAATGCCGGTGGTTTTTTCTTGCTTGGCGATCTTGTTGGCAAGTTTTGCGAGTGTTTTGGTGGGACCCAGACCGATACTCACGGGAATGCCGGTATGTCTTTGCACCGTGTGGCGAATGGCTTGAGATTGTTCTTCAATAGTTTGAGTCGGCAACGGTTTCAGTGTTAAAAAAGATTCATCAATGGAATAGATTTCAAGGTGTGGGGTAAAGCCTGCTAAGGTACTCATGACGCGGTTGGAAAGGTCGCCGTAGAGTGAATAGTTCGATGAAAAAAGTGCTACCCGGTGTTGTTTAATTAAAGGCATGACCTGATGGACGGGAGTGGCCATTTGAATGCCGAGCGCTTTGACTTCTTCGCTACGGGCAATAATGCAGCCGTCATTGTTGCTGAGTACGGCGACGGCTTTACCGTGCAGGTCCGGTCGAAACAAGCGCTCACAACTGACATAAAAGTTATTGCAATCGACTAAGGCAAAACAGGGCGGCATGGTATTTTTTAAAGGTTCGTCTGTAGGGGGTGTTAAAGGGCGTGAATAACATTGGTCACCACGCCCCAAATGACCAGATCAAAATCTTCTCGAATCAGGATGTCGGGGTAATCGCTGTTCTCGGCGGCGAGGATGAGTTGTTCGCGGCGTTGAATCAAGCGTTTAACGGTGAGTTCACCGTTCACCGCACAAATAACGATCTTTCCCGGTGCGGCCTCAAGTGAGCGGTCGACCACTAAAATATCATTAGGGTGGATCCCGGCACCCAGCATCGACTCACCTTCGGCGCGGACAAAAAAAGTGGCAGTCGGTTTGCTAATCAGCAGTTCATTTAAATCCAGTGTTTTTTCAATATGGTCATCGGCTGGAGACG
>LWDU01043161.1_pt1 | contig 17925 bp, 20 predicted proteins | sample 727161 | NCBI WGS metagenome assembly LWDU01 (sample SAMN04566230, study PRJNA314399) | hydrothermal vent metagenome | isolation source: deep sea hydrothermal plume seawater | place: Mexico: Gulf of California, Guaymas Basin | collected 2004-07-11
TTTCGAAGGTCAGATTCGCCAAACTTATATCAATATTAAAGCGGTATTAGACGATGCCGGCATGGACCTGGCAAATATTGTAAAGATGACGACATATATAACGGATCGGAATAATCTGGCGGCCATGCGCGAGATCAGAAAGGAAATTCTTGGGGATCATAAGCCGGCGCACACCCTTGTCATCGTAGCCGGTCTGGCCTTCAAAGAATATCTGATCGAAGTCGACTGTACCGCCGCTGTCTAAAGCTCGATTGAGTGAGACACAAGCATAGCCTGCGGTGACGTATTCGTTACCGCATTCGGCGGGATCTAATTGGTCGTGAAAGTTCCAATTTGTTTCAACCTCTCTAATTTCCGCTTTCATCGATATATTTTTTATAACAAGATAATTCGAAGTCTCTGATTACTAAGCATGGGCACGACTACCATGTCCCAGCTTTAAAGCCACGCCTACGATGTACAAGATGCGGATCGGACACGGGATCAAAAATGTCCGATTATAATAATAGCAGACAACAAACCTTACTTATCACCGAGTTTTTCAACAGCCTCAGCCCAAAGCGAACATTCTAGGAACATCTACGACGGTTTGGATCTTAACTTTCATAACGGCTCAAAGGCTCTGGGCCTTCTCCCATTTAATCTCGGTTGCAAATAAAGCTCCGAATTTACTTCAACAAGTCCGCACTGTTTCATAGCTAATATTTAATCCCACGTTCGTGAAGTAAGCCTTCTTACCTGACGTAAAGATAGCCGTTGGCCGCTAAAATTACTTGCGCCGTTTCTAACATTGGATAAGCATGATAAAGATGTGTAAAAATTTAAGCAGGGTGGCATGGCAGAAAATGACAATTTAGAGAACTATTGGATGCCGTTTACAGCGAATGCCGGGTTCAAGTCCAATCCTCGCATGATCGAACGGGCGGAAGGCATGTACTATTATGATGCTAATGGCCGGAAAATCTTAGATAGTTGTGCGGGGCTCTACACCCACGCAGCGGGCCATTGTCATCCTGCTATTGTGAACGCTGTTGAAGCGCAACTCCGCAGCCTCGATTATGCGATGGCCTTCCAATTTGGCCACTCTGGTGCTTTTGAACTTGCCGCACGTATTGCTGAGTTGACACCTGGCAACCTCGACAAAGTATTCTTTACCAATTCTGGATCAGAAGCGGTTGAGACGTCGCTTAAGATTGCTCTTAACTATCATGCTGCTGGGGGCGAGTCCCAACGAGTCCGTTTTGTCGGCCGCGAGAAAGGGTATCATGGTGTAAATTTCGGTGGCCTATCAGTTGGCGGTATTGCTCGCAACAAAAACGGTTTTGCCGCCGGCTTGCCGCATGTCCACCACATGCGAAACGCCTATTCATCTGACAATTTCTTCTCCGAGGGGCAACCCGAAACAGGGTATGAGTTTGCAGATGATCTCGAGCAGATTGTGCGTACCTACGGTGCTGACACAATTGCCGCCTGTATTGTCGAGCCAATCGCAGGCTCGGCGGGGGTATTTGTACCGCCGAAAGGTTATCTCCAGCGCTTACGAAAAATTTGCGACACCCATGGCATCTTATTAATCTTTGATGAGGTGATCTGTGGTTTCGGGCGGACGGGCGAAGCCTTCGGCGCGCACGCCTTTGATGTCATACCGGATATCATCACCATGGCAAAAGCCCTGACGAACGGTACCATTCCAATGGGAGCCGTTGCGCTCAACACGACAATTTATGACCAGATTGTAGCAGGCAAAGCAGAAAACACCGTCGAGTTATTTCACGGCTACACTTATTCCGGCCACCCGGTTGCCTGCGCGGCCGGTCTTGCGGCCTTGAATGTGTACCGTGACGAAGGATTGTTTGAGCGCAGCAAGGCGCTTTCAAGCAAACTAAGCGCATTGGTTTTTGGTTTGAGGGATCTTAACATTGTCCGAGATATTCGCAGTTATGGCATGTTAGCCGGCATCGATCTGGAGCCCGACGCCGCAACAGGTGACCGAGGCTATGACCTGATGCGCCATTGTTTTGAGGAAGGTCTAGTTCTCAGAACCAGTGGTGACAGCTTTGTATTAGCTCCCGCACTCATTGCCAGTAATGACCAACTTGAAGAGATGATCGCTATCATTCGTAAGTCGCTAGTACGTTATATGACGTAATTTTATTTCAATGGGCGTGTTGAAATTGAGAAAGTCGGCTTTGGGTCAAAAGCGGACGCTTTCGAAAATTTTATCTTGCTGACATTATAAAATTTCTAGTCCATACAATGGTAAAAAGTTAATTGTCTGAAAGGTAATATAATGACTACTCCATTGTTTCATAATTTTTCTTCTGCTCCTACACATGTGGCACCGTTCAGTCACGCTGTTGAATTTGATGGTTGGGTGCAGCTAACCGGACAAATGCCTACCGACCCAGAACGTGACACCAAACCCTTGCCTGAAGGCATTCAAGAGCAAACAAGACAAGTGATGGAAAACCTATCTATTATTTTGAATGAAATGCAATTAAGTATGGAAAATGTTTTGTCAACGCGCGTGTTTTTAACCAATTTCAAACGTGATTACGAACTTATGAATAATGTTTACCAGTCTTATTTTGGAAGTGACAGGTTGCCAGCCCGTACCTGCGTTGGGGTTACAGATTTGGCTCTGGAAGCCTTGGTAGAGATAGATATGGTTGCANNTGATGCTGCAGAATTAAATTTTGCACTTATCTGGGTTCTGAGCATCCGGCAAGATCAGAAGCTAGTGTCAGTCCCACGGGACTTCCACCAGCAAACAGGACTTCGGTATCTATATTCATATACGGTTACCTTTTAAAATTTTCCTGTTTATTTTCATTTGCCGCATATTCTGTTCCAAAAAACTTTTATCATTACGATATACTTCACTCATCTTGAGAAATATTCCAGACTTTAGCTTTGCTCCGTTCTTTTGTTGGTTTTATAACCCGCGTTCTTTCTTTGATGCCATTTTCGACCAAACTACGTTCAATTGATAATAGAGTCCCCTGTGGGTGATTACATAAGGCTGCCATATCATCGATTTCCTGTTTGGAAGCTTGTTTGGCGTCTTCCAGGCTTGGTGCATTATACTTTTCAACTAAGTGTTTCGCGAGTGAGTTTATAATAAACTCATATTCTTTTATGGGTATTTCTGTTACTTGAACAAAGGTTGAATTTCCATAGCTTTTAAGGCCAAGCCAAGCTGATTGGAATGCAAATTTATGCTTTCTTGACCAATTGTCAGGATCACTATTAACAAAAGAAAATGTTCCTGCAATTGCCCATTCCTGTGGATTAGCTGGATGTTCAAATATATGATTGTCTGAAACATCGAGCTGAATAGTCTTAGCGAGTTTCATTGTATTAAATCATCTATTATATTTTGAATAAATCTTCACTCAAATTAACGGGTGGTCACTGCAAACAACTTTACAACGTAATCTCTCAAAAATTATGTCATAACAAAGAGGTAGACCCAATACTAGCGTACATTATTCTGTTGTCTTATCAATATGGTTTATTATTTTGAGTAATATTAAACGCAAGTTTTTCTCCTCAACTTTATTCAAGCTTTCCATGATCTTATGGAAACGGTCATTAGCAATGGGAAGAAGTTCACTATAAAGAGAATTTCCTAAGGGAGTTAATATTAGATCGACTGTACGTTTGTCTTTACGGTTTTGTTTTTTTTGAATTAGACCACGTTTGTGCAAGGATTTAATACTTCTGTTTATGGTCATTTTATCCATTGCCCAACGGCTTGTGATATTTATTCCTGAGGTTGGAGCATGTTGAGTTAAGGTCATTAATACCCGCCAATCCGCGACGCTGACGTCTTTTAGTTCCAATTCTTTTAAAAACGCTTTGCCAATTCGATTGGATAACATGTGACAAAGGTTTAATACGTTATCGTTTTGTTTTGGCTGTGAAGTTGGTTCAAACATGTTTATTGTTCTAAGCCTATAGTATATCAATAAATATTAATTTGTGTATGGAAATATAAGAAGGATTAGGGATATAATGTTTGGCTACAAACGCAAAAAGCGTCCAGTAGAATTTGGGCCGTACCCGCTAGAAAAGCTTAAACGGGATCCATCGATTATAGGCATGGAGGCTGCGTCGGCTCCGATTGAACCTGCTCCTATGCCAGTCGGACCAAATACGTACCTTGTGTCAGCCACTCAAAAGCATCTTGATGCCTATGAAGGACTTCGCCAACCCCAGCCATACTCAAAGGTAGCACCAGTACCAGATGATTTGGTGTTACGTACCCGTGATATCAAGGGGTCTGGATATTTTCTCGATGCTTCACAAATTGGTATCTGCAAAATTCCGAATAACGTTTGGCTAAATAAAACAAACGACGTATTTAACTTTGCCGTTGTGATATTAGTGGAATATGCAAATCCAATTGATAAAGATAATAACGCCGCTGATTGGGTTGCAGGGAATGAACATTTATTAGCAACTTTATTGGCTGCAGAAATTGGAATTGATTTAAGTGGACAGATTTCCAGTATGGGTTTTACTAGTCGTGTCCATTGGACCGGAGCGACAGATATAGACTTGCATAAAGTTACGGTGCTTGCGGGGCTAGGTATCCGTTTTAACAATAAAATTATCAACCCTTATGTTGAAGATCGTTTTGCCATTGCGGCAGTTACAACTAATTATTCTTTGAATGAAGATTGGCCGTTAGATAAATCGGCGCATAATGGTAAGAACTTAAGTTTTAAGCTCGGCCTTTCGGGTGCCGTTTCTGGTTTGGAACGCTGGCGGCGCAAACGACGGCCTTCCCATCTCGGACCTTACCCAGTTGAAACATTGAAGCGAGTAGAAAAATTAACAACAGAGGTTTTTGAAGATGAGGTGCCAAGAGTGCCAAGTCGTACCAACATGTATGTTCGTACGGCGTTTGGTGATCTCAGTCAAAAAGCAAAGAATGAAGCGGATCGTTGGTCACAAAAACACCCTGTATCACAGGGTATTGTACGGCCCAGTTGGGCAATAAAACCTTTGCAAGATGGTCAGACAGCTTCTGAAGTCGCACCGGGTATGGAAAATGCGGATGATAATACTAAGGCTTTAAAGGCGTTAAGTTATTATTTAGGTTCGGCGATTACGGGTGTTTGTAAAGTGCCCGATTATGCGTGGTACTCCCACGATAAACGCGGTAATTTCATTGAACCGTATCATAAGTATGCGTTGGTTGTGTTGATCGATCAGGGCTATGAAACTTTTTTAGGTGCGAGCGGTAATGATTGGATTTCAGGGTCTCAATCAATGCGGGCTTATCTCAAGGGAGGAGAGGTGGTTGGCGTGATGGCTGATATGATCCGAAAAATGGGTTACGGAGCTCGAGCGCATTCAAACCTCGATAGCCATGTATTGCATGTGCCCCTAGTTCTTCAAGCTGGTCTTGGGGAGCAAAGTAGGATTGGTGAGAGTGCTATTAATCCATTTTTAGGAATGCGATTTAAAACGGCGGTCTTAACAACTGACATGCCTATAACACCCGATTTGCCGATTGATTTTGGTGTTCAGTTATTTTGCTCTAAATGCTTTAAATGTGCACGTGAATGCCCATCACAGGCTATACCGTATGGAGATAAGGTAATTTTTAATGGTTATGAAACTTGGAAGCCAGATAGTGAGCGTTGTACCATGTATAGGGCGACTAATCCCAAGGGTTCAGCTTGTGGTCGTTGTGTTAAGGTTTGTCCATTATCAAAAGATACAACTTGGGATGGACCAATAACGCATCAGATTGGAAGTTGGTTAGGGATTAATGCTATTTGGTTAAAACCTATTTTAGCGCCCATCGCAATTTGGCTAGATGATTTTTTTGGTAATGGTAACCCAGTGGACGAAAAGAAATGGTGGCTAGATCTTGAGGTGATAGGTAAACGTTCATTTAAATATGACACAGAAAATCACGTCGAAGCTGCAAAAGGTGTAAATCGTCCGCCGATACAGCCAAGAAAAAAACAACGTGGTACCGATAACATAGCCTATTTCCCTGCTTCAACTTTACCACCACCTGATATGATGGGCCCGTATCCAACCGATAGGAAGCTTGGTCTGAAAATTGCGAGGGAAGCCGAGACAGTTGCTCAAGCTAAAGCTCGGCGTAAAGTGGGTGGTAAAATACCAAAAACTTATATTCCAAATTACGAAGTTGATAACAAATTATGATCTGGGATCAGTAATTTGGCTACAACCTATAAATAGTCTTTTATTAATCGCTCGTATTCGTCACTGCGGGTAACCTTCTCCATCAACTCATTAGAGGCTAAGTTTTTGATTTTAGAAGTTGGAGTGCCTTCTCTTAAAGCCTTCAGCGTTGCATACACGGCCTGTACAGCCGCTGAAAATGGCTGGTGACTCTGCAGACAAATTTTGACACCTTTGTCAGCAAGGTAGGTCAGGTCAATAATTTCTTCGCCTTTTGGTGCAATAAATATTGGGATAGATACATTGAAATCGAGTAGATCTATTTGCTCCTTGGTGCTAATTCCTGCGAAAAATAATGCATCAACACCAACTGCTTCGTAAGCTTTGGCGCGAGCAATAGCATCCTCGTTATTGGTGATGCTAAAGGCGCTGGTACGGGCAGTAATTGTAAGGTTATTATCACTACGACCTTCAAGAGCGGCTTTCATTTTTCTAACACTTTCTTCAAGCGATAAAAGGGTAGTATTATTTCCACTACCATATGCCTTGGGTAATTTTGTATCTTCAATTGTCAAAGCCGCGACGCCAGCTGTTTCCAGTTCTTCAACAGTTCGTCTAACGTTGAGAGCGTTACCGTAACCATGGTCTGCATCAACCAATAGAGCGAGGTTACTAGCTCGACATATACGGTGAGCCTGTTTGGCTAACTCTGAGAGTGTAAGGACAATTAAATCGGGTGCCCCTAAAACTGTCATTGAAGCAATTGAACCCGCAAGCATTCTAACTTCAAAGCCTAGATCTTCAGCTATGCGGGCCGAGATTGGATCAAAGACTGACCCAGGATGGACGCATTGATTTTTCCAATAAGAGAACGAAAATATTCTCGTCTTTTTGTCCAGTCCATCGAGCAACGCCTTGAGTTTATCGGCTATTATTTTATGTATAGAAGGCTATTGCAATAAAAGAAATGTGCAACTGATTTTGTCAGATCAAGTTTTTCTATTTATAGAATAAACACCACCTTCTGACATTTGATATGGGCAAGATTAGACTAGTTGTTTCCAGAAATCTATCCTGATTATACGAGTATTCTAATTTGCTTAAGTAAGGTTTGATCTCTATAACCGGATTGTAGATATTGTTTTTCGAGGCGAAGTATATGGAAACTCGAGAAGATTTAGAAAAACGGATAAGTGAACTTGAAGCTCGGTCAGCTCATCAGGAGAGTACAATCCAAGATTTAAGTGATGGTATTTCTAAGCAATGGGAGGTTATTGATAGCTTGACGAGGTCTATCGGCTTTTTTAAGGATAAAATTCTAAATCTCGAGGAAGGAGCTCAAACCAATCATGTTGATAAACCACCACCTCATTACTAGACTTCTATTGAAATAGCCACACATTCTAGTAAAAAGGTACTTTATTAATACTAATTGAGGTGCGATATGGGTCGTCTCACGGGTAAAGTAGCGCTGATAACAGGTGCAACCAGTGGTATTGGTCTGAAAACTGCTGAGCTTTTTGCAGCTGAAGGGGCATCCGTTGTATTAGCTGCACGACGTCTTGAAGAAGGTAAGGCAATAGAGAAACGGCTAGGCTCCAGCACACTGTTTGTCAAAACTGATGTTTTGCATGAAGAAGAAATCGCTAATTTAATCAAAATGTCTGTTGAGCGTTTTGGCAAGGTCGATGCGTTTTTTTGTAATGCTGGTTCCGGTGGTGTGCTACAAAAGATTTCCGAGATTGATGCTTCCGAATTTGATCGTTCCGTCGATATCCTATTGAAAAATGTTTTCTTCTGTTACAAGCATGTCACTAAGCAAATGCGTCTTAATGGTGGTGGTTCGATTGTTGCTAATGCAAGTGTAGCGGCTACTTTAGGGGGGTTCTCATCTCATTTTTATAGCGCTCTAAAAGCGGCAGTTGTCAGTTTGTCACGTAGTGTCGCAATTGAAGTTGCTGAAGATAATATCAGAGTAAATACGGTTTCTCCTGGTGGAATTGCCACAGGTATATTTGGTAAAAGTAGAGGTATGAGTGATGCAGATGCTGACTTAGTAGCAGCTCGTGTTGAAAAAGTTTTTTCTAATCGCCAACCAATTCCCCGAGCCGGCAAACCTGAAGATATTGCTAATGCAGTGTTATACTTATGCAGTGATGAAGGAAGTTTTATTACGGCTCAAGATCTGATTATCGACGGTGGTGCAACATCTGGTAGATGGGGGAAAACTCTCAAAAAAGCAAATGCAGATATTAAGCGGGCTATTTCAGGTGACCCAGGAAAATGAGTAGCATTTGTGTTGTAGCTTTCTACCATTTTGCGAGCTTAGATGATTATAGAGATATTCAAGCTCCATTACATGAGAAGTGCTTGAATGAAAAAATAATGGGTACAGTGTTGCTGGCAAAAGAAGGAATTAATGGGACGATTGCCGGTTCTAAAAAAAGTATCACCAATATTTTAGAGTATATCCGGTCAGATGGTCGGCTGTGTGATTTAGTATATAAAGTATCTTACACTGATAAGCCACCATTCTTGCGCATGAAAGTACGTCTAAAAAAAGAGATTGTTACTATGGGCGTCCCTGGTATTAATCCCAAAAATATTGTGGGAACCTATGTTAAGCCGGTAGATTGGAATGATTTGATATCTGATCCAGATGTAATTGTTATTGATACTAGAAATGATTATGAAATAGAGATTGGTAGCTTTACCAATTCAATTAATCCAAAGACAACCTCTTTTCGAGAATTCCCCGAATGGGTGGAAGAAAATGATCGCATTTTAAGTAATAAAAAAATTGCTATGTTTTGTACTGGAGGCATCCGTTGTGAAAAGTCAACAGCCTATTTGAAGGAAAAAGGCTATATAGACGTATTCCATCTTGAAGGCGGTATCCTGAAATATCTTGAAGAGGTACCCGCAGAAAGGAGCCTCTGGAAAGGCGAATGTTTTGTTTTTGACGATCGGGTATCGGTTGGCCATGATTTAGTAGTTGGCAATTATGATTTATGTCATGCATGCCGTCATGCAATTAACCAGGAAGATAAACTTTCACCGTTATACAAATTGGGTATTAGTTGTCCAAAGTGTTATGGGACTACCTCTGAGGATCAAAAAAAGAGATTTACAGAACGGCAAAAACAAGTGGATTTAGCTGAGGCACGTAATGAAGTGCATATTGGAAGCAAAGCGGATTTGCGGTTAAAGTAATAAGCTAAATTTTAGGGGACATAATTTTGAATTATCCAATTTTCTATAGCTTTCGGCGTTGTCCCTACGCAATGAGAGCTAGGATGGCGCTTAGGGTTAGTTGTCAGTCTTGCGAAATTCGTGAAGTGCTTTTGAGTAATAAACCAATAGAGCTTATTGATTTATCTCCCAAAGCTACGGTGCCTGTCCTGCAATTTGCAACAGGTCACGTTCTAGAGCAAAGTCTTGAAATTATGTGCTGGGCATTAGAGCAAAACGATCCATTCGGTTGGTTTAATCCCGGACGTGGCACGTTTGGTGATATGCTCGATTTGATCAAAGGAGCCGATGGGGATTTACAAATATTCCGGGCGTTATGAGAATGTGGATCCTCTATTTTACCGAACGGAGGGCGAGAAATTCTTAAAATTATTGAGTGAACGTCTGGACCAATATAATTATTTATTTGGGACTAAGCCGTCTTTGGCAGACTATGCAATAGTTCCGTTTATTCGCCAGTTCGCTAATACAGATCGGCCATGGTTCGATGCGCTACTTTATAGGTCACTTCATAAGTGGTTAAATAATCTAATATCAAGTGAGCCTTTTAATGCGATTATGGTTAAATACCCGGTATGGCAGGCGGGTGATGACCCAATAATTTTCTCTAGCGATATTCTATATTAAATTTGTATAGCATAATATCAAAGTAACTTTTGTTTAGTTGGTTATTTTCTGGAGTTAAATCCGGCCTCTTTTTCGAGTTGTTGGGTCGCTAGTTTTATTTGATTGTGTAGTTGCAACATAAAAGGCTTTCGGTCGATACCAGGCTCAATCGGTAGCAGAAATTCAATTATAATATTGCCAGGCTTTTTTGTAAATTTTCGGCGTGGCCAGAAAAATCCGGAATTGACGGCTACTGGCACTACAGTGGCATTTAATTGAGTGTAAATCGCTGCAACGCCCGGGTGAAAATCGCCCATTTGACCGGATGGTATACGAGTACCCTCCGGAAAAATTACAATTGAACGACCATTATCCATAAATAATCTGGATTTTTTTATCATGTTACGCATTGATTTTGTGCCACCGGTTCGGTCAATTAGAATATGGCCGCTCTTTTTCATATACCAACCCCAAAAAGGGATGCGACTTAGTTCTGATTTCATGACATAAGCATTATCTTTATGGTGCCAGAGAAAAAATATGGTTTCCCATACTGACTGATGCTTCACTGCGAATAAGACTGGAAATTTGGGTATATTTTCTAACCCTCTAATTTCAAAAGTAATTCCAATAATTTTGAGAAGCGCAAAACAGCCTTTTGGCCAGATCGAAATAACGCTGCGAAATTTAGTGGGGGAGAGGAAGATCGCGGTCCAAAGGAGAAGGACAACCAAAGCCGTCCAACAAAAAAATAAGAAATTAAAAAGCCCTGAACGAATGTACTTCATTTTGTGTCTGTCCAATACTTTGAGTTTGTCCATAGTCGCTCAAACCACCATCTGGTTGGAGCTATAGTATATTTTATATACTCACTAATAATGAGCGAGGCGGTTCTGGGACGAGCCCACCAATGTGCGAGTTCGAATTGTGTAGGAAATACTGGATGAGGAATTATTTGAATTTTAGGCATAATGTGTCTAAATAACATTAAGCTTCGCGGCATATGATAATTTGCTGTAACTAATATGATTGAGTTGAAACCATTCTTTTTGATCCAATCAACAGTCTCTTTGGCGTTCCCCATCGTAGAGGTAGCTGCATAACCGAGGCTTATACAGCATAAAACTTCCGTGGGGTTGTGTTGTTGAACCTGGAGCAAGCGCCGAACGTCATTGCCGCGGTAAACACCCGAGATAAATAATTTTTTTGCCTTTTTCTTGGTTAGTAATTGAAGACCTTTTTTGAGCCTATCACTTCCGCCTGTTAATACAACAATAGCGTCTGAGTTAGGGTTTTTATTTGTTATTCTTTCCGGGATCATTGATAAAAAGTTTAACAATCCATAAAGCCATAGAATAGTCACGATCGAAAGGAAAATTACAGCAAAGCTGATATATTTATTTAACTTAAACAGCCTAAATGGTTTATACTCTAGGATCATTACCTATACTATTTTTTTCAATGTCTTTATTACGGTAGAGCGCGCGGTCATCATTGCGATTATGGCAACAACTGGAACGACGGAGCTAACACCGATCCAAATTGAACTATTCAGGTCGGCTTTTGGTAACAGCCCAGATTCTAAATTTTTAAGAACATATTCGAAAGCATAAAGAACGGGGGCAGCGAGGAGAATTCCGCCAACACCGCCCTGAAATCCAACGATGAATGCCCGTGCGGCAAATTGTCGAGCGATAAATTCATCATGGGCTCCCACAAAGTGAAGTACTTCGATTGTTTGTCTGTGTATACCCATGCCGGTGCGTGTAGTAAATACTACCGTACCCACGGTCGCTAGCGTAATTAAAAAAACGATGCCTAAGGCAATTAATTCAGCTGATTGCAAGGTATCAACTAGGTTTGTTAACCATAGACTATGGTCATCAACCGTTGTGCCAGGCATGATTGTTGTTAATAAGTTGGTTAATCTTTTAGCTGTTAAATCTGAAGCACGGTCTATTTTAACATCAATGATCTGAGGTAAAGGTATAGCTTCAGAACCAGCGGTTTCGCCTAGCCACGGCTGTAGCAACTTTCTTATCTCGCCATTTGATACCCTCGTTGTTGTCTTGACACCCTCGGCTTTTTTGAGAGCGGTTATTACCTTGATCGTATTTTGTTCATCAACTTCTGGACTTTCTCCGGCTGGTATTTGGACGGTCATGGTATCTTGGCTATTGTGTTCAAAAACATTAGAAATTTGTTTTAGCATCAGGAGCCCTGCAACTGAAAGAGCTGCTAACAAAGCCATAAATGCAATTAGCCAGGGTAAAAATCGATTAGTATCATCCTTCTCTAGGGCTAAATTAGTGCGGTTGAAGCGCATTCCTACGATGCCTCTCCTTGGTTGAGCAAATTTGATATAATTTTTAATTTTGATTCTTTTGATTTACCTTGGGTGCCTTCGTGTGGGACGGTTTTTAATCGTCCAGCATCAATTCTTAATACAGGACGACCAAACTCATTAACTATTGATTCGTTATGGGTTGCAATAACCACGGTTGTACCAAGCTTGTTAAGTTCTTCAAACAAATGCATTAGTCGTGCTGCTATTCGACTATCAACATTACCGGTAGGTTCGTCGGCATATAGGATCTTTGGTCGAGAAATAACTGCCCTGGCAATTGCAACTCGTTGTTGTTGTCCACCGGACATCGTAGGTGGCCGGACATCCATGTGATCTTCTAACGCCACCCATACAAGTAGTTCTTCGACATGACGTTTAATTTCTGATTCGCGGACCCCGGCAACTCGAAGTGGTAGGGCAACATTGTCAAAAGCGCTTAAATGCGGCAGTAATCTGAAATCTTGAAACATAACGCCGATGCGCCGGCGGATATTAGGGAGTTTTTCTCTCGGTAAGCTAGTAGTGTCTTGGCCAAATAAAGAAATTATCCCACGTGTCTGGCGATGAGCGAGATACATCAGACGTAAAAGTGAAGATTTTCCAGCACCACTAGGGCCTATCAAGAAGTGGAACGAACCGGCCTCTAAACCGAAAGTGATGTCTTGCAGTACTTCAGGTCCCAGTCCATAGCGTAACCCAACATTCTCGAATCGAACAACTTCAGTCATTGTAAATGGTTCTCTGGCCTTTTTTTTTGAGTTTAATATATGCTAAGAATGGCATGCTAAATACCCTTTCGTCCAGCACGGCTTGCGTTCAGAACAGCATTTTTCTATAAATAACTAATAATATAATTACTTTGGTAGATAATGTATATTTCTTGTCCTTCATGTTCGACTTCGTTCAGCGTCTCTGGTTCGGATATAGGAACTGGTGGCCAAATGGTTCGCTGTTTTAATTGTAGTCATTCTTGGCATCAATATCCACTACCGCCGCAAGCACAGGCGCAATACGTGCCGGTACAGTATGTGCCTCCAGGACAATTTTCTGCGCCGCCTCAGGTGAGCAATGTTGGAGTTTCTCAACCGCAATATATGCCATCCCCACAGGGTGTTTCATATACTCTTCCACCCGGTCAAGGACCAGTTCCACAGCCAATTCCCGAACCAATTCCCGAACCAATTCCCGAACCAATTCCGAACCACCCCCTGAACCAGCATCTGAACCACCACAGGAAGACTTGCCTTCAGATGAGGAATTGGACGCGATACTTGGGCCTGACGATGGAGAAGCTGTGGCCAGTATACTTGAGGAAAATGAGGTTGATGAGGCTGAAAGCGTTAGTATTGATGATTTAGAAAATATGGAAGATCCGGAGCCTATAGCATCTATAGCTGCTGACGAATCAAACGAATCAAACGAATCAAATGATGAAAATGACGAAGATATTGATCCGGAGGATATTCCAGATCCAGAACCATTTGATGCACCAACTTTTGATGCCGAACCAGAAGAAGAGGAAAAGAAAGGTGGGAGCTTAGTAAAAATAATTGTTTGGCTTTTGATTTTCTTACTTATAATTGGGGGTGTTGTCGCAGGTGCTGTCTACAAGAGAACTATGGTAGTAAAGTTTCTTCCGGCCTCTAATATTGTCTTTGAATTAATTGGTCTTCGGGTTCTAATTCCCGGTCAAGGGCTCAGAATTAAATCAGATAATCCGATTAGTGAAGAACGTGATGGTAAAACAGTTACGGTCATTAAGGGAGTTATCACTAATGTTTCTAACTCCGTGCAACAGGTTCCAGAAATATTGTTACAAGCGATTGATGGAAAAGATCAAGTTGTTCAAACCGAGACACTGAAGCCTAAAAAATTGACACTTGCTCCTGGTAAGTTTGTAAAGTTTACGGGCGTATTGAAAAAGCTTCCAAAGACGGCAAAACGGCTAGATATTACTTATGGTTCATTTATCTCAGATGATGGGGGTAAATCGAGTGGGTTAGAAGGTGGTTCACCAGTGCAGAAAAATCCAAAAAAAGTAGTCAAGCCTGCACCTGTTAAACCCGAGGAAAATGCGAAATAAAAGTCTGTATTTGTCCGATTATGGAAAAAATTTCCAATTTAAGTTCACAAAATTCTGTTAACGGATTTTAAATTTCTTTAACCATCTGATACTTAACCATTTTTTATCTTTATACTAGCGGCATAGAATTTGCTTGCCACTCTTAAGGGCCAACACTAGAGCCCATTACTAGGGAGCGAGCAAATGAATTGGATAATTGATCGCCGAGTGAAACCACTTGGTGAAATAGATCGTAAACCGAATTTTAAATTAGATAAAAAGTCTTTATCCAATTTAGATTTATTAAGTCAAAGTTCCATTTCTCGGGATTGTGGCTGGATTAGCATACGTATTGCACTATTCAAAATACGGGGTGATTTTATTAAGGTTATGATTTTAAAAATAATGCAATTCATTCTGGATTTTAACAAATAATTATCTGTCGTTTTATATTTTAACGAGTTTGAGTATAATTATTTTCAGATTAGACAAATGTAGGCCGACTTTTGTAAAAAATTTCCTCAGATTTCTTGTTGCCATTTAATCCAACTATTAATCGAGCGCATTGGCTTCCAGTTATCGAACGTACCATTTAGGTGCTCCAGTCTGGTAGGCTCTCATAATTAATCAAAGTTTTTGGTGTTATCCGCTGACGGATAATTGAATAGTTATTGCCTTTAACTATTATTTCTGGAATGAGGGAACGGCTATTATAAGTTGATGACATTACAGCGCCATACGCTCCTGCTGAGCGAATCGCGAGCAAATCACCAGATTCCGCTGCTGGTAGGTCTATTTCTGTGGCAAAGGTATCACCGGTTTCGCACACTGGGCCGACTACATCAACCCTGTCCAAAATATCATCCTCTTTGGGTTCTACGAGAGATATAATACTGTGCTTAGCATCATAAAGGCATGGTCTCATAAGATCATTCATTGCGGCATCCAGGATCAAGAAACGGCGGGTTGCGCCTTTTTTTACATAGATTACCTGGGTTACTAATATACCAGCATTACCAACGATAAAGCGCCCGGGTTCAAATAATAAATCGCAGTTTAGATCTTTAAAGACGTCTTTGACTATTTTTCCATATTCTGCTGGGGTTGGAGTAGGTAGTCCATCATAAGAGATGCCTAGGCCCCCACCAAGATCGAGTCTTGAAATTTCATAACCTTTTAAGCGTAGTTCTTTGGCAAGGCTCTCTAACCGGGTAAATGCTTCTTTAAAGGGCTCAAGTTTAGTCAATTGAGACCCGATGTGCATAGCTAGCCCTACAATTTTAATATTATCTAGTTTATTAGCACGACTGATAACATCATTTATATGCGTCCATTCAATGCCAAATTTATCTTCAGATCGACCCGTTGAAATTTTATTATGTGTATGTGCATCAATATCTGGGTTAATACGGAGAGCAACCTGTGCTTCTTGACCCATAGAATTAGCAATTTTATTAAGTGCAATTAGTTCGGGTTCAGATTCAATGTTGATCTGTAAGATACCTTCTTTGAGAGCATGGGCAAGTTCATCCGTAGTTTTCCCAACCCCAGAGAACACAATTTTATTTGGTGGCACACCTGCCTTGAGCGCCCGAGTTAATTCACCTGATGAAACAACATCTGCCCCCGCACCCATGTCGGAGAGTGTTTTAATTATGGCTATATTTGAGTTAGCTTTGACGGCATAACAAATTGTTGCATTAAGCCCCGCCAATGCTTTTTTTAAAGCTTTGAAATGGTATTCAATACTGGTCGCCGAATAACAATAAAAAGGTGTCCCAATTTCATCTGCTATTTTGGAGACGTTGACATCTTCGGCAACAAGCTCCCCTTTTCTATATTCAAAATAATCCATATTTGATTCTTTTTAAATAATTTCTGGGATGATTAATAGCTGGGATACTGGCGCGGAAAATCAGTTTTTGCACCTTGAGGCGGTTGCAGTTTACCTTTTTTACCACAAGCGGATAGTATTGGTAATGTCATCAATACAACTAACAACGTTAATACTAAAATTTGCAACCGACCGCGAGCCATTCTATTAAATCCATAGTTACATTATTTAAGATACTTGAGACGCGCTTTAGCGCAAGCCTTTGTAACATTCTTTGGCGCTGTAGCACCAAAGCTGTTGCGTGCATTCAATGCAATATCAATGTTAAGGATGTTAAAAACATCGTTAGTAATACTTGGTTCTATGCTCTGCATGTCGGCAAGGGACAGTTCTTCTAGAGATCTATTTTGTTTTTCAGCAAGTTTGACCATTTTACCACTTATACTATGGGCTTCGCGAAATGGTTTACCCAATACTTTTACTAACCAATCTGCTAGATCGATCGCGTTAGAATTAGCATTTTTTGCTGCAGCCAACATTTTATCAATATTATAGGTTATTTCCCCAAACATTCCTGTCATCGCTTTGACCGTAAGGGCTAGTGTATCCGCTGTCTCAAAGACTGGTTCTTTGTCTTCCTGCATATCTTTGCTATAGGCTAGGGGTAAGCCTTTCATTATGATTAGGAGGCTCGCTAAATTGCCGATTACTCGGCCCGTTTTTGCCCGTATTAATTCTGCTGCATCCGGGTTTCTTTTTTGCGGGAGCATCGAACTGCCAGTTGAAAAAGAATCTGGTAAATTGATAAAAGAAAAAGGGGCGCTTGCCCAAACGACGATTTCTTCTGCAAGTCTAGAAAGGTGAACTGATAAAATTGATGCTAACGACAGGTATTCGAGAGCAAAGTCGCGATCGGATACGGCATCTAATGAGTTGGTGGTAGGTTGATCAAAACCAAGGGCTGTAGTTGTTACATCCCGATCGATAGGAAACGATGTTCCAGCCAAAGCGCCAGAGCCTAACGGGTTTTCATTTAATCGTCTTCGGCAGTCTTTAATTCGACCTCGATCTCGTCCGATCATCTCGACATATGAAAGTAGGTGATGGCCTAGGGTAACGGGTTGGGCTGACTGCAGATGAGTAAAGCCTGGCAGAATTGTTGATGCGTGGTTTTCTGCTTGGTTAATGAAAGTTTCTTGTAGCAATTTTAATGCACTATCTAAATGATCTAATTCCTCTCTGACCCAAAGTTTAAAGTCTGTTGCAACCTGATCATTTCTCGATCTTGCAGTGTGCAACCTTCCAGCTGCATCACCAACTATTTCTTTAAGTCTCGATTCAATATTCATGTGGATGTCTTCAAGAGAAATTTTAAACTCGAAGGAACCATCCTCAATTTCATTGAGGATTTGGTCGAGACCTTCCCTAATTTGGGTTCCATCTTCAGCAGATATAATTTCTTGTTTAACCAGCATTGCCGCGTGCGCTTTAGACGCGGTTATATCTTGAGCATACATCCTTTTATCGAAATCAATTGAAGCGTTAATATGCTCCATGATTTCGGATGGGCTACCGTCAAAACGACCACCCCAAATTGGGCTCGAAGATGTTTTCTTTTGTCGTTTATTTTTCATAGTCAACTATAAATTTTTA